>Ga0224514_10000017_pt1 | contig 73630 bp, 58 predicted proteins | sample SF_May12_sed_USG_3_FD_169107 | JGI IMG/M metagenome (GOLD analysis project Ga0224514, IMG submission 169107) | Sediment microbial communities from San Francisco Bay, California, United States - SF_May12_sed_USGS_24 | ecosystem: Environmental > Aquatic > Marine > Sediment | place: USA... | reverse complement strand
TATGCCATAATAATTTTACTTTTCTTTTGCTGGATTTATGCCCCTTGAGGGTACAAAGAAAAGTAACAAAAGAAAGGCCGCCCTAAAACCTGGTCCCGCCAAGGCGGGACTCCCCTCCTTCCACCGTTGCCTTGGTTGGGCACAAAAACTCGCTTCCCTCAGACAGTTTGTGCCCTTCATCCTCAGTCAACGGCTACACTCGGCTGCCTTTTAACGGGAAAGAAAATCAAGCCCTTTTAGGGCTCAAGCAAGGCCACGTCCTTTGGTGTGGATTCTTTACTAATTAAATCAAATGTTTCATCATAAAGAGGCGCCATTTTTTCCCACTTGTAATTCTCTGCAAATCCAGCCACATTTTGCCGGCGGACGTGAGCAATATTTTTGATTAACCATTCAAGGCCTGTGACCAGATGGTTAAAATCGTCATAGAAAAAGTCACTATGGCGCTTTTGGGGAATATGCTCAGGGTAGGCGAGGCGCTTCGGCAGGAGGGGATAACTGTTACAATAGATTCCCTCGATGACGCTCCCGCCGAAAAAATCCTGATTTGATGTGACGGGCATAATGTCTGACTTCCATAACCAACTTGCATATTCTTCAAAGCTTTTGGCATAGCCATACTGGACAACCCTTCTGCCGAGTCTCTCTTTAGCCGCTTTAAACTCACCGGGCCTTTTTCTGAAATTTTCGCCAACAATCGCCAACTGAAAATCGACTCCATTGTCAGCAAGAAGATAAAGGGCATTGAAAAAGCCGATGGGGTTTTTATCATATTCCCATCTGTGGTTCCAGAGAATGAGAGGCGTTTTTTCGTTACCGGAGTCCTTCCTTATTCTGTAGCGATCGAGAGATGACAGGTCGAGGCCGAGATGGAGGACCGAGCTTTTTTTTCTGATTTCTTCAACGGTTTCGAGTTCATTATAGTCGGGAAAGTGTTTTAGAAAAGGGACCAGTTCCGAGAGAAAACTTTCTTTGTGGTAGTCTGAGTTGAAGAGGACCGTATTTGCCGCGAGAGCTGAACTGTAATTAATAAAACCGTAGTGCCTGTCCCGTTTGTGGATGATATCCCGGTCATGGGGAGACCAGGGATAGGTAAGCTGGTTTTCATGAAAGTAGAGGGCCAGCGGCACATGATTTGTTCGCTTTCTTGTGAGACTTAAAAAAGTCGTTACGTCGAGCATGTCTGTTGCCAGGATGAGGTCGGGTTTGCAGTCTCCCTCCATGAACTTTTTTGCCAGTGTAACGGCGCCGCCATGCATGCGCCATTTCCAGTAGCGGCCCTGGAGTCCTAAAATCTCGACTTTGTGGGCGCTGAACTTTTGATAGCCTTTGGCCCAGGTTGCGTGGGAACCTGTCAAGTAGGGTTCGATTATGAGGATATTAAGCATATTTTGTCACGGCTTTTCTGAAATGATGAAATGTTGCCTCTGAAGTTAATGTTTGTAATTTTAATAGACAAATGTACTTTTGTTAGCGGGCAAAGAAAAGTATGCTAAACCTCTTAAAGCCTCTTTTTTTTGAAATGAGTGCCTCCCTGCCTGCTCAGCTCATCCTAACACGTTTTTCTTTTTGGTTAAAGTGAGAGACCTATTAACGTGTATGTTTGTGCTTTCTTGACAGCAATTAACAGGGTGCTATACTGTTAGAGAATATAAAGAATGTTACCCTTTAGTTATGGGAAAACTATGTTTCTGAAAAAGGCACGCCATTTTATTTTATTTGCACTCCTCCTTCTTCCTGCAATTGCTTTATCTTCCCAAAGCCATATTAACCTTATTAAGGTTGATAGTATTATTAATCCCATTGTTGCCGAGTTTATCTCAAGATCTATCGAGGCTTCGGAAAAAGACGGCGCTCTGGCGCTTGTCATCGAACTTGATACACCGGGAGGTCTTGATCTTGCCATGCGTTCCATAGTGAAGGATATCCTCAATTCGCCGGTGCCTGTTATCGTCTATGTTCACCCCGGTGGCGCAAGGGCCGCTTCTGCGGGGGTGATGATAACCATGGCTGCCCATGTGGCGGCCATGTCGCCTGCAACCAATATCGGCGCCGCTCATCCCGTTAATCTTGGCGTTGGCGGAGAGAAGGCGGATGAAACAATGATGAAAAAAATAGAAAATGACGCCGCCGCTTATGCAAGGGGGATAGCGGAAAAAAAAGGGAGAAATGCCAGGTGGGCTGAAAAGGCTGTTCGGGAAAGTGTCTCTATTACGGCTGATAAGGCAAAGGAACTGAAAGTTATCGATATTGTTGCTCCCACATTGGATGCATTAATTGAAGAAATCGAAAGGAAGGAAGTTCTCCTGGCCGATGAAAAGAAAGTGACGCTGGCCTTAAAAGATGCAGAGCGAAAATATCTGGAAATGGATTTTCGCCAGAAAATTCTGAGTACCATAAGTGATCCCAATATTGCCTATATTCTGATGATGGTTGGTTTTCTCGGCCTTTATCTTGAACTATCCAATCCGGGCCTTATTTTTCCCGGAGTCGTCGGAGGTGTTTCTCTTATTCTTGCCTTTGTTGCTTTTCAAACCCTCCCCGTTAACTATGCAGGCGTACTTCTTGTTGTTCTCGGTATTGTGCTTCTTTTTCTTGAACTCATGGTTATCAGTTATGGTTTGCTTACGATGGGAGGAATCGGCGCCATTCTTCTGGGCTCCCTCATGCTTTTTGAAAGGTCGGCCCCTTTTCTCAGGGTCTCCTACGTTGTTATCTTTTCAACGGTAGCAGCGCTTTCAGTGATCTTTATCTTTGTTATTACCATGGCCGTAAAAACCTTCTCCAGGCATGTAGCGACGGGTCTTGAGAGTTTGATAGGGCTTGTGGGTGAGGCAAGAACCGTTATAGACAAGCGGGGAAAGGTCTTTGTTCATGGTGAACTCTGGGAAGCAAAGAGTGATGAAATCATAGAAAAAGGGGAAAAAGTCGAGGTTAAGGAAATAAAGGGGATGCTGCTTTCAGTAAAAAAAGCTGAAGAGTAAAATAATATCAGGGGATATCCAGGTGACTGACTGCATCGATGTTTTGACCGAGAAAGTCTTTTCCAAGCTTTAAAAAACGATCAGGCGTGTCGGTAACGAAGTAGTTTCTTTCTACGGTTCCAATTTCTTCCTTCTCTCCCCTCTTTTTGAGGAGCGCCTTTAATTCGCAGGCGGCTTCTTCGCCGGAATCAACGAGGACCACGTCATGGCCCATTACTTTTCTGATGGTTTCCTTGAATAGCGGGTAATGAGTGCATCCCAGGATAAGGGTATCAATGTCGCTCTCTTTAAAGGTTTGAAGATAGCGTGTTGCTGTCATGAGGGCAATGTCGTTATCTGTCCAGCCTTCTTCCGCCAAGGGGACAAAAAGGGGGCATGATGAACTGATAATGGATATGCCGGCCTTAATTTCTTTCAGGTTTTTTTCATAGGCCCCACTCCTGATCGTTCCTTCCGTGCCGATAATTCCTATTTTCCCGGCAGGCGAGGAGCGGGCTGCTTTCCTTGCGGCGGGACCGATCATATCGATGACGGGGAGATTGAAAACCTCTTTAAGCTTTGGAAGGGCGACTGCTGATGCCGTATTACAGGCAACGACAAGGGCTTTAACTTTTTGGCTGTTGAGAAATTTGCTTATTTCAAGGGAATACTGTGTTACGGCTCCGGCAGATTTGGTGCCGTAAGGCACCCTTGCCGTATCACCTACATAAATTGTATTTTCATGGGGAAGGGCGGCAATGATACTGTGAAGAACGGTGAGGCCGCCTATACCCGAATCGAATATGCCTATGGATCTTTTTGTATTCATCGTCGTGGTTTTAATTTAGGGGATTAAATATGGCTTGTCAAACCAAATATAAATATATCCTAAAATATTGCCGGAAGAAGCTTTAGGCTTGAATATCTGAAATCCATACCCTATACTAGGTTTCTATTAATTTATTAAAGGGGTAATTAAATGAAATTTTTGTCGATTCCAATGCTTGTTTTTAGTCTTTTCTTTTTTCCAACAGGGGGTTTTTCTTTTGAGGGGCCTCCGGGCTGCAGTATGGACTGTTCCTCCTGCCATTCTCTTACGCCGAAAGAGGCGGAAGATATGCTTAAACTCGAGAATGTCAAAATATCCGAATCGCCTGCCAAGGGGATATGGCAAATTGACGGTTTAATGAACGGAAAGTCTGTTCGTGTCCATCTGGACTACGCCAAAAAGCATGTTCTCCTTATTCAAAATTTCATTCCTGTTGAAAATATAGGAAAACAGCCGGAAATGAGAAAGATCGATCTCAAGGATGTGCCTCTTACGGGAACGATGCTCATGGGCAACAAGAAGGCAAAGAACAAGTTTATCGTCTTCGATGATCCCGATTGTCCTTACTGCCGCAAGCTTCATGGTGAAATCAAGAAGCTTATAAAGGAAAGGAATGATGTCGCTTTTTATATCAAGCTCTTCCCGCTTCCAATGCACCCCGAAGCCTATGAAAAGTCTAAAACCGTTCTTTGTGAAAACTCACTGAAAATGCTCGATGAGGCCTTCGAAGGAAAGTCCCTTCCCAAGGCAAAGTGCGATACGAAAGAGGTTGACAATAATATAGAGACGGCAAAGAAGCTCGGCATTAGTGGTACTCCCGCAATCATCCTGCCTGACGGCCGTCTTGTTCCCGGTTTTGTAACGGGTGATGTTCTCATGGAGATGATGGAATCTCCTGAGAAAAAATAGTTGTACCCATTAGCCTGGAAAGGGCAGTTGGATCTTGGCTTCCAGGTTTAACTGTCTGTCGGCAAAATTTTTTATAGGGGGCTGCCGTGAAAGATCTTGACGCATTGTTAAGAAAAATTGACGGCAGAGGCTATAAGGCATACAAAGAGATAGAGGGTGTCTACAGCTTCGGTTCCTATACCCTTTCCATTGACCATGTACAGGGGGACCCCTTTGCGGCCCCCTCCCGCGTCAGCATTAAAGTTCCTTCCCAAATATCTAAATTCCCAAAAGAACTCTGGTCTTCACCGATAAGGAAAAAGGCCCTTCAGGATTATATCGGACGGGCTGCCCTCCGTGCCGTCAGGGAGTTTGTCAGGGGAGGAAGGGGGACGGGGAAAAGCGGGCAGGTCGATATTGCGTCGGGCAACCAGCAGGTGCTGATACGAAATGCCGTTAATCTTTCCCCTGCCGGTGTGGAGGCCAGAATTACCATTGGTCTGCCTGCTGATGGCAGGAGGATTCTCGGGAAAGAGGCACAAAAGGTCTTTTTTCACGAACTTCCCCTTGTTGTCGACAGGGGGCTTGTTTTTTCAAATCTCGATCCCCGTCATATGGCATGCCATGTTGAGTCTGTCGAGGATCAGCATTTTTTAAGAAACTGGCTAAGGGAAAATAAGCTCATTGCCTTTGTTGGCGAAGGCTCTATTTTGCCAAGGAGGAGCGGTATCGATGACAGTCCCCTTGCAGAGGGAGCCCTCCCCTTTAAACCGCCTGAAAGTTTATTGAAAAAAGTAAAGCTGCCGAACAGGGGAGAAATAGGGGGGATGGCCATCCCCCGGGGGGTAACGCTTATTGTGGGTGGTGGTTTTCATGGCAAGTCAACGTTGCTTCATGCTCTGGAGAGGGGGGTTTATGACCATATTCCCGGTGACGGAAGGGAACTTGTCGTTACGGAAGAAACCGCTGTAAAGGTACGGGCCGAAGATGGACGGGTAATATGGGGAGTCGATATCAGTCCCTTTATTGACAATCTTCCTTTCGGCCGGAATACGACCGGTTTTACAACGGATAATGCCAGCGGCTCTACTTCTCAGGCGGCCAATATTATGGAAGCCCTTGAAGGTGGGACAGGGCTGTTGCTCATCGATGAAGATACGTCGGCTACTAATTTTATGATCAGGGATGAGCGGATGCAGGCTCTTGTTTCACCTGACAGGGAACCTATTACACCTTTTATACAGCGGGTGCGCGAGCTTTATGAATGTTGCGGCCTGTCGACGGTTATCGTCATGGGAGGCTCCGGTGATTATTTCGAGGTGAGTGATCACGTTATCATGATGGATACCTACGCGCCCCTTGATGTGACTGAAAAGGCTCACTCTCTCGCACCGGAAAGGTTGAATGTAAGCCCTGCTCCTGCGTTGACGCCTGTCGAGAGCATGAATAAACGAAAACCGCCCCTTGAAAGGCTTAGCGCCAGGCGGGGAAAAAAAGAGGTAAAAATCGACACGCCGGAAATGAGTACTCTCCTCTTTGGTGAACACCGCATCGACCTTTCATCGGTGGAGCAACTCGTTCATATTGACCAGACAAGGACCATCGGATTAATGATCCTATATTATGCAAAAAAATATGCTTCCTCGTCACCGGGACTGGTGGAAGGGTTAAAGCTTACCTTAAAAGATGTGGAAGAGAAAGGGCTCGATATTCTTTCCCCCTGGAAGGTGGGGACCCTGGCGCTGCCGAGGCTTCATGAAATTGCGGCGGCTGTCAACAGGATAAGGGCTGATGCATGAACATGGGGTTTGCCCTGATAATTAAATAAAACTGATGAAAAACGGCTCCTGTAAAAGTATGAATGCCATTGCCGGCGTATGTGAGGAATCTTATAGGTATTTCAATACTATTCTGGAAAAAGATTTCTCCCTCCCCTCGAAATGACAAGAAGTGTATTTTAAAAGATGCTTACATTCCCTTCTATTGCGGAACAGTTAATTGAAGAAAGGGTAAAAAATCTTCTCGGTCTCAAAAAAGAAGACCCTCTCAGTGCGAGAGAATTTAAAAAACTTGCGCTCAAGGTTAAGGAGCTTTCCGACTATTTTACTAAAAGACAGGATGCCCGGCCTGATGATTACCTGAGAGACAGTTTACTCATGGCCGCGTACATGGCCTATTTTGTCCCTGCAAACCTACTAAAAATAGAGATACCGCTTGTTGAACTTTTTTTGCATCCCCGGCTAAAAGCCCGTACTGAAGAGATATCGCTTCTCGACCTTGGTTCCGGTCCGGGCACGGCCTCTGCCGGGTTTATCAATTTTTTCTTTCAACATCTTGCTGTGAAAGGGGAGATTAAAGGTGTTTCAATCAAAGTGGCAGACAGGGTAAAGGAAAATCTCCATGAGGCTCAAGTGTTCCTTAAAGAACTCTGGAGGAGATATGAATCTTTCTATTCAGAAGAAGGGCATTTTAACTTTAGTCTGACTGCGGTAAAAGTGGATCTTCATCAGATGGCGCCCGACAGTCCGGGTATGAGGAAGTATGACCTTGTTGTCATGTCCAATTCGCTTGTCGAGACAGGAGAGGGTGATGGCAGGATTGACTGCCGAATGACAATGATTGAAAATATAGCAGAAAGATATCTGAAAAAAGAGGGCGCTCTTCTTATCATAGAGCCGGCCCTCAGAGATGCTTCCAGGGACCTGCTAAGGATGAGGGACGAAATAATAAAAAAGGGAGAACTCACTCTCTATTCACCCTGCCTGGACTCCGGACCCTGCCTGGCCCTGGAGAATAAAAAAGACTGGTGCCATGAGGTTTATGGCTGGCAGCCTCCCAAAATTGTTGAAGAGATAGATAAAAGGACGGCCTTTGAAAAATCAAGTCTCAAATTCTCCTGCCTTGTCATCAGGAAAGACGGCCTTTCACTGAGGGACCTTTTCCGTGACGGGAAGGATGAAACATTCAGAGTGGTTAGTGATCTTCTGGTCATGAAGGGGGAAAAGAGAGTTTTTCTCTGCGGCCATAGGGGGCGCATACAGCTTGGCAGATTAAACCGTGATAAATCGGAAAAAAATGGCCATTTTGATGACCTGAGGCGCGGAGATATTGTTCAGATAAAAGGGGTTTATGCGAAAGGCAGCCTGTTGAGAATAGGCAGGGAGAGCTGCTTTAAAATACTGTCTTTTAAGGACTAAATTACTTTACTCTCTTTTGCCGGATTCCTATATCTGAATCTCTGCCGGGTGAATTCCCCCCTTTGTGGGCATAAGGTGGGAAGGTTGACTTGGCGCTCATACCCCGCTGCTTGCGGCGGGGTGTTTAGTAATTTGTAAACAAAAGTTCTCTTTACCTTAAAATTCTGTTATATAGTTATTAATAAGTTGATTTCCTGATGAATCCATCCTTACAGTTTTCTGCGTTAAGGGGAATGTTTTTGTGGCGGTGAATATGAAAGGCACTTACTGGATTACCAGTACCATTGGAATCATTATATTTGTCATGGCGGCAGTTATCCTGACAAAAAATATGATCAACCAGTCTATTGAAGAGAGTCTGGGCAGATCCTATCAACCGGTTCTTAAGGATATTTCCCGTATTTACGATAAATATGGTGATAAATTTGGCCTGTCGTCAAAAGAATTTGTTCTTGAAATAGGAGAAATAAGTAAATCTTCAGGCGCTGACTGGATAAAGATTTACCGGCTTGATGGAACAAGACTGTTTCCCGCGGAGGGCAAGGAGGAAACCGCCCCTGTGAGCAGAAACAAGCATTTTCGTCTTGCTGCTGCCGGCGCCGGTTCGGGCCATCTGCTTTCTTTTCCCTCTCCCTTTCTTTTTTCCGGCACAAAGGTGGAAGTCAATCATTTTTCTCTCTTCATGCCTATCCGAAGCCCAGGGGACGGCTCTGTTAGTGGTGTGCTGGAAGCTGGCCGGGATGTTACTTATCTTGTAACCATGATTAGCAGGAGAGTGATACAGGTTCTTGCTTTTTTGATCGCCCTCCTTCTGTTCTTACATCTCCTGATTTTTTTCATTATCAAAAGTCATGACAGTTCAAATGAAAAAAATAAACTTCAATCAAGAAAGTATGGATTCAGTTTTTTCAAATATTACGATGGTTTGACCCGCCTTCCCAATCGGATCATGTTTATGGAGAACCTCTTAAAAGTAATTAGCGCTGAAAGGGAGGGTGAAAAGTTACTGGGAGTTATGTATGTGGGGATAGACAGGCTTAAAATGATTAACAACAGTCTCGGTCATGATGCAGGAAATAGGGTCATTCTTGAAATTGTAAAGCGTCTGAGGGAGTGCACCCGTGGGAGAGATAGCCTTTCGAGGATGAGTGGTGATGAATTTGCTATTATATGTGAAGGCGCTTTGACGGTGCAGAACATGGAGATGCTTGCCGAAAGAATCATGAAAAACGTTCGAAAACCTGTCAGGTACGAGGAAAGGGAACTTGTTGTTACCTCCAGCGCCGGTTTTGCCCTTTTTACGGAAGAAATCGACAATGCCGAAAGACTGGTGGAAAATGCAAATATTGCAATGAGAAATACCAAGAGGCTGGGGGGAAACAGGTTTGAATTCTATTCAGGAACCATGAGTCCTCTCACATCAGAGCAACTGGAACTTCAAATCGGCCTTTGGAATGCTGTAGAGGAAAAGGAATTTGTAATATTTTATCAGCCGAAAGTGAACACCCTTACGGGAGAAGTCATCGGCATGGAAGCCTTGCTCAGATGGAACCACCCTAAAATGGGGCTTATTCCCCCTTCAAGGTTTATCCCGCTTCTTGAAGAGACGGGGCTTATGGTGCCTGTTGGAGACTGGATGATTTTTGAGGCCTGTTACCAGACAAAAAAATGGCATGATGAAGGGTATGGTAATTTAAGAGTTTCCGTTAATCTTTCCATGTGTCAGTTTATTTCCAACAGTCTTGTCGATAATATAAAAAAAACATTGGAAATCAGCGGATTGCAGCCTTCGTTACTGGAGATCGAGTTGACGGAGAGCCTCCTTGCAGATGATGTGGACAGGGCGGTAGCATCACTCAAGGAACTCAAAGCGCTGGGTGTTAAACTCGCTCTCGATGATTTTGGAACAGGGTACTCCTCTCTCAGCCATCTTACCCGTTTCCCTATAGATATTCTTAAGGTGGACAGGGCATTTATTAAAGATGTGACTGTCAGCAGCGAGAGCGCCACCCTGACGACTGCTATTGTTGCGCTTGCAAAAAGCCTTCATCTGGAAATTGTTGCCGAAGGTGTGGAAACATTGGATCATTTTAACTTTGTAAAAGATTTGGGTTGTGAAGAAATACAGGGTTATTTTTTCAGCGGGCCTGTCCCTTCGGAGGGCTTTAAAATGACCTTGAAAAGCATTGAAGGGCAGGCTATGGCAATGCTTTGAAAACCTTGCGACTTCAGGGAAGATAAAAAAGTCCGAACCTTAAGCGGCCCTCCGGCATATGCTTCCTTCTTATGCCGGGATAGTCCTGATCCATGCTCGGCGCTGGCCGGGATTCTCAAATTTCCCGTTGAAGAGATTATTCTGTCCGGCAGGCAGGTTTTAGATGGGCCTGATTTTGAAACTGATGATTCCCCAGATAAAACCGAGGAGCGGGAAAATAAGTGTGTAGAGGTCAATATGACGAAAGTAAAACTTTTTTGTCAGTGAAATCCTTTTGGCCGGCACACCGATCTCAGGCGGGATTATGCGGGGCAACCAGCCGTATTCCTTGCTTTTTACGGGAACCTTGTTCCAGGTAATATTCCCTTTTCTTGCAATATCGACGAGGAGAAGCAGGGTTCCTTTCTTTACTTCTTTTATGTTTTCCCCCTCAAGAGAAGGGGTGTTTTTTATATGAGTCTTCTGTTCGATGACCTCAACGAGAAGATATTGAGATTGATGGATGACCTTATTTAAATGGCTGTTGATATTTAGCGGTAACATTTTGTGCAGAGGCAAGAGAGAAAAGAGCATATAAAAGAGAATGAAAAGCGCTGATGCGCCGTAGCAGCCTTTTAGAAAATGCAATAGGGGCAGGGGGAGCCTTTTTCTCCTCAGCAGTAAAAACAGGATAGACGAGATTGCAATGGTAAAAAAACAGGTAATTAGGATTAATAAGAAGGGATGCTCATACAGCCCGGCGGGATTGAGCGCTGCATAGGCGATAGGCTCATGATCCATAAGAAAATAACGAATATATTTTATATAAACCATGTATGAGGCGGATATTGTCAGTAAGAGGTAGAGCAGCAGTTCAAATTTTTGCCTTTTTGCCACGGGAAGGAGGTTTTTGATTTTGATGTCCGCTATCAGGCTGGAATGAGATTGCCAGTCACAACTGTAGATTCTGATCTTTCCCCTTTTCCCCTTTGCCTCAAAGCTCTTAAGACGTTTGAATTTGCCCGCCTTCTCTTTCAGCATTTCGTAAGCGCTGTGTGAAAGTAGAATTTCACTGCCTCCGGCTTGACTCTCTATTCTGGCGGCAACGTTGACAACGTTTCCGTAAACGTCATTTTTTTCAACGATCGCACTTCCCGTATGAATGCCTATTCTTATTTTCAGCGTGAAGGTATCATCGCTTTGCCGTTCTTTCTCAAGGATCTGCTGCATGGCGATGGCCGCTTCCACTGCTTTTTTCGGCTTTTTGAAGGAGGCCATAATAGCGTCTCCTATGGTCTTGATAATGGTTCCCCTGAATTTCTTAATGACAGGAAATAGAAGACGATTATGGCGGTCTACCATTAACCTCCCTTCAATGTCACCGCTTTTATCCCAATATTGAGTGGAGCCTTCAATGTCGGTAAAAAGAATGGTTATCTCTTTGCGGGAGGACCTGATATGTGATGAAATGCTCTTTTTCGATTTTTTTTCTAATTGTTCAGGCATCTTTATAAATTTCCGGGCTCTTCACAGTCATTTGGAAAAAAAGTTTATAAGTCCACTACGCTTGAAGGCTATCATATGGCATCACTATTTACAAGCGGCCGGCAAAGGATATATTTAGCTGCAAAAGGGCCGCAATATCTGCCGCGACAATTAGCGCATATTGTGCTATAAACATAGTATGGTTTCATCAATCAAAATGAGAGAAGAAAAGATCGGGCTTCTTTAGTCAGGCTGTCGTCCCCATTTGTGGGGATACTTTATTCAAGGGGTGGAATGAAAAAAATCAAATTTACCCGGTACTGTCCCTTTGGGAAATTGTAGGAACTGTCATTTCGGGTGAGAGAGAAACCGTTAGGATCTCTCACTGCATTCAGGACAAGGGTTGCTCCTCGTGCCTCTCGGAAACCTCCGGACAGAGTTCTCCGATCAGATATCTCCGAGTCGAAATGACAATTCCTTTGCGCCATTCCAGGCAGAAATAGCTGATAAAAATTTCTGATCGGGCAAGAGGGAATTTTACTGATTATCGAGAAATTGATTTAAAATTTGTTTATTAATGTGGTGGAGCCCTAATGAAAAAGGTAAAGTTGATTTTTTTAGTTGTCTTAACTCATTTGATTCTCTCTGCCTGTGCAAGCACAACCAAAGAAGGCATTCCCTTCACATTGCTGGAAGATAAAAAGTCGAGAGAGGCGATCACTTTTTATCGTGATTTTATGGCTGCGGCAACCATTAGCAGCCTTGAAAATATCCGTCAGGGTAAACCTGGTGATGCGGTCAGGCTGCAACATTACATGATTGACAAAACCATTGTGGAAATTTCCTCTAATCTTGAGGGCTATTCTGAAAAGGAGAGAAAGATTGCCGCACGCATTTTAGACAATATTCATGACCATTATGTTAAGCATCCACGCAGTAAAAGTAAGTGGTACAAGGCGCTTGATGATGAAAAAAAGCGTTTTTATGAGTCCGTCGATGCGGGCCTGGCTGATGCGCTGCTTAAAGTTGGCGCTCAACTTCCCGGTGGAAAGCCTGAGGAAGATGATCATATGATTCCTGTCCTTATTTTCAGAAGTTATATGGCCGGCGTGGCTGTGGAATTGATCGAAAATTTTTACAAGGCTCATGAGAATGAACTTTTAAAGGACCTTGAATATGTTCTCGATTATCTTGTTAACGAGGTAAGGCTCCATGCCAGAAAGAGAAGGCGGGACCTAAAGGATGAAGGGTTCAGGAGCCTTGCTTTCGGTATTTTGACTAAAATAGCCGCTTATCGTCAGAAATATCCCAGGGATTTTGATAAATGGTATCTTGCCTTGCCCCTGTGGGAGCGCAAAGATTGTGAGAAGCTTGATAATTTACTTAAGATAGCCTCTTCTTCCCATCAAATCTATACATGGGATTTCCTGCTGAATTTAGAGAAAATATAAAACATTCTCCACTATAAAAAAAGCTGACAGAACCCGGTTGATTTGTTTTTGGGGATTGTAAAGCTGATTGGAAGATGAGGATTGCCTGCAGTGTGTCTTTTTTGCCCGCCATGTGAAAAAAATACAAGATTATAAGCTTAGGACAGCCTCGCGTCAGGCCTCCCATACTTGAGAATGAGCTTCACTTCTTTCAGGCGTGTCCTTAAGGGGACGGTAAAGTAGTATGGAGACTCCATTAATACAGCAACTATCTCTTTCAGGCTCATGGTTTACCTCCTTATCGGCAGATTTACCGGTAAAACCCTGCTTTCTAGTCTAAAAGAGATGCAAAAAACTTGCCAAAACCATCTTTAAGTGACGGATCTATCCTTTTTCCTCCTTGCCTTGATCCCTTTGTGAAACTCTGAAGCCCAATTTATCGCTTTGAAGGCGTACCGGCTGTCTTGGATTTGATATAATGTCATGGCAGTATCCGTTATCCCTTACCGGGACAGTAATGTCTCAAAGGATATGCCCTTTGACAACTTCGGCAATATTAACAGCACCTGCATCGCCCCCGGCCTCACCTGTGGCAGAAAAATCTCTTTCCAGGAAGAGCTGTTTCATTTTTTAGTTTCGCCCTGATGACGAAGGTAAAGCCTGCGCCGGTTTTTTTATACAAATAATTTCGCTTATTTTTTATTGATACAGTTTTTTTTCAAGGTCGGAAGCGCTTGCCGAGAGGGCGCGTTTTAGTCTCATACAGGATTCACACTTGCCGCACATTCTGTCACCATCTTCATAGCAACTCCAGATTTTTTCCAGGGGAGCGCCTATCTCGATCCCCAATTGTACGATACCTGCCTTGTCAAAACCGAGAGTGGGGCTTACCACTTCAATATCTTTTAACGTAGAAAAGTGGAGAGAGTCATTGATGGCCCCGATAAACCGGGGAGAGTTATCGGGAAATGTTTCCGCTTCTTCCGCATTAAAACCGGTTACCAGGAGTTCTGCGCCCATGGATTCACAAAAGGCGGCGGCAATATTAATGAAGATGCCGTTACGATTGGGAACCCATACTGCCTGAGCTGACTCATGCGCTTTGCCGGTTGCATTGTCCAGTTCGCTTTCCCTCAGTTGAGGCACATTTTTTTCCCTGTCCACGAGCGAGGTATTGGTAATGTCTCTCAGCCAGGGAAGGCTGATTGCCTGATGGTTGACTGAAAACTGCCGACAGATTCTTTTTGCAGCTTCAATCTCCTTTTCTGCGGATCTTTGTCCGTAGTTGAAGCTAATAGCAAGAATAACATGGGTTTCATCGCAGACTTTTTTAAAGGCAACCGTCGAGTCGAGACCGCCGGAAAGAAGAACGATAGATTTACGCAGACTTTTGTGAACCATTATCCTGAGACCTCCTTCTTAATGACGCGCATCATAGAAATTATTACACATATTGCCGGCAAAATGAAGAAGAGTTTGAGCCTCTGGCGGGTGCATTCCCCGCGGATTGCCGCGATAAAACGGGAAGGCAGTTTCTGCGCATATATCCCGCTGCCTGCGGTGGAGTGATTGATTTATGAAATGCTTTGTCCTGTAAAAAAGGCGCATCACCTGATTGGGTGATGCGCCTTATCAATAACAAATGGAAATATTCGGGCTTTATTTATCTTTTATTTTTAACGGGTAAGCCCCGATACTTCTTTAGATAGTATGATCTGCTCAAGGGACTGTCTGGATGTATCACCCCATTCATTGATAGTATCTTCATTTACAGCCTTGATTCCCATGGCGCCCAGGGTTTTTGTCCCCATCTTGTCGATTCTCTTCCTGGCGATTATATTCCCGTCACGGTCCCACATGGTGAAAACATTCTTGGATACAGCCTTTGTTATGGGAATAAAGCCTCCTTGCTTGACTGTCCATTCGGAGAAAATAAGTACGATCGCATCGACCTTAAGTGTCTTGCAAAGAGCCTTGGCTGTTTCAGGTTTGATCATGCCGCCCTTTAATTCCCTGCTGACGGTTGTGAAAACGGGCATGGATTTCTTTCTCAGCACCGGTGTGTAAACTGTGAGAACCTTTTCAGAGCCCAGTTTCTGGTAGGTCTTGTTGGTTATGAATTTTTTAACGCTTTTTACCTTGAACCGTTTGGAAAGACTCTTTTCCGTTGAACTCACCAGCTTTCCAAGGGTTCCGTTGATAAGGTTGGAAACGGAGTTACTTCCAACACTGCCGCTTTTTACGCTGCCTCCCCAATCACTTACAGTGAAAGATGCAATGGCGACCCGCTTAATGGGAGTTGCCGGTTTTTTGAGCACTACACTTGAACCCCGGCAGCCGTTAAAGTTAATTAGAAAAGTCACCCCCAGTAAAACTATCAAACTGCGTTTAATCATAAATACTCCTTTCTATTGCTTTTTTACATATCATCTAAGCACAGGAAATAGTAAGAGTCAACAGTAGAAAAAATATTATTCCATGAAAGGGCAGTTGGGTCATGTTTTCCGGCGCAACTTCTTGCTGGCAGAGCGCTTCCAAAAAAATGCCCGTTTAAGCTATGACTGAAAGAGGGATTTTTGAAAGCGCTGTGAAGCCGATCTGTTACACTATAAATTCATGGGCAACTGCTCATTTGGGGATTATTTTTTTGTGAAGTGCATGGGAAGTTTAATGATCAAAAAAAACGGTAATTTGAGTTTTCCCTTGACTTGTGCAGACGGCAGGAATATATATAAACTATAAAAACCGAGAGGGTGTTTTAAGTTTCCATGGATTTGATGAGAAAAAGAATTATAGATACAGCAAAAAAGCGTTTTTTTACATACGGTTACCGTAAGGTAACTATGGATGAGATTGCTTCTGACCTTGGAATTAGCAAGAAAACGCTTTACAAGCACTTTGCCGGCAAGGAAGAAGTCGCCTGTGAGGTCCTTGGTCAATTTCAGGAGGAAATGGCCCGCCTTTTTGAAGAAAAGAAAAAGACCATTTCCGACCCTGTCGAGCGGTTTGAAGTGCTTGTCGTGGAAATCACCCGCCTCCGGTCGTCTATGAATAATCGCTTCCCCGCCGATATCAAACAGGATATTCCCGACTTGTGGCGAGAGATTGAACGATTCCGGCAAGTGCAGATCATGAAAAATATTGCTGAAAATCTGGAAGAGGGAATTAAAAAGGGGAGAATCAGAGAGGGCCTTAATACGCAGATTGCCACCAAGCTTTATCTCGCCGCTATCCAGTCGATTATGCAGCCCGACCTCCTTGAACAAATGAATATTTCCGTAGAAGAGGCGCTTTCAAATATTAGTTCCATTTTTTTAAATGGCGTGAAGAAAAAGGAGACCTAATATGAAAAAAGTAAATCACTGGGTCATTGCGCATCCCAAAACGGTTTTGCTCATGCTCCTCATTTTGACAATCTTCATGGCAAGCCGTCTGCCTGGGCTTCGCAGTGAAACTAACCTTGAAGCCATGTTTCCTGATGATCACCCCACCGTCACTTATAACGACCAGGTAGAAGAGTGGTTCGAGGTAAAAGATTCCATCGTTGTCGGTATTTTTAACAAAGGAAAATCGGGGATTTACAATGGGGAAACCCTTGCTCTTATCAGGGAAATCACCGATGGGTTGCGCGATATGGACGGCATTCTCAATCGTAAGAAGTCCGATGTTGTGAGTCTTGCCTCCCTCGATAATGTTGTGGGTACGGATTTCGGCATGGATGTTACCCCTTTCATGAAGGAAGTTCCCGGGACGGCAGAAGAGATTAGCGCCCTTAGGGCTGCCGTGGAAGACAATGAAATGGTTAACGGCACTATTGTCAGTCGTGACGGTACGGGCGCCATTATTATGGCCATGATCGAACGTGACGACAAACAGGTAGTCATGTACCGCAAGGTAAAGGAACTTATCGGTTCTCTCGACAAGGGTGAAACAGAGGTTGTTCTTGCCGGACGGCCGGTAATAGAAGGGGTTTTTGCCGCAACCATGCAGCATGATATGCCCAAAATGATGAGAATAACCATTCTTGTTATTCTTGGCGTCCTGCTTTTTACCTTCCATACCTTGAGAGGTGTCTTCCTTCCCATTATTCTTGTCATTATTACTCTCCTCTGGACATTCGGCACCATGGCTATCTTTGGAGTGCCCATTTATACGGTTATGACCATGATGCCCGTCATCCTCCTTGCCGTGGGTTGTGCAGATGCCATTCATATTCTCAGCAAATATTATGATGAGGTTATTCATCATCCCCATGAGAGCAAAGTGACTGTTGTCTATAACACCATGGAGGAACTGGCTCCGCCCGTTATTATGACTTCCATAACGACTATGGCCGGATTTCTGTCGCTTCTCTCGTCAGAGCTTATGCCCATGCGTTTTTTCGGTCTCTTTGTTGCAACAGGGATTTTTTATGCCCTCATATTAAGCATTACCTTTCTGCCTGCCACACTTTCCTTGTTGCCGCTTAAAGTAAGCACCAGGAAGAAGCGGCGTTTTGAGGAACATGGATCCTTTACCCATGTGGACTATGCAGGGAAGTTACTGGGTCTGCTGGCCCGAATTATAAACACCAGACCGGGTTTCATGTATGTCGTCACCTTTATTTTTATTGCCCTGGGCGGTTACGGCCTTGCCCAGATAAAGGTTAGCGCTTCTTTGGTGAAACAGTTCAATGAGGAACACCCTGTCCCCCGGGCTGATGAAAAACTCAACAGTCATTTCGGCGGAACCAACCTTCTTAACATTGTTGTTGAGGGGAAAGAGGCCGAAGTCATCAAGAATCCAGCCATACTCAAGGGAATGGACTCACTGCAGGCTTTCATGCTGGAAGATCCGGACATTGGTGAATCGATCTCTATTGCCGAGTATTTAAAGCGCATGAACCGTGTCCTTAATGAAAACAGGAAGGAAATGTTCAAGGTGCCTGAAACCCGTGATCTGGCGGCCCAGTATCTCTTCCTCTATTCCATGTCAGGCGACCCGACGGATTTCGATTCCGTCGTCGATTACAATTATCAGAAGGCCAATATACGTTTCCAGATCAAGACCGATGAGAGCAGCGTCATTAAATCCGTGCTCAACCGTGCCGATGAAGGGATAGCAAAATTCTTTCCCGGAAAAGATGTGACCCTTAAAAAAGCCGGTACCGTTGCTATTAGTGATGCCTTTATAGACCTCATTATCAGCGGACAGATATGGTCCATTTTTCTATCTATAATTCTTATTTTTATTCTTACCGCTATTGAGTTTAAATCAGTTGTTGCCGGGCTTTGCTGTATTATTCCCATATCGGTTTCGGCCTTTTTTAACTTCGGTTTTATGGGGTTTATCGGCATTCCCCTCGATGTCTCCACGGCGCTTACGGCAAGTATGGCTATCGGTATCGGTGTCGATTACGCTATTCATATGGTCAATAAATACCGGCTCGAAGCGAGAGGCGGCAAGTCACCCCACGAGGTGACAAGGACAACGCTTCTCACGGCGGGAAGGGCCATTTGGTATAACGCGCTTGTCGTGGCTCTCGGCTTTCTCGTTCTTCTTTCGGCTAACCTTGTGCCCCAGCAGAAACTCGGCATGATGATATCCTTAACCATGATGACCTGTTTCGGGGGAGCGGCCATGTTTTTGCCCGTTCTTCTTAACCGCTTTAAACCGGCCTTTGTTTATGGTCAAAAAAAGGAGGCATGAAATGAAAAGAATTATTGTTCTCTCCGTCATAGCGTTTTTCCCCCTGACTGCCTGGAGCAGTGAACTTTCGGGGCTTGAAGTCGTCAAAAGGTGGGATGAAAGGGACGAAGGGAAAGACCTTACCTCAAAGTCTACCTTTAAGCTCATTAATTCAAAAGGCCAGGAGCGGATAAGGAAGACGAGGCGCTACTGGATAAATATGAAGGAAAAGGGCGGATTTGAAGAAAAATCGATTATCTTCTTCGACCGGCCCTCGGACGTAAAGGGAACGTCGCTTTTAAACTGGAGTTATCAGGATGCCGGCAAAGATGACGACCAGTGGCTTTACCTTCCGGCGCTCAGGAAAATAAAACGTATCGCCGCTTCAGACAAGGAAAAATCTTTTATGGGAAGTGATCTCACTTTTGACGATATGGGGGACAGGAAAGTTGAGTCCGATGAGCATAAGCTTTTAAGGGAGGAGGCACTTGACGGCAGGCCCTGTTATGTCGTAGAGATGACTCCCGGGAATAAAAAATATATGTACAGCAGGAAGGAAAAGTGGATCGATAAGGAAACCTTTGTTGATTACCGCACGGATTTTTATGATCGTAAGGGACGCTTTTTAAAGAGGCAACGCATTGACTGGAAAAAAATCGGCAATGTATGGGTTGTAACGAAGATCTATGTGAAAAATGAGCAGACCGGTCACAGCACATCCATCGAGATTGAGGATATTAAGTTAAATACGGGCCTCAAAGAGGGGTGGTTTACAAAGAGAAAAATGGAATCGGGCCGGTAGTGAAGAAAGCGTCTTCTATCTTTATTGCATTTGTATTGCTGCTTCCCGCCTCATCGGATGGGGAAACGGAAATATTCGGCCGTGCCAGGTTGGAGGGTGCCTGGGAGACGACATCCGGGACGGTTCAAAAAAATGAGCAGAACATTGATGTGGAGATCAAAAGTTATTTGGGAGAACATATTTCTGTAAAGGCCTTTTTGCGCGGACTTTATGAGACAGAACTTGAAGAGGATATTCATTCCGAAGGGGACGTGAGGGAACTTTATATTGATTATAGTGGTGACAATTTTAAAGCCCGTTTGGGGAGGCAGCAGGTCGTCTGGGGAAAAACGGATGGTCTCAAGTTGCTCGACCTTATCAATCCGCAGGATTTCAGGGAATTTATTCTCGATGATTTTATCGACAGCCGCATTCCTCTCTGGATGGTGAGGGGGGATATTTATGTGGGAGATGATACGCTTCAGTTGCTCATTATTCCTGATTACCGGCCCAATGATATTGCCCGATCAGGTGATCGCTTCGAGCCTGCCTATTTGAAGTCGATACGCGCGCTGCCTCTTATTCACGCCGAAGAAGAAGAGCCGGGGGGGACTTTAGCTGACAGGGAGTACGGGATTCGATACAGCGGTTTTGCCCGGGGATGGGATTACACGCTTAACTACTTCCATTCATGGGAAGATAACCCTCTCTTTTTTCGTGAAACTATTGGCGGTAATCCTGCTATTGTCAGGCGCTATAAAGAGAGCGATATGTATGGCGGTTCCTTCTCTAATGCTTTTGGCAGTTTTGTCATTCGTGGAGAATCAGCCTATAACAGGGGCAGGTATTTTTCAACGGCAGATCCTCTCGATGCAGACGGACAGGTGAAGAAAGACGAGGTACGGGGTGCTATCGGTATTGATTATACGAAGGGAGACTGGCTCATATCGGGGCAAGTCTTTGAAAGTTATATCCGGGACTATGATGACGGTATTGTCTTCGATGAAGCTTCAACGACGCTTTCCCTGCTTGTGAATGTAAAATTTCTCAATGAAATGCTGGAGCTTAAACTGCTTGATATTTACGGAACAAAGGACAAAGATAATCTGGCAAGGTTGAGCGCTGTTTATTCTCTGACGGACAGGTGGAAGGTACATCTTGGTGGAGCTGTCTTCAGCGGACCTGATGATTCCTTCCTGGGGCAGTTTGATGAGGCCGACAGGGCGGAGCTGGAGATTACCTGCAATTATTAAGTTTTAAAATCTATTTGCAACGCAGAGAAGGCAGAGGGTGCGGAGAAAAGTAAAAAGAGCGTAAAAAAATTAAGTCACAGACTCCTGATTAGCAGGTATTGTTGAATTAACATTAGTTTTTTTGTTGTTCTTCGCCAAGTCCGCCGATTCTGCCGTTAAACTGCTGTTTTCAGGAATAGAGGTTCCCATTGGCACCATTTGTCAAATCATCAAAAGCGCTCACGCTTTGTTTTATTCTGGCGATTTCTTCTTTGGTCCCTTCTCCTGCAAAAGGTGAAGGGCCCATCGTCTTTGACCTTGGAGACTGTATTGCCAGGGCCCTTGAACATAACCGTAAAGTGGAAGCAGGGCATGAAACAGTGAAAAAAGCCTTTGCCCGGATAAAGGAGACAAAGGCGCTTGCCTGGCCGGAAGTAAAGGCCAATGCCGATTATACCTATGTAGGTGATGTTAAGAATTATGCCTTCGGCCCCAATGCCTTTGCCATGGAACAGGATAATTACCGGCTGGGTCTTACTCTTGACCAGAAACTTTACGCTCCCGAAGTTTTTGAGGCCGTCAAGGCGTCAAAGAGTTATGCCGGCCAGGCTGAAATGGAGTTTGAAATTATCAGGGCCGATGTAGTGACGGAGGTGAAGAAGGCCTATTATTACTACCTTTATACAAAGACCATGATCGTTGTCACTGAAGAATCGGTAGCCCAGCTTGAGCGGCATGCAAGCGATGTTAAGACCCGTTACGAAGTGGGACTGGCTACTGATTTCGATGTGTTGAGGGCAGAAGTGCAGCTTGCCAATTCCATTCCGGCGCTGACGCGAAATAAAAATGCCTTTGTTCTGGCTGAAAAGAACCTCAAATCTCAACTGGCCATGGAAAAGGAGGAAACTGTTCTCATTGAGGGCGCGCTTCAGTACGCTTCCATGGAAATAACTATTGATGAGGCGCTGGAGCTTGCTTTTTCAAAAAGGCCGGAAATTGCCTTCCTCGATTATTCCATAAAAAATCTCGAACAGAGCGTTGAAGTAAGCCGCAAGGAGGCCTACCCCTCTCTCTCCATGAACGGCTCCTACAGTTACGCCAATGATGATATGGACATAAGGGGAGAGGCCCAATGGGGAACGAGCTGGACTGTCGGGCTCAGTCTTAAGGCAACCCTTTTTGACGGTTGGGGCAATAAGGCGAGGATTGCACAGAAAAGCAGTGATGTTAAAAGGGGAAAGATAGAAAAAAATGAACTCATGAGCACTATCGACATTGAAGTGAGAACAGCGCTGAGTCGTATGGCGGAAGTGAGGGAATTGATTCAGTCACAGGAAAAAAACATTGAAAATGCCGCCAGGGCCTTTGAAATTGCCGAGACAGGTAATCTCAATGGTGTTGTTAGTGAACTTGAAGTTCTTGATGCGCAACTGGCGCTGACACAGGCGAGAAGCAATTACAAAGAGGCCGTTTATGACTGGCTTATAGCACGGACGGAGCTGGAAAGGGCCATGGGGACGGTTTTGTTAAATTGGCAATAGATCTTGAATAATTAAAGATAAACAGCCCCCGCCTGAGTTTCCCTTGCAAAGGGAGAAAGAGGATGTCAAATTTGGGGGGACAGGTAATGCCGGAAAAGGAGAAAAACTTATGTTCTTTACCCTGAATGATAAATATAAATTCCTGCTGGCAGGAATTTTTCTCTTCAGCATGGTTGGCTGCAAGGGGGATGACGGAGAAAAGAGCGCAGCCCCTGAGGAGGAAAAGGAAAAAAAGGCGCCTCTTGTAAAAGTGCTTACCGTCGGGGCGGCAGACTTTATAAAGAAGGTTGAATTTGTCGGTTCCTGTCGGGCAAAGACTGTGGTGATGGTAAGTTCCGAAGAACCGGGGCTTGTCAAGAGGACCTACTTCGATAAGGGAGAGAAGGTAAAAAAGGGGGCCATCCTTATTGGCCTCGATGATGCGTTGCTTAAGGCATCACTCAAGGAACTTGAAGCTTCCTATGAAATAGAGCGCCTTAACCACGAAAAGCTGCTCGCTTTAAAAAAGGGGAGAGGGGCGGTAACCGACTTTGATCTGCGAAATGCGCTTCTCAAAACGGACATGGCCGGAGCAAGAGTTGAAAATCTCAAGGCCCAGCTTAAAAAGAAAAAAATCTTCAGCCCCATTGAGGGGGTGGTTGAAGTGAAGCATGTAGAGGAAGGGGAATATGTAACACCGGGCAAGGCCGTTGCAACCCTTGCCGACCTTTCAACGGTCAAGGTCGAAGTGGCTATTGCCGAAAAGGACCTTTCCTATTTTACCGTCGGTACTGTAGCTGAAGTTGTTTTTAATGCCTATGGGGGGGAGGTCTTTAAAGGAACCATCGACTATATTTCTCCCCAGGTAGAAAGAAAGGCCGGTACTTTCCTCGTTGAAATAACGCTCAAAAATGACAAAAACCGTTTCAAGCCGGGCATGATGGCCCGGGTAAAGCTCGTCAAGGAGCGCTGTGAAGATTGTCTCCTTGTTCCCCAGGATGCTATTTTGGACGATGTGAAAGGGAGGTCCCTCTTTATTGTTACGAAAGAGGGCGTTGCTGAACGAAGGCCTGTTCTTCTTGGAGAGATGGAAAACGAGCGTATTGTCGTTATTTCCGGTGTAAGTGAGGGAGAGAGGGTCGTCGTTGTTGGCCAGCGCAATCTTCTCCCCGGCGAAAAGGTTAGTATCGTCCAATAGAGGGTGTGAATTGTTTATAACCGATATTTCCATAAAACGTTCGACGGCCGTCTTTGTCATGGTTTTCATCATTATTGTGACAGGAAGTTCGTCTTATATGAGTCTGCCCAGGGAAGCTTCGCCGGACATAACCATTCCCGTTATTATTGTATCGACGCCTTATTTTGGCGTATCTCCTTCCGATATGGAGACGCTTGTTACTCAACCCATCGAACAGGAACTCAAAAACATTGGCGATGTGAAGGAGATCACTTCCTCCTCCAGTGAAGGCATATCGTCTATTACCATCGAATTTGAACCGAATACGGATATTGACAGCGCCCTGCAAAAAGTCCGGGACAAGGTGGATGTGGCAAAAACGGAGCTTCCTGATGATGCGGAAGAGCCCGTCATCCAGGAAATCAACTTCTCCGATTTTCCCGTTATGATTGTCAATATTTCCGGTGATTACGGGCTTGAGAGACTAAAGGGGATTGCTGAAGACCTTGAGGACAAGATTGAAGGCATTACCGGTGTTCTCAGTGTAACTGTAACGGGAGGCCTTGAAAGGGAAGTCAAGGTTAATCTGGATCCTGAAAAACTTCGCTATTATAACCTGTCGGTGAAAGATGTTATCGACACCATCAAAGATGAAAACCTGACTATCCCCGGCGGCAGTATCGATATTGGAAGCTATAAATACCTCGTCAGGGTTCCGGGAGAGTTTGAAGCGACAAGCATCATCGAAAATCTTATTCTTAAAAGTATCGATGGCCGTCCCATTTATATGCGGGATGTGGCTCATGTAATGTACGGATTCAAAGAACCGACCAGTCATGCAAGATTAAATGGAATTCAGTGCGTTTCCCTTTCCATTACAAAAAGGAGTGGCGAAAACCTTATCCGTATGGCTGATGAGATCAAGGAACTGCTTGAAACTGAAAAAGAGAAGTATCCTTCGGGCGTCACCTTCTCCATTACGGCCGATGCGTCTAACGATATACGCAAAATGGTCGATGATCTGGAAAATAATATTATTTCCGGCCTCATTCTCGTATTGCTTGTTCTTCTTGCCTTCCTGGGGTTCAGGACCTCTCTCTTTGTCGCTCTGGCGATTCCCTTTTCCATGTTGATTTCCTTTTTTGTCCTTCAGTCACTTGGCTTTACTCTTAACATGGTTGTCCTCTTCAGTCTCATCCTGGCGCTGGGAATGCTTGTCGATAATGCCATCGTTATCGTAGAGAATATCTACCGTCACGGGGAAGAGGGGCTTGACATGACAATGGCGGCAAAAAGGGGGACTTCGGAAGTGGCCATGCCTGTCATTATCGCCACTATTACCACGTTGTGCGCCTTTTTTCCCATGATTTTCTGGCCCGGTATTATGGGAGAGTTTATGAATTATCTGCCCAAAACCCTTATCGTTACCTTGTCGGCATCACTCTTTGTGGCCCTTGTCATTAATCCTGTTTTTTGTGCCAAGCTGCTCAGGGTAAAAAAACGTGAAGGTTCCATCGGTGACCGGTCTGATCATAAGGTCCTTGTCCGCTGGTATAAGGTATCTATCACCTATGCTCTCAAGTACCCCCTTGTCACTCTCCTTGTTTCCGTCATGACCCTTGTTGTCGTAGTCATCCTTTATATATTTCTCGGCAAGGGGGTAGAATTTTTCCCTGATACGGACCCAAGCAAGATATTTATAGAGATTGAAGCGCCGCTGGGCACGAGGCTCGATGTGACCAATGAAATAACGAGATCGGCTGAAAAAGGTGTCGGCAACTATCCCGATATTAAACATTATGTGGCCAACAGCGGCGTTTCTACAGGAAAGTTCGACATGGGGGGAAGCAGTGACGGGGGGCCTGCCAACAAGGCAAGGATTTCCGTTGACTTTGTCGATATGGAAAAAAGGAGCAGGTCTTCCGAGCTTACTTCCGACGATATCCGGAAAAATGTGATGAAAATTTCCGGCGCCCTTATTAAGGTGCAAAAAGAGAGGCACGGTCCGCCCACGGGCGCTCCCGTAAATATAGAAATTTCGGGTGATAATTATGAAAAGCTCGGTCAATTGTCTGAATCGGCCATGAAAATAATTGAGAACGTTGCCGGTGTTGTTGATTTAGATGATGATTACAAGGTAGGGAACCCCGAAGTAAAGATCTGGATAGATAGGGAAAAAGCGGCCCTTTATGACCTGACGACGAGGAAAATTGCCAATACGATCCGCACGGCCATCAGGGGAACAGAGGCTTCTACGTACCGTGAATTTGAAAATGAGTACGATATTACGGTCCGTTTCAGGGAGGAAAAACGTTCCTCAATACAGGATATTAAAGATATCGTCATTGCACATGAAGGCAGGCAGGTTCCACTTTCCAATATAGCGAATATTGAGCTTTCCAGCGGTCCCGGAAGCATTATGCGAAAAGACCTGAAACGGGTGGTCACAGTGACGGCTGATGTTGAAGGACGCCTCAAAACGAAGGCTTTGGCCGAAGTGCAGGAGAAGCTAAAGAAACTTGGCCTTCCGGCCGGTTATTCTATTGACTATACGGGGGAGCAGGAAGAACAGAAAAAGGCGGAAGATTTTCTAAAAAGGGCCTTTGTTCTTGCCGTCCTCATGATTGCCTTCATGCTGGTCCTCGAATTTAATTCCCTTGTTACCTCAAGCATCATCATGTTTTCCGTTATCCTTTCCATGATAGGTGTTTTTGTGGGGCTCATTATTACGCAGACTCCTTTCGGTATTATTATGACCGGTATCGGTGTTATTAGTCTGGCGGGGGTAGTCGTAAATAATGCCATTGTTCTCCTCGATTATGTGATTCAGTTGAGAGAGCGGGGAATTGAAAAAATGGATGCCATTATAACAGCGGGTATGACGAGGTTGAGACCGGTCCTGCTTACGGCTGTCACAACCATATTGGGGCTTATTCCCATGGCGACGGGTTTTTATTTTGATTTTAAAAAGATGCACTGGATAACAGGGAGTGAAAGTGCGCAGTGGTGGGGGCCCATGGCTGTGGCCGTCATTTTTGGCCTCGCCTTTGCCACAGTGCTTACCCTTCTTGTTGTACCTGTTCTCTATCTTGTCCTCGATAATTTATCGGAAAAAATGAAGAAAATGCTCAAACCATGATAAAGTAGTACAAAAATAATTGATAAATGTGAATATCTTCCTTGACAAGAGGAGCGCTGATCAGTATAGTACTCTTTTGTTTTGTTTATAAGGGGACTGGTTTGTCTTTAATCCCCGGGGTGAGAAGGTCGGGAATTTTCCTTTCAGTTTCTATGTTTAGCTAAATAGTAAAACGATCAATTATCTGGGAAAGTAGGTGAGGTATTTTTGGAAGTAAGGGTACAGGATAATCAGCTCGAAAGAGCTTTAAAAGATCTTAAGCGTAAATTGGCCAAGGAAGGCGTTATGAAAGAACTCAAGAAAAGACGCTTTTATGAGAAGCCTTCAGTAAAAAAGAAGAGAAAGCAGAAAGAAGCAAGAAAAAGAAGGCTCAAGACGACCTACCGTCCGTCATTTAATAACAGATAGTTTTCTTTTTTATGAAAAATACCGAAAAGGGCAGAGTTAATCTCTGCCCTTTTCTTTTAAGGGGAAAAGTTGTTTTTGACTTATGGTTTGCAATTACCTTGAAAATAGCCACTTTGTTGAAGGTCGGCTTTGGTTCAAGGGTAATATGTCTCATTACAAGCCCATCCAATCTCCCCTTTGGTAAATGGGAGGAGCAACGTTCCCTCTCTTTACCAAAGGGGGGATTAGGAGGCGTTGGCTTTGCCACCGGGTTATTGACTTTTACATGTTTTGAAAGGATAACCTTATTAAGCTTGAATGAGCCGCTATTTATCTTGACAAATTCGCTCGTTATGTTACTTTTAGTGGTTTAAATTCCAGTCGTTACGGAGGTATTTTTTTTTGGATTACAAAGAGACTCTCAATCTTCCCGGGACAGACTTCCCTATGAAGGCAAACCTTGCCAACAAGGAGCCTCTTACACAGGAGAAGTGGGAAAGTATCGATATATACCAAAAACTGAGGGAGAGCTCGAAAGGAAGGAAGAAATATGTCCTTCACGATGGCCCGCCTTATGCCAATGGAAATATTCACATTGGTCATGCAGTAAATAAAATCCTCAAAGACATCATTGTCAAGTCGAGACAGATGGAGGGCTATGATGCGCCCTATATTCCCGGTTGGGACTGTCACGGTCTTCCCATTGAGTTGCAGGTAGAAAAAAAGCTGGGCAAGAAAAAGCATGATGTCACCAAGAGTGAGGCAAGAAAGCTCTGTCGCGATTATGCCGAAAAGTATGTAGGTATCCAGCGTGAAGATTTTAAACGTCTCGGCGTTTTTGGTGAGTGGGATGCGCCTTATCTCACCATGAGCTATGACTATGAAGCAACTATCGTGAGAGAACTTGGAAAGTTCATGGAAAGCGGCTCTCTCTATAAAGGGAAAAAGCCTGTTCACTGGTGCGCTTCCTGCCGGACGGCGCTGGCCGAGGCGGAAGTCGAATATGACGACCATGAGTCACCTTCTATCTTTGTAAAGTTTCCTGTAAAATCTGATATTTCAGCCAAAGTGCCTGAACTAAAGGGGAAAAAGGTATCCATCGTTATATGGACGACAACACCCTGGACCATTCCTGCCAACATGGCAGTTTGTCTCCACCCTGATTTTAACTATGCTGCTGTGGAAGTTGCAGGTGAAGTCCTTGTCGTTGCAGAAGACCTGGTTGAAAAGTGTATGGCTGATTTCGGTATGGAAGGCTATTTGACGGTAACGGCCTTCAGGGGGAGCGAAATTGAGAATGAAGTCTGCAATCATCCCTTCCTGGAAAGGGATTCCCTTGTAGTCAGTGGGAATCACGTTACTCTCGAGGCCGGTACAGGCTGTGTTCATACAGCGCCGGGTCATGGTCATGATGACTATGTGGTGGGCCTCAAATACGGCCTCGATATATATAATCCTGTCGGGAATAACGGTGTTTACAAGGATGACGTTCAATTTTTTGCCGGTGAACATGTATTCAAGGCCAATCCGCTTGTGGTGGAAAAGCTGAAAGAGGTGGGAGCCCTTATTTGTGTTAACAAGCTGTCTCACTCCTATCCGCACTGCTGGCGATGCAAAAAACCGATACTCTTCAGAGCAACCGACCAGTGGTTTATTTCTATGGAGAAAAATGATCTCCGTAAAAAAGCGCTTCATGAAATCAACAAGGTTGAGTGGATTCCTTCCTGGGGAAAGGGGAGGATTTACGGTATGGTGGAAAACCGGCCCGACTGGTGTCTCTCAAGGCAAAGGGCCTGGGGTGTGCCTATTACTGCTTTCAGGTGCAAAGCTTGTGAAGAGATGATCATGGATAAAGAAGTTATCGGGCATATTGCCCAAATGGTAGAGAAAGAGAGCGCCGACGTCTGGTTTGACAAAGAAGTTGCCGAACTTCTTCCTGCCGGCTACAAATGCCCTTCATGCAGCGCGACAGATTTTGAAAAGGAAGAAGATATTCTCGATGTCTGGTTTGACTCCGGTGTGAGCCACAGTGTCGTTCTTGAACAGCGGGAAGGCCATAGCTGGCCGGCCGACCTTTATCTTGAAGGGAGCGATCAGCACAGGGGATGGTTCCATTCATCGCTGCTGGCCTCTGTCGGCACGAGAGGAAAAGCGCCCTACAAAGCGGTCCTTACCCATGGTTTTGTCGTTGACGGCGCGGGCAAGAAAATGTCCAAATCCTTCGGGAACGTTATTGCGCCTCAGGAGGTAATCAAGAAGTACGGCGCCGATATTTTGAGGCTCTGGGTGGCGGCGGAAGATTACCGTGATGACATCAGGATTTCCGAAGAGATCCTCAAACGTTGCTCCGAAGCCTACCGCAGGATAAGAAACACGGCGAGATACATACTGGGCAACATCGATGATTTTGACAATACTAAAGATATGCTTCCCTATTCAGAGCTTGAAGCGCTTGACAGGTGGGCCCTGCATAGACTGAACCTGCTTACGGGGAAAGTTCTTAATTCTTACGAGACCTTCGAGTTTCACCAGATCTATCACTCGGTGCATAACTTCTGCTCCATCGATATGAGCGCCTTCTACCTCGATATACTGAAAGACAGGCTCTATACATCGGGCAAAAGATCGAAGGGTCGGCGTTCGGCCCAGACCGTCCTCTTTGAGATACTTAACGCCATTGCAAGGCTTATTGCGCCTGTTCTTGGTTTTACATCGGAAGAGATCTGGTCCTATATACCTGACTATGAGGGCAAGGAAGAATCAATTCATCTTGCAGCCTTTCCGCAAGTCAAAGAGGCGTGGAACGATGAAGCCCTGGGTGAAAAGTGGGAGCGTCTTATCGGTATCAGGAGTGATGTTTCCAAGGCCCTCGAACTGGCAAGACGGGAGAAGGTTATTGGTCACTCTCTCGATGCCGCTGTGCTCATTGATGCAGATGAAGAGACTTTAAGCTTTATTAAAGGTTTCGAACCCGAGCTTAACAGGATATTTATCGTTTCAGCAGCTTCGGCAGGAATCGGGGAAGGTGAGCCCACTTACGTAAGTGAAGAGATTGACGGATTAGAAGTCTACGTCTCTTCCGCTTCCGGTGAGAAATGTGAGCGCTGCTGGAACTATGATGATCAAACGGGGTCTAACGAAAAAGGGTTGAACGTTTGTCCCAGATGCTACGAGGTTGTCGAAGGGATTGGATAAAAAATATATACCGCTCTTTACCTTTGCGCCGGTTATTATTATTCTGGACCAGTTGGTAAAGATCTACGTCGATAAAACGATGCACCTCTATCAGTCCATCGAGGTGCTGGAGAATTTTTTTCATATTACCTACATCAGGAATAAGGGGGCGGCTTTCGGTATTCTTTCAGGAGCAAACGAGAGTTTGAGGGTTCCCTTTTTCCTCACTGTTTCAGCCATTGCCGTTGTGGTCATTATTTACACAATTTATACTTACAGGGAAGAGTCACCGCTCTTCCCCTTTGCCATGGCAATGATTCTCGGTGGTGCTATAGGAAATGTGATAGATCGCATCAGGCTCGGTGAGGTTATCGACTATATTGACGTTCACTGGTATACCCACCACTGGCCTGCCTTTAACGTTGCCGATTCGGCCATTACCGCAGGTGTAGTGCTGTTAATCATTAGCATGCTTTTTGAACATAAAAAGGCGGAAAGTGAAGAGGAGAATAGCTGATGCAGCCTATCATATTCCAGATTGGTGATTTTGCCGTCAGGGGATACGGCCTCATGGCGGCCCTTGGTTTCATGGCCGGTATATGGATCGCTTCCCGTGAAGCCCAAAGGCTCGGTGAAAATAAGGAGCGCATCATGGACATGGCCTTTTACATGGTCCTGGCTGCCATCATCGGTTCCAGGGTGCTTCACGTTATGGTCGAGTGGAAATATTTTTTACAACATCCCGGGGAGATTGTAAAGATATGGGAAGGGGGGCTTGTTTTTTACGGTGGTCTCGTCGGCGCCGTCATGGTTGGCTCTTACTATATCCGGAAGCATTCCATGGCTTTCTGGAAAACAGCTGACATTTTTGCCGTCGGTATTCCGCTTGGTCATGCCTTTGGTCGATTCGGCTGTTTTATGGCTGGTTGCTGCTACGGTTACGCAACCGATCTTCCCTGGGCTGTCGAATTTAGCGATACCAATTCTCTGGCGCCTCTTCATGAGCATCTGCATCCAACCCAGTTGTACAGTTCACTTAATAACCTCACTATTTTTGCCCTTATCTTTCTCATGAGAAAAAGCAAAAAAATTGACGGACAACTTGCCCTCACCTATGTTTTCCTTTATTCTGTTACGAGAGGAATTATCGAGTTATTCCGCGGTGACGACAGAGGAACGATTTATGGAGGCTACATTTCCACGGCACAGGGGATAGGCATTGTACTGGCGATTTCGGCCATTGTTGCAATGGTCTATCTCGGTAAAAAGGCCGCTGTAAAGAAGAGCTCATCTGCATAATATTTATTGTCCCCACCGTTTACTGAGTTCGTCGAAAACCTTGTGTTCCTTTGACCCTGTTTCTTCGAGCGCCTTTGCGAGTCCTCACAGGGATAACAAGCTCAGCTACTCTCGACATTGTCGAGTATTCACAATTACTGCGGGCGTAGGGGGAGAAATCTTTAAGATCTCTCATTACATTCGAGACAAGAATTTCTCATTTTATCCCGAGGGCACTTGTCACTTTGTTCGGGCGCACTCGAAATGACGGCGCCTGATGATTAATATATACTGGAAAGAGCAGTCGGGCATGAATTTATAGTGTAACCTGTTGCTTGCCCGGCGCTCAAATAACCTTAGCTTAAGCAACAGGTTAAGAGGGCATTTTATAGTGATTTGTAACTGCTTAATAAAGGGTCCAGATTGAGACTGACAATACTCTCTACTATAATCTTTTTCTTTTTGACTGCTCTTGTTTCCCTGGCCCAATCCCCCTCTGCCCCTATTCCGGTGGAAAAACCGGGGTCCGCCATTAAAAAAACTTACGTCACCGAACCTGTCTTTAACGGCCGGGTTTTCATGGTGGAGGCAGGAAAAAAAGGGAATGAAACCATCGTCCTTATTCACGGTATCGGTGATGAAGGGGCGCGCAACTGGGAAAAGATCATTCCTGTCCTTGCGCCGCATTATCATGTTGTTGCCTTCGACCTCCCCGGTTTGGGACGTTCTGAAAAAAATAACCGCCTCTATTCACCAAAAAATTACGCCAACTTTGTCAAATGGGTTATCGATACCTATGCCGATGGTTCCGTTATCCTCCTTGGCCATTCTATGGGGGGCGGTATTGCGCTCCGCTTTGCCGCCGATTACCCGGAGAGCCTCTCCCGCCTTGTACTCGTCGATGCGGCAGGGATCCTCCACAGGTCGGTCATGACAAAATATATGGCTGGATTTTCTCCTAAAAATGGTTGGCAGCAGCTCTTTTCAGAGCCATTTAACGTATTAAATGAGGCCATAGACAATGCTTTTGACCGGCTCGAAGCAGACGGTCTTCCTGTCGATCTGAATTTCATATTGAATAATTCCGTTCTCAGAAAAGTTTTTTTCCAGTCCAACCCCAAGACTATTGCCGCTCTGGCTCTTGTGCAGGAAGATTTCAGCGCTGCACTTGATTCAATAAAAACACCGACTAATATTATATGGGGCCAGGAGGACCAGATAGCGCCGCTAAGAACGGCAAAGCTCCTGGCTGCCAAAATCCCTGGTTCGCAACTCGATGTTATCGGCGGGGCCGGCCATGTTCTGATAGTTAATAAAAGTGATCTCTTTAACAGGGTGTTGCTTGATGCCCTCTCTCATCCCGTCATGGCAAGTGAATATTCAAAAGCGTTTCCACAGCCGGGAGGTAGAAATGGCTGGTGCGAGGATGGGAGAGGGACCGTTTTTTCCGGCCCCTATGACCGGATAGAGATAAAAGGTTGTAAAGAGGTCAGCCTCGATGGTGTTTCTGTGAAAGAACTTTATATAGAAGATTCCAGGGTAACCATTGAAAACAGCCTTGTTAAAAGTAAAGGCACAGCTATTACCGTGAAAAATTCAAAAGTGACGGCAACTGCTCTGACTATCGAGGGAGAGCTTGCCATCGACGCCTCCGGCAGTAATCTTGACCTTGCCGGCGTAACTATCACTGCCGGAAAGTATGCCGTAAAAACAAGGAACGTCTCTTTTATTCTTTTTTCCGTGAGCTATATTTCAAGTCCCCCTTCAAGTGGATATATGCACGGCCGCCAGGTGGTAACGCCTGACAATCCGTTGTGATTTTTTCCGCAAAGCAGCCGGGAGCACAAAGGAAGGCTGCAAGAATGCAGGGTAGAATAAACAAAGCATTTCCCCCTTTGAGCTAAATAATCCCTCCTGTAAAGATGTTCCGGCAGGACGCCTCCATAATCTGTAGCGCAATAATAAATGCTATATCAGGCAAAAATTGTTTACATAGAAACCCGGTTGCGGTATAAAATGTAACGAATGTTTTGAGGGGGTAATAAAATGGGTGAAAAAAATATTGCCTGAACAATAAAAAGTTTGGACCGGTAACGGTTTCGGGCTTTTTGGGTGTTTAAACAGCAGCCACTAACCCTATGGATATTTTTGACCTTATTAAGGAACTTCGCAAAGGCGAGCCCAATATTGAGAAAGCCGCAAAGGTAATGAAAGTATTGGGGGGGATTTGTGTCGGTGGGGCCCTATGTAATTATACGTTTTACTACATTGGGCCATTTGAAGAGAGTCCCTTTAATTTCTCCCCCCTTTTTCCTTACCTGGCTTTAACCGGTTTATTGTTTCTTGGCGGTCTTTTCCTTTATTCCTCCAAAGCGATAAAAGCGCTGGATCCACAGGGCAAAAGGGTTGGCCAAGTGGCCGTTATTTTATTGCTTGCCCTTTTTATCGGGTTTATGTTTTTTGCTTTTCCCCTGGATCAACTTCCTTTGGATCATGAAGGTGTGTCACTGTTTTTTACAGTTTTTGTGGTCATCTTTATTGTTCAGTTCGGAGTGCCTGCCTACTATGGCGTTCGTTATCTGGGGCGTCTCCCGACCAGTAAAAGCCGCTTTGGTACAGATGGTTTAGGAAGCGGCCATATTGACAGTACAGTTGAAGAGGAAAGTCTTCGCAGCTCTTCAAAATCGAAAGAAAAATATTGTGATGCCCTCTTGCCCTTTGGTGTTCCCGGTACTTTTGCTTTAATTATTGCTGTTCCCTTTATCTCAGTGTTTGCAATTGAAAGGCATAGCGGTTTGCAGCAAATGCCGATTATGATTGTGCCTGCTGTCTTTTTTATTTTATTTATATCAATAATCTATAATTTTTTCCCTTCACCCTTTCAAAAGAAAAGAGATAAGATTGCATCATTTACCGGTGGTGGCTCGATATTTTTATTTAACGGCAGTTGGCCCTTTTTCAGGCTTTTGATCTATCATGATGGCCTTGAAATACGCGTAATGTTTCACAGGTTTTTCATACCCTATGACAAAATAGAAGCGATGCCGGAAAAAACAGGTTTTTTCAGCAGGGGCATACTGATAAAATCAAATCTGCCCGACCTTCCCTCGGGTATTCGTTATCAGGGTTTTGGAATGAAAAAAGTAGTACAGCTAATTGCTGAAAAGCGGTGTAAATTTAAAAGTGAAGATTAGCCGGGTAAGGCGTGCTTTGTGCATTAATAAAAGTAGGCTCTGAACAGGCTTTACCCGGTTTTGTTTTAAAAAAAGATCAATATTCTCCTGGAATACTTCCCCCAATTCGGTGCTGTTTTGAGTGTTTGCTTTGTTTAGCCCGGAAAGTCGGCAGAGTGCGCGCTGATGCCTGTCTGTTGAACAATAAAATTTACACCGGCTCCTCTCGTGGGTGCCTGCTTTTCTCCTCCGGCAGATCAAGCATGCACAATACAGGATATCAATAGGTGTCATTATTCTTTACACTTGCCTTTGATTCTTCTTTCAACGTGTCAACAGGGGGCGTCATACTGCGAAAAGTATTATAAATTCAGTCAGTTAAGCCATTTAGCGCTTTTGGCATGCTAAGTGCAATTCTAACTTGGTAAAACTTGATGATCTGCTTAAGAGGTATATGAAAAAGCTTATCCAACATCACCTGAATTCCATGCATGTCTATTGCCTTCTCATCAAAATCGGCATAAACAGGAAGCAAGCATTGATGACGGCCAAAAGATGGGAAAAGGCCTTTCATAATTTCATTTATTAAGATCAGTTTCCCGCCTTAAATTTATAATTGTTTATAGCAATAAATTCTCTCGGCGATCACTTGTTTTATGGCCAGCCCCATAAACACCGGGGTTGTTGATGGTGGAGCGGGCCGGAGAGATAAGGTTTTGCAAATGGTGAAAAAAGGTTATCCATTTTTTACTGCCTTTAATTCTCGTTTGAATTCATCAACAGAGATATGCCCTTTTTTTACAAGCACCCTGATAAGCGCCAGCAGGTCCTTGCTTTTTCCGAGCTCCTTTGATGTCTCTTCAGCTTCCATTGTTTCTTTGGGAGCGCTTTCGTTAACGATGACCATTTCTTCCTGTTTTAAGGTTTTTACTCTGGAAGACAGGGGCTTGATCTCTACCCAGTTTCTTTCAAAATAGTACCTGTCTATGGCGGCTGCAATTTGTGAATCCGTTCCGATGACGGGATTCACCCTGTAGCCTGTAAGGAAGGATATTTCATCAATAACGATAGTATTGGTTGGGTCGGACATGGCAAGAAAGAGGATGTTTGCCTTATCATTCGTTCTTTTTTCAATGGGAATGACGTGGTATTGTTTGGCAATTTCCAGCGTTATTATTGAATAAACGTTTTTATCAAACTTTATTTTTGTCAGATCCGTACAGGGGAGTTCAAGTTGCCGTCCCAGAAATTTAAGGAGCGTTACTTCAGTGATATAGTTCAATTTTACAAGGTTTGCGCCCAGCCTTCCACCCCATTGCTTCTGCTTTTTAATGGCCGCTTCAAGTTGGCTCTCATTGATGAGGCCTTTTTCAATGAGCATTTCTCCCAATCTTTTTTTGCCTGATAAATACCCCCTGTTTTCATTAGGAGCAGTCCATTGGGTTTTTTCTTCCTTTTTGTTCTCTTCCGACATTACTTCTCCATATTGTTATTTTTCCCGGGGAGATATTTTAAAATATACTTTATAAAGCCCCTAAAGTAAAAGGAACAAAAGTATTCATTTCCTGCAATCCGGACAATATTATGAGGAAGCAGCCCGTTCCCGGCGCTTTCATCAATCATTCCGGATTCGGCTTTTAACTCCTGCTCCTTAAGTAATTGTTTATCTATTTAATTTTGTTATCTTTCTTCAAATTGACATCTATGAGTTATTGATATATGTTAGTAAACAATGAAACTGATAATAACAGATCTTGACGGGACCCTTCTCGATCATAATACCTACTCTTTTGAAGCCGCCCGGACGGCGCTTGACAGGGTAAAGCAACTTTCCGTGCCCCTCATTTTGTGCAGCAGTAAAACGCGGGACGAAATAGTGCTTTACTGTAATAAACTCGGGATGAAGCTGCCCTTCATTTCTGAAAACGGCGGCGGCATTTACCTGCCCAAGGGTTTTTTGTCGGTGGAGTTTGAAGAACGCATTCAATATTCTTCAAAAGATAAAGAGTATTTGCTTATTGAAATGGGGACGGGCAGGGATGAACTGAGAAAGGTTTTTCTCCATGTGAGGGAAGCAACGGGCATTGATGTGAGGTCTTTTAGTGATATGACTGTCGATGAAGTGATGGGGCTTACCTCACTCCCGGAAAATGAAGCCGTCCTTGCCATGGAGAGAAGTTTTACAGAACCTTTTATCTTTTCTTCCGGTGATGATACCCTGATAGGGGAGCTTGTTGCCCGGTTTAACGGCAGGGGGCTTACTGTCGTTAAAGGGGGCCGCTTTTATCACCTCATGGGGAACACTGCTGATAAAGGAACTGCCGTAAAAAAGATCAAAGGAATTTTTTCTAAAATCGCCAGGGGCAAGGTTATGACAATGGGCCTTGGAGACAGTGAAAATGATCTTTCAATGTTAAGCGCCGTTGAAAGGCCTGTCATTGTGAGGAAATGGGATGGAAGCTGGATGGAGGCTGAGGGGACGGAGAACTTTGTAAAAACAGAGGGAATTGGTCCCGTCGGCTGGAATGATGCGGTTCTCAAGTTTCTCGATGGTAATTATTTATCAGCCTAGAGGGCCCTTTTGATTGATTATGAAAAAGAGATAGGCCATCATTTTGATATCATCAGACAATGTCTGTATAAAAATGATGAAAAGGGCCACAAGGTACTTATGGCGACAACACCCGGTTCGAGGTATCCCTATTTTTATCCTCGGGACGGGGCCTGTGCAACTCACCTGTTCAATAAATTATCGGGTTCTCATTTTTCATTTGCCGACGAGTCTTTTGAACTGCTCAAGGGCGTCGCCTCATTTACCCTTCATATACAGCGTGATGACGGCTACTGGGGACAACGCTATGATCCTGACGGCACCGACAAAGGGCTGTATATCCAGGAAGACAATGTTGCCCATGGCATGATTATTCTTGCCAACTATGTTCTTGCCTCTCTCGACAGGGGAGAGAAAATCAAGAGTTTAAAGAATATTACCGATGCCATCAACAAGGCGGCCCTCTTTGCGCTCAAAAATTATTTCAGACGTGAAATCAATCTCTTCTTTTCCACAACATCCATCCATGAATCAGCCATTGAAAGGGGATATTCACTTTGGGTAAATTTTTCCTATCTCAGGGCCTTTCATCTTGCAGAAGTTATTCACGAGCATATAGGGAAGACGAATATTTCCAAAGAAATCCTCGACTTTGTTCCCTACTTCGAGAGAAATATTCACAAACTTCTTATTCATAACGACCGCTACATAAGAAGGATCACGCCGGAAGGAGATTATGACTACAAACCTGATATAACACTCATGAGTCCCTATTATTTCGGATTTCATAAAGAGAACAGTAAAGTGCTCAAAAATACCATTGAATTCATGGCCAACCATCTCTGGGACCCTGAACTCGGTATGCTTCAACGCTATCTTCCCTTTACGGAAGACGTTCACACACATATACATGCAGGTAACGGGCCCTGGCTGCAGTATACGGCCATGCTTGCCAGGTATTACTTCAGGGTTGGAGAGGCCGCTCTTGCCGACAAGATACTCAATGAGATTGATAACTACAAAACGAAAGAGGGATTTATTCCGGAACATTTGAGCACCTATCAGCGCTTTGAGGAATTCATGGCGCTCGAATGGGAGACGGGTCTTGATTTCGATAAGGAATTTTACAGGGAAATTATGGTACCCAATGTTCCCTTTGATTATATCCTTGAAGAGCTGAATAATATGAAAGGGAGCTATGGCCGGATCAGAGAGCGGAAAAAAAAACAGCCTCATGACAAGCATATCGTCTTTGCCGTTCCTCTTATGTGGTCTCATGTGGAATATGCCAAGGCTCTCTACACGAGAATGGAAGTTGAATCGCACGGAACCTACTGGTCCAGGGAGTCTTCCAAATAAAGCTGAATCCTCGTGGAACCCGCTTTATCCAATAAAAAAAGAGATTAAATATGGGAGGTTTATTATGTCAATGATTCTGTATCACTTTGAAAGCTGTCCTTATTGCGCCAGGGTGAGGAGCGCCGTTAAGGAACTTGGTATTGAGCTTGAAATGAGGGACACAAGGGAAAATGATGCTTACAGGGAGGAACTTATGGAACTTGCCGGGCGCACACAGGTGCCCTGTCTTGTCGTTGACGGCAAGCCGATGCATGAATCAGATGATATTGTCCATTACCTGAAAAAAAATTTCGGTTGAGTTTCTAATGGCATTACTATAAATATAAAGGGCTCGCTTTTTTTTGCCGGGCCTTTATTTTTTTTTATCAACGGAATTTATTGATGCATAAGGGGAAAGCTGAAAACAGGGGACTCAAAAGGCCTCTTCTTGCCACGCGCTATACCATGGCAGGGCTAAAGGCGGCATGGAAGCATGAAGAGGCCTTTCGCCTTGAATTGGCAGCGGCTGCCCTCATGGTTCCTTCCGCCTTCTGGTTAGGGCAGACGGCGGTCGAAAGATCGCTCCTCATCGGTTCCTGCCTCATTGTCCTTATTACGGAACTGCTCAATTCTTCTATCGAGGCTGTTGTCGACAGGGTAGGGACAGAGCATCATGAACTTTCAGGCAGGGCAAAGGACCTCGGTTCAGCCGCCGTTTTTTGCAGCCTTGTCATGACGGTTTTTATCTGGTTAATGATTAGTGTTGAGCGGTTCTTTTAATTACTCAAATGAAAGCAAAAAGAGACCACTTTATTAATCTCCTGAAAGATTTCTCCTCCCCCGGGGTTTTTAACCCCTGGAATGATGTGGATGCCGAAAACGATATTAGTGGTGAATCCCCGTTGATCAGAACCGGTCATCTCCATGCCTATCTCACGGAACGGACAGGAAAAGCGAAATACATCCTCATGGGAGAGGCCATTGGTTACCAGGGGGGGCATTTTAGCGGCATAGCCATGACTTCTGAACGGATACTTCTCGGTCACATGAAAGGAAAGGGGATTGGGGCGGAAGACGTCTTTACTTCCATTTCTCCAAGACGAACGAGCAGGGAGTCTGTCCGTCCCAACGGTTTTACGGAACCGACGGCATCCATCGTCTGGGGTTCTCTTTTAAACATGGGTGTTGCACCGGCAGATTTTGTCATCTGGAACACTTTTGCCTGGCACCCCTACAATCCGGCAAAAGGAATGCTTAGCAACCGAAAACCGACTGATGATGAGCTGGCTTCAGGGATTCCTGTCCTTAAGGCTTTCCTTTCCGTTTTTCCTGAAGCAAAGGTTATTGCCGTGGGTAAGGTGGCGGAAAAAGAGCTTGAGAGCCTGGCTATCGATTGTCTTGAAGTAAGGCACCCGGCAAACGGTGGCGCAGGTAAATTCAGGCAGCAGATCGGGAAGATTGTCTCGGGGAAATAAATAGTAATAAAATATTGCTTCTGTCCTGGAATTATCTTTCTTGACATTTTTTCTCTTTCTTTTATACTTTTTTATAAAAATGTGGGCTTGTTTTGTTTGCATTGAGTAAGATAAGGCTGTTTAATATCTTCAATGGATTCTGAATTAAGGGGGAAAAGGATGACTCGTTTTTTTGCATTGCTCCATAAGTATCATCAATGTTTTGTTTCCGAATGTGCAAAATGGATCAGAGGCTTTCCTCCCTGGATGGTCCGCTCTCTCCTTGCTTTTGATATTGTCATGGCTTTTTTTAACCCTTTCTGGGGGTGGTGGCTTTTGTACCGCTGTACGGGAGAGCGCTATTCGCTTCGAAGGTATATTCCTGTTTACATCAACTATGTCAGGTATTGCTGGCAGCATATTACGCATGGAGATAAAGATACGGGTTTTTTCAAGACAGACTGGTTTGCAGAGCCGAGAAGTGAACCGCTCTTAGCGGGAGCAATGGCTTTGACGAGGGAGAATCCCTGCGCAACGTGTATTAATTGCTGTACCACTCATTGGGCCAAAAAACCGGCTCGCTGCCCATTCCTGTCTGCTGATGGTTTCGGGTGCCGTGTTTATAAGTCAAATTTCTGGGACTATACAAACTGTGGCCGCTTTCCCCATTCACAGGGGGCGATTGAAGCCTATCAATGCCCCAGGTATTCCTGACAGCTGATGTGTAAAGATTATCTCATAAGGTGAATTTTTTGATTGATCTTTTTGACCTTAATTGGCGGCTGCGTTTTTTCCGGGGGCAAAAGTTTATTTCCCCTATTGTTTCCTTGGAAGGGAGATGCTGCTTTCTTTCTTTTATTCAACCTCGTTATTGATGGTTTTTGGTGCACTGATGGAGAGATTTGAGGGCATCCCCCTTTTTGCCTTAAGGGGCTCATTATTAACAGAAAAACGATGGAAGATCTTCAGGATCAAAGGGATGTGTAAGGAAAGCCGGCTATATTCAGCACTGACCTGGGGGCGTTGCTGAATCCTGCAAGTTATTTTGATAAAGTCAAAAATAATGATTGCACTATCAGTCATTATCGGTTATGTTAGCGCATACTAACTTAACGGGGTGTTGGAATGAAGTTTTCACTATTTAACAGGTCTCTTCTTTTTCTTACTTTAAGTTTTGTCATCCTTTTTGCCTGTGGCCCTCGCCATTATACGCAGGAGGACTTAAAGGAACTCAATACAAAAGAAGTTCAGGGAATCATTGTAGAGCAGAAGCGCGGCTATTTTGTATTGAAGGATGAAGCCGGTCAGGAAAAAATATACAGAACGGGACGTGTAACACAGTATATTCCCCGGAACTATGTTCCGCAGGCAGGGGATAGCGTCAGGGCTTCAATACAGGAAGTGTTGAAGTACCTCGAACGCCCCCAGGTTGACAAACGGGTGGTTTATCAGGTGGAGGCCTTGCAGGTAGCGGAAGAAAACAAAGCCATACCAAACCCTATTAAGGGCAGAATTACAGGTTTTGCTCCTGATGCGGGGGGCTACTCCAGAAGTCTGTTTTTGGATATATCGGCGGAAAGCCCGTTAATTATGCATATTTCTTCCTGGGAAACGGAAGTGGATGTTTATGGCAGGACGGGCTTTGCAAAAAATATAAACTGGAAGGCATCCATTGATAAAGACGTCGAAATTATTGCCAAAAGAGAACCTGCCAGGTGGCGTAGCGGGTATATTTATGTCGCTGAAAAAGTAAGTTTTTTAAATGTCGATGATCAACCTGAATGATGCTTAATCAAATGCTATTTTTCCTCTCTCAGGATAATATCATTGTCTGACGTCGCTTTGCAATTGTAAGATAAATAATCCAAAAAACGGTCATTTCGACCGGGAGGCCTCTGAGAGGCACGAGGAGATATCCTTAAGATCTCTCACTGCATTGAAGACAAGGATTTCTCCTTTCACTACAGGGGGCGATTTGCTGCAATTGCCTGATCGGAGAGCGCTGATTCTTAACATGTTTATCTGAAATTACATACTCCCCTCCTTTTATCAATTTCAAATCTATGTTATAAATATACCCATGAAAGGGATTTCGAATAATATCCTGAAGGGCGCTGCCATTTTTTTTCTTGTCATTTTTATCGTCCTTTCCGGAACGGGGCATTCGGACCGGCTTATAGGAAAGCTAGGCATGGAGCGGCTCAATGCTGCTAATGAAGCCTATCTCCAAAACTCTTTTGACAGAGCGCTTAAGGGGTTTATGGCGCTGTCGGCCCTTAAGATGGGGCTGGCTGTTATCAAGGACAGCGAGGCGGGGATTTCTATCGGTGTGAGCACACAGCTCAGGATAGGGGGACTGGTCCAGTCTGCTTATGATTATGTGGATATTGCCTGGAAGACGCTTCTTGCCGGGACGGGGGTACTGCTTGGAATGGGCTATATTCTCGATGCGCTGGCAATTATTGACGGCCCCTTTTTGACGGTGACCCTCTTTATTTTGCTTGTTACGCTTCTATTCAAGTGGTTTTTGCCGACTGCCGTCAGGTCATACCGCTTTTCAAGGGATATGGCCCTCGTTATGACCGTTATTACTCTCTCATTATATCTTGTTGTTCCTTTTTCCCTTTCAGGCGCCGCCCTTCTTTCCACTTACATTACGGCCCCTTCCATAAATGAGGCACAGGCCAACATGGATCTTATGAAGAAAGAGCTTTTCCCTGAAAATGTGCCTGCTTCTGATAAAGGACTTTATGAAAGACTGAAAGGGGCCAAGGAAAGGCTGGAAGAAGTGGCCTCCTATTTGAAAACCAGGGCGAAAGAGATGACAGTATGGGTTATCAAAATTATTACGGGTTATATTTTTGACTGCATTGTTTTTCCCTTACTGCTCTTTATCGTTCTTTTCAAACTCGTGAAGTCAGTTGCCCTTTATGGCTTTGGCGTCAACAGGGAGGAAGATTTCAGGCAAGATCTTTATGATATGCTTGAGCAGCATTATGTGAAGAGGGGAGCGGGTGGGCAGCTTCAGTCAATCGATACGGATTGATAGAGGTTTCTCGGGTTTTTAACGATAAATACTTTATTCGAGTTTCGCACAACCTTGAAATATAAACTGTCCGGAATGCATATTTTTAATTAAGAAACGTATTTTCTTGCAAAGTCCCTTCCCGCTTTTACTTATGAGGGCCATAAAGCCTTTGGCAAAGGGGCGTTGTAAGGACTCTTTCTTACCTGCTGCAAAGAAAATCCTCTATCTTCTCATTAAGCGTTTATGTCAAAATAAATAAAATACTCACATGAAACAGGCAATGAAAAAAATGGCTATAGACAAGATGGACCAGATGCAGGTAGATCTCGGTCTGGAGAGAATGTATCAAATCATGAAACGCCTTGGCAATCCTCACAGGCAATTCAGATCTGTCCATATTGCCGGGACTAACGGTAAAGGGTCGACAGCTGCTTTTATTGCCAATACATTGAAAGAAGGGGGCTATAAAACAGGCTTTTACACATCGCCTCATCTGGAGCGATTTAATGAAAGGGTGCAAATCAGCGGGGATTTAATTTCTGATGATGAAGTAGAAACAATCTCTGCCGAGATTAAAAATGCGGGTAAAGGAGTCCCTGGCGGAGAACCTACCTGTTTTGAATTTATGACGGCCCTGGCTTTCCTCTACTTTGCGAGAAGAAAGGTGGATATAGCCGTTATCGAAGTAGGGCTCGGCGGGAGACTTGATGCGACAAATATAATCACTCCCCTTCTATCTGTTATAACGCCTGTTGCCCTCGATCATGCCGACTATCTTGGGAGTGACCTGCAGACCGTAGCCGCTGAAAAAGGGGGGGTTATTAAAAAGGGGGCGCCCCTTATTATGGGGAGGCAGGAGAGGGAGGTGGAAGAGGTACTCAGAAAGATTGCCGCCAAAAATGATTCAGAGGCCTTTGTTCTTCATTCCGACTTTGATTTCAGGGTATCGGAAAATGAGGAATTTGATTTCAGGGGGATAGATCGGAATATTAACGGCTTTCAAATCTCGCTCTATGGCAGGCATCAGGTGGAAAATGCGGCCCTTGCCCTTGCAGCTCTGCAACTTCTTTCCCGTTACGGTTACCCCAGTAATGAGAAGACATTGAAAAGAGGCATGAAAGAGACTTTCTGGCCGGGAAGATTTGAGGTGCTGTCATCTAATCCTGCTGTTATTCTGGATGGCGCTCATAATCCTGCCGGGGCGGCAAGACTGGCAGAGGCGCTCAGTGAAAAGTTCGGGGGGGATAAAGGGGTGCTTGTAGCCGGTTTTATGGATGACAAGGATTATTACGGTATGTTGACGGAACTTGTCCCCCTGGCATGGGACATAATACTTACAAGGCCCGATCAGAAAAGGTCCTTTGATCCAGAGGCGGGGATAGACAGGGTGAGGGGAATTGCCGGGATTTCGCGTGTACAGGTTATTCCTGCTATGAAAGATGCAATAAATAAAGGAATTATGCTTGCAAAAGATAAGAGGTTTATTATAATTACAGGCTCGCTTTATGGTGTGGGAGAAGCAAGAGGGATACTTAAAGAAGCGTATTTTCCTGTTTAGGAAAATAAAAAACATAAGGAGCATATTTTGAATTTTAATAAAACAACCTTGATTTCCCTCTTTTTACCGGCAGTAATATTCTTTATTATTTCGCCGGCTCATTCGGCTGCTTTTGATGTCAAGGGTCTTGAAAATGGTGTCAGGCCCGGCGATGTTACTCTTGTTACCGTTAGAAGTTCCAGTGAACTCGACTGGGTGACGGGAAGGCTTGAAGGAAAAAAGCTTTACTTTAAAAAGGAGGGTCCTTTTATTTTTACCACTCTCATTGCTTTTCCCATGGATAAAAAAAGGGGGGAATACAAGCTTTACCTGAGAGCATCCGGTAAGGAGGCCGAGCTGGCAAAAACTGTTATGCTTAATGTCATGAAGAGAGACTACAGGCTGGAAAGATTAAAGCTTCCCAAAAATATGGTAGAGCCCGGTGAAAAGCAGCTCGAAAGAATCAGGCGGGAAAACCGAGCCCTTTTTAGTGTTAAAAGATATATCAGCAAAAAAAGGTACTGGGAGGGTGATTTTATTCGCCCCGTTAAAGGAAAGATTGCCGGCAACTTTGGCGTAAGACGTATCCTTAACGGCGTCAGCAAGAGCCCCCATTCAGGGAATGACGTAAGGGCCCCTGCCGGCTCGAAGATCAAAAGTCCCAATGACGGCAGGGTCATTTATGTGGATAACATGTATTATGGCGGCAAGACGATCGTTATCGATCACGGCCATGGTCTTTCAACGCTCTATATGCATCTTTCCAAAATATTCGTTAATCATGGCCAGGAAATTAAAAAAGGGCAGATCATCGGTCTTGTCGGGAGTACGGGCAGGTCTACGGGACCTCACCTTCACTGGGGGGCTTACCTCTACGGAGAGAAGGTCGACCCTGCTTCTCTCCTTGGCCTTAGTGTTGATGAGGTTATAACAGCCGAATTTCCTGTTCCCGGGAAAAGAGAAAGGCTTTCCCATGAACAGCTTGGGGGGAACTGAGAGGCTGCCATACTTTTCCTTGTTGGTCTTTATGCCCTTGAGGGCAAAACAAAGCCACGTTATTAAGGCGTGGGTTCTTTATTTTATTTAGATGTTAATTTGGGGAGGAGAGCGGTAAGGTGTTGTCTGTTAATGAGAAGACGGTAAAAAAGGTATTCCTTGTTGGCGGGCTCCTTGCCTCCCTGGCCCTTCTCTTCCGGGGAGACCTCGATCCCGGGCATCCCGAAATAACAAAAATGGCTGCCGTTGCCCTTCTGATGGCTATCTGGTGGATATCAGAGGCCATCCCGCTGGCGGCAACGGCCCTTGTTCCTGTTGCTCTCTTTCCTCTTCTGGGCATTCTGCCCGGCAAGAAAACAGCGGCCCTTTATTTTAACGATGTTATATTTCTCTTCATTGGCGGTTTCATTGTAGCCCTTGCCATGCAAAAATGGAACCTTCATAAAAGAATAGCCCTGAAACTCATTCTTTTTATCGGACTTAGCCCCAGGCGGATTGTGCTGGGCTTTATGGTTGCAACGGCTTTTCTCTCCATGTGGATATCCAATACGGCCACGACAATGATGATGGTGCCTATTGCGGCAGCCATTATTCTTAAACTGGAAGACAACCTGAGCAGTAAGGAGGTACGCAATTTTTCCCTTGCTCTTTTGCTTGGTATTGCCTATTCGGCATCTATCGGGGGATTGGCAACGCTCATCGGCACACCGCCCAACCTTTCATTTGCCAGGATCTACAGCATCAATTTTCCTAATGCGCCGGAAGTGACCTTTGCCGCATGGTTTTTCTTTGCCCTTCCTCTTTCTCTCCTCTTTTTTGCTGTTGTCTGGACCTTTCTCGTTTCACTTTTTTGCAGGTCTGGAACTTCACTTGAAGTCGATAAAAACATACTCCATGAAGAGTACAAAAAGCTTGGTCCCGCCGGTTTTGAAGAAAAGGTGATTTTCACTGTCTTTCTTACCATGGCCTTTCTATGGCTAACAAGAAAGGGGATAAATTTAGGTGAATTTTCTTTACCCGGCTGGAGTCTTTTTGTTCCTGAGCCCAAGTTTATTGATGACGGTACGGTGGCCATCTTTATGGCCCTTCTCCTTTTTATTATCCCGTCCAGGAAAGAGGAGGGCGGCGGCATAATGGACTGGGGGGCGGCAAGGGACCTTCCCTGGGGGATTGTGCTCCTTTTCGGAGGAGGCTTTGCGCTGGCAGGCGGCTTTAAGGAGTCAGGCCTTTCCCTGTGGCTGGGGAATGCCCTGGCGGGACTTGAGGCGCTCAATCCCATTATCCTTGTCATGATTATATGCCTTGCCGTTACCTTTCTTACAGAGCTTACTTCCAATACGGCAACAACGGAGATGATTCTTCCCATCCTTGCCGGTGTTGCAGTCGCAATAGAAATTAATCCCCTTCTGCTCATGATTCCTGCAACACTTTCCGCTTCATGCGCTTTTATGCTTCCCGTCGCCACGCCTCCCAATGCTATCGTTTTCGGCACAGGACGGATAAAGATCTATGAAATGGCCAGAGTTGGATTAATACTTAACCTTATCGGTGTCATACTCATTACTATTGCCATATTCACAACAGGCAAGGCCGTTTTCGGTATCGACCCGGCTGTGTTTCCCCAGTGCTGTTATACAAAATAATGCCTTAATGGGAATGCAGCCATGTACTGATTTACACAGATAGATTATGATCAATAGAGATTTAAATTGCAGTGAAAAATACCAATCCGATTCGTTTAAAGGGCAGGAATAGATAGAGAGTGTTAATTTATTAATAATTTTTGAAGAACGTCTTTTTCTGATCTTCTTTATGCTCTTTACTTCTTTGCAGTAATTCCGGATTTTAATAAATAAAATTTTTTTAATTGAAAGGGCATTTTCCAGAAGGTATAGTTGAATTTATAAATTAATGGTTTTTATATAGAGGAGAGACGTTTAGATGCTTCAGGGAAAGAGATTGGGATTTATAGGCGCAGGTAATATGGCTGAGGCCATTATGCGGGGTGTCCTCGATTCGGGCAAGGTAAAGGCCGCTGAGATAACGGCCGGTGACAGCAATTTCGAGCGGCTCAATGTTATTGTCGAAGGCTTTGGCATAGAAGGGCACAACAAAAATTTTGAAGTTGCAAAAAAAGCGGACATTATTATTCTTGCCGTAAAACCACAGGTCATGGATAAAGTCCTTGCTGACATCAAGAATGAAATATCGGGTGACAAACTTGTTATCAGTATCGCCGCAGGCGTCAAGCTTAAAACGCTGGCAGCGGGACTTAAAAAGGGTGCAAAAATAGTGAGAGTCATGCCCAATACACCGGCCCTTGTTCTGGCAGGCATTTCCGCCATATGCCCCGGCGAGGGCATCGATGACGCGGATAAAAAAGCCCTCTTTGCCATCTTCGATGCTATCGGAGAGTCAGTCCTTCTCGATAATGAGGGCCTTATGGATGCCGTAACAGGGCTTAGCGGCAGTGGTCCCGCATTTGTTTATACCTTTATTGAGGCCCTTTCTGACGCAGGGGTCAAGGTGGGTCTGCCGAGGGATATTTCAACTCGCCTTGCGATGCAGACCGTTTACGGTTCAGCAAAGGTGGTAAAAGAACTGGAAAGGCACCCTGCCGAATTGAGAGATATGGTGACTTCCCCCGGCGGGACGACTATTGCAGGTATGGGCGCACTGGAAGAAAAAGGTTTTCGGGCGGCAGTAATATCAGCTGTTGAAGCTGCAACAAAAAGGTCTAAGGAACTTGGAGAATAGGAGAGGCTGTTATGGTGGAAGAAAAAGATAGCGAGATTTCTGAGGCTGAAGAAAGAAGGGCCCTTGAAGTAACGGAAGAGGCGCGGGAAGAGGAGTGGGCCAATCCGAGCTTTGTTGGTGATCTTTTTATGGGAAAGCTCAATATGGATGCCATTATGCCTTTCCCCGAACAGAGTGAAGAAGACAAAAAGGCCGGTGATGAGTTAATTGCAAAGCTTAAACCCTTTCTTGCAAAGGAACTCGATGCTGATGAGGTCGACAGGACGGGGGAAATACCCTCCAAAGTGCTTGAAGGCTTTAAAAAGCTGGGACTTTTCGGTATCAAGATCCCCGTGGAATATGGAGGTCTTGGTCTTGGCCAGTATAATTACGGAAGAATTATCGAACTTATCTCAAGCCATTGTGGCTCGACGGCTGTCTTTCTCTCGGCCCATCAGAGTATCGGTGTGCCCCAGCCTCTCAAGATGTTCGGTACGGATGAGCAGAAGAAAAAGTTTCTTCCCAGACTTGCAAAGGGGGCAATTTCGGCCTTTGCCCTGACCGAACCCGGCGTGGGATCAGATCCTTCCAAAATGACGACGACAGCAACGCCCACCAGGGACGGAAAGCATTTTCTCATTAAGGGCCAAAAACTCTGGATATCGAACGGTCCCATAGCGGATATTCTGATTGTCATGGCCCGCACGCCTACTGACAATCCTGAAAAAACGAAGATTACGGCATTTATCGTTGAAAAGGGGATGGAAGGTTTTTCGGTCAAACATCGCTGCTCTTTCCTCGGTCTTAACGGTCTTAATAACGGCTTGCTTGAATTTCAGGATGTCAGGGTTCCCCGGGAAAATATTATTATGGGAGAAGGAAAGGGGCTCAAGCTCGCCCTTATGACCCTCAATACGGGGAGGCTCACACTCCCTGCCGGAAGTTCGGGAGTGGCAAAACAGTGCCTTGCTATCGCCAGGAAATGGGCCAATGAACGTCATCAGTGGGGTGCACCAATTGGCAGGCATGAGGCTGTTGCTGAAAAGATTACTGCTATTGCTTCTGATACATTTGCTATCGAATCGGTGGCCTGGTTAACATCCGCCATGGCTGACAAGGGTGTGGCCGATATCAGGCTGGAAGCGGCCATGGCGAAGCTTTTCAGCACGGAACGCCTCTGGTCGATTATCGATGAGACACTCCAGGTTCGGGGTGGTCGCGGTTATGAGACGGCCGATTCCCTTCGCGGCAGGGGGGAAGAGCCCATGCCTGTGGAACGCATGCTAAGAGATGCAAGAATAAATACCATTATCGAGGGGACGACGGATATTATGCATCTCTTTATTGCAAGAGAGGCCCTCGATCCCCATATGAAGATAGCCAGGCTTTCACCCCTTACCGGCAAGATGGATATGGTTGCAGCGGCAAAGTATTACGTCAAGTGGTACCCCCGGCTCTGGGCGGTAAGAAACCATGTTCCCGAAAAGCACATGATGGCAGGCTTGCTCTACCCCCACCTTAAATACGTGGAAAGGGCCACAAGGCGTCTTGCCAGGACCCTTTTTCATGTCATGATGCGCTACCAGGCAAAGCTTGAGAAAAAGCAGCGTGTTCTTGGCAGGATTGTCGATATGGGAACAGAGATTTTTGCCATGGCTGCCGCCATATCGAGGGCGCAGATGCTTTACAGCAGAAACAGGAGCGACAGAACACCCCTTGAACTGGCCGATGCCTTTTGCAAACGGTCAAGAAGGCGCATCAGATCTCTCCATATGGCCGTTTATTGCAATGATGACGCATCGGAATACGAACTTGCAAAGAAGTTTCTCCATGGTGAATTCAGCTGGCTTGAAGAGGGGATAGTATCTACATGGCGCAGTGAAGTAGAAGAGAAGAAAGCTGAAGCAAAAGCGGCAGCTGCAAAGAGTGTAAAAAAGATGACTGTAAAAGGCGCCGTCAAGGAAGAAGCCCTTAAAAAGCAATCTGACACAAGGAAGACAAAAAAAGAGACGGCCAAAAAGGCGGCTCCCAAGATGGGTGAAAAAAAAGGGACTGTTAAAAAGAAGCCTGCCGCGCCGAAGTCAAAAAAGGCTCCTGTCAAAAAGGCGAGTAAAGAGCCTGCCACCGGTAAAAAATCGGTTGAAGAGGGGGAGAAGAAGGAAGGCTAAGGCTTTTTTCTGAAGTAGAGGTTATACATTAAAAAAGGCCCGGTGGCGCTTGATTACCGGGTCTTTTTCTGTTGCTGACAGGCTAACCCGCAGGATTCATATTCCCTTATTTAAAATCTCCCTTCCCTTCCTGGATTTTAGACGTCCTCTCTGGAAAGGGGGCTTTAGGGACTTTAGAGCAACTTTTCTATCCTCGCCAGATTTTCAGGACTCATAAGGTCTTCCTTGTCGTAGGCTATGTAGTTTATGATGCCCTGCCTGTCGATGAGGAAGGTAATGGGAATATTAATGACTTTATAACGTTCGATACCCTGGTTCTGGTCATCGAGCAGAACGGGGTAAGTGATTCCTTTTTCTTTGACAAAGTCGATAATCTTGCCCGATGGAACGTAATTGAGGTTATCTGCATTAAGGGCCACGGAAGTAAAACCTCTGCCTTTGTATTTCTCATGTATCTTCTCAAGGGTCACCATATTTTGTACGCAGGCGGCGCTCTTTTTTTTCCAGACCGTCATGAAGATCACATTGCCCCTGTATTTAGAAAATGAGATGAACCTGTTTTCCATCGTCCTTGCTTCGAAGTTTGCTGCCCGGGCGCCGGGAAGAAGATAGGGTTTTAAGTGGTCATAATTTTTACTCTCCCTTTTTTCCCCGCAGGCAAATAAGAGGGGAAAAAGAAGCATTAATGCAGATAGTACTCTGACGGTTTTCATTGCTTGCTTTCGTTTTTATGTTTTTTAAATCAGAGTAAGGAAGAAGAGGCTACTCAACTTCATAACCGAGTCGTTTCCACTCCCTTATTCCGCCTGTCATGTTATGGATTTTCTTGAAACCCTGGCCTGTCAGGTAATTGCTGACTCTGCTGCTTCTGCCACCTACCTTGCAGTAGACGATTACATTCTTTTCACGATAGGCCTCAATCTCGCTGATTCTGGCTTCAATGACGCTGATAGGGATGAGTACAGAATTTTTTATATGTTTGTCCTTTTTATATTCACCGGCTGTTCTCACATCGAGAATGAGCAGGCTTTCTTGTCCCGAATTAATCATTTTCCTTGCTTCGGTGGGTGAAATATTCTTATATCCTCCGGCCATGCATGCAGTTCCCGTCATTACAAAAGCGATAACCAGCAGCGTGAACCCTATTGGCTGACAAGGTCTATTGATCATGACTTTCTCCTTCTTAAAAGTGATTAAACTATTGTACTAAATGACTCCAGGAAGTCAATTGAATAAAAAATGATTGCCGGGATTTTGTTCTTCTTTTATAAATGGGGGAAAGCATATATTTACTGGCTGAAGAAGGTGATAGTGAAAGATTAGTCATTGCAAAAGTGTTGCAAACGGCAAGATATGTCTTGACAAAATTGTTTTTCTGGAGGTATGTTCTTTTCAAATAGCGAGATTTTTTTTATTTGAATTTGTAAAAAAAGTTTTGAGAAAAGAGGACTTTCCGGTGACTGTCCCTGCTTTGCCTCTGACTCTGCACCTGGAAATAGTAAGGTTCTTCTTTTTGTTGAAAAGGGGCTGGTGGCGGGGAATATCAGGCTAAGTGGAAGTTTTGGCAGACATGGAAGCGCGTGACGGTTGTGCACCTGTAATTTAGTAAAGGGGCCGGCCGCTGGATACCGGTTCAGGCACATGCTATAATAAATATATATTGTCTTGACAGGGGCGCATTCACTTTGGCATACGGTGCATGTGACTCTCAAAGAGCGGCAAATATAAGCGTCCCTGCTGTGAGACCAGGCTATAATTTTTTAGGGGGGGGTACCTTCCCTCCCCTTTTTTTCGCTCTTTCTATGGATACATCTGGAACATTAAGGAGTATTTTGTTTCCCTTTGTTGCAACTATAGTTTATTTTTGCGCATTCTGCTTAGGTATTGATTGTGGCAATATTCTTCTTAAAAAGCAGTATGTGGCAAGAATTGTTGTTTTAAGTGTGGAATACTTTGGTATGAACCCGGAAAAAATATAAGGATTTAGTGGAAAATAACTTTTATTTCTGGAATAGCTCTATGGAAGATGCTTCGAAAACGGCTTTGCTGATAGGTTCGGATATTAAAATAAAGTTCGAAGGCCTGGATATCGCATTATGTGATTTCAATATGATTTTTGTGTCTGAACAGATTGAAGCCAGAGATCTCTTCGTGCTAAATGAAATTGATGTCGTATTGCTTGATCATGATGGTGATCAAAAGTCAACCGATTTACTCCGCTTTTTCAAGTCCATCAAACCTTCAGTTCCTGTTATTGTTACGACAGATCAGGGGAGTGAGTCTCTGGCAATCACAGTTTTCAGGAGTGGCGCCTGGGATTATTTTAATAATCCTCTCGATGCGGACTGTTTGAATGAAAGTGTTAACACCGTGCTGGACTTGAAAAAAGGGCGCGCCAAAAAAAAGGTATATAAAGGCCTTGATGGCCTTGACAGAGCAATTAGTTACATCAATGACAACTATAAATCAAACCTTACATTAACCCGTGTTGCAAGGGAAGCCGGCATGAGCACTTCACACTTTGAGCGGGTATTCAAAGCAAGAATGGATATGACCTTTGTGTCCTATGTGAATGATTTACGAATAATTATGGCCAAGGACCTTTTAGGGCATGAAAGTTTCTCTATGAGTGAAATTGCTTTTGCCTGCGGTTTTACCAACCAGTATCATTTTACACGGACATTCAAGAAGATCGCAAAGCAAACACCTTCCTCGTTCAGGAAATCTCTCAAAAAAAAGATTCAAGGCCCTGCCGTTAAATAGTGTCAATTTGTCAAGGGTGCGCAAACTCTAAGTCAATCTTCAGGCTTACTTGTCTGACACAGAGCGCGCTTTTCCCTGTAAATTTTTGAAGAATGGTTCTGTGCAGAATATTGTCAATACCTGCTTTGTTGAGATTGCAAGAACCCCCTTTTCCCCTGAATGTGAAGGGATCCCTGTTCATCATCCTTTTTGAATGGGTATTTTATGGGTAGTAATAATATTGATCAAAAAAAAAGCAGAAACGGTCAAGAAATTTACTCTGAAGAATGATATATGTTTGTAAACGTCAATATTACGCTGGTAATTGACAGGCAGAACTGTGTTATGTACTTTTCTCGCTGAAGGCACAAATAGCCATTTCAATTACTTGCTAATAATATAAAAAAACTATAAAAGGAGGTGGTGGAAATAGTAATGCCTTTCTCCGGTGCGAGGAGAATATCAACAAAGGCATTTGCAATTATCGCACTTAACTTGTTTTTTTATTTTTTTAACTCTAGAAAGGAGCAACAAACTATGAAAAATATTATTTTGGCAATTTTGGCGATTGCTATGCTCGCGGCAGCATCCGTGTCTTATGCTGATATTCCGCCGCCGCCTGTTAACCAGGACCTGGGTCTTCCCGATGGTAACTTTGACAACCTCGTTGAGGCGCAGTGCGAGGCCTGTCATGTCGATAGGGCGTTAAGTAATTTCAGCTCATTTGACCAGCTCGACGTTCCTTCAAGGCACCACGCCACTATTGCAAGGGATAATAACGAGTGTATGGATTGTCATGATCTTGTTTACAATCCTGTCACCATGTCGACGGAACTTGATATTTTCAGGGATTGCCAGCACTGCCATATAGATGGTAGGCCCGGTCTGGATGGTGTTATCGGCAATTATTCAACCTGGATACTCGTTCCCGGTTCGCCTCACCACAGGACACCCTTTGCCAAAGCCAAGCAGTGCTATCGCTGTCATGGAAGCACCGTTAACAATGCGGAAACGATCACCCATGATATTCCGACTTACGCCAAGACGATGGTTACACCCAATACATGCAGGGATAACCTGGGTCAACCGGGGATTGAGCAGTGTAGTCAAACGGAAATAGATAATCATGATTATAACAGCTGTCCCATTAAAGATCCTGTGACCGGTCAGTGTATCGGTGGCTGTCAGTCATGTCATAAGGCGGGTACTGTAGCCGGCTATGTTATCGGTGAGAATGATTCAAACCACCATAATACGACCCTTGGTATCAATGATGACAATGAATGTAAATTCTGTCATGGTAACGCGCTTCTCGGGGAAGATATCCTCGATATTAGAAAGTGTGAAGAGTGCCACGGTATCTCTACACTGCATAATATCATGGTTAATTACACCGGTAACGCGGGTAGTCATGGTTACGGACATGTCGGTACGAGCCAGGATTGCGCCGGATGTCATGGCTACTTTGCCCAGTACGATATCGCTCCCGGGGCGGGCGCTTATGTGCCTCAAATCAATACTGTCAGCAATTTACGATTTGCTGTCGGAGTGGCGGCGTCCATAACCATCGAAGGGCTTGGCTTCATCAATGACCTCGATTTATCCGAATTTGGTGGTCCTGTGGTAAACTTCTCTTCCGACGTAGTTATCGATGATTTGGCCGGCAATGCAATTACCATTGCGCCTGACAGCATAACGAATACCGTCATAACAGCGACGGTTCCCGGTACGCTTGCTGCAGGTACTTACTACCTGTACCTCAGCAAAGCTGACAAGGTAAGTGGTATGTATGCCATCACTGTCGATGAACCTGTTGTCGTGACCAGCGCAACGCAAAGTGGTTCGGACATTATCATCACCGGTTCAAATTTCGGTCCGGCGCCTGAGCAGGGTTATGTTTCTGCTATAGGTGTCTATGTAACAAAAGATGGTGTTACTGAAAAGGCCGATATTGTTTCATGGACTGCAACAGAGATCATTGCAAGGTCAACTCTTGGTTGTGGTGATATTACAGTACAAACCGTTCTTGGTACGGCAACAGGCACTGCTGCTTGTGAAACCAAAGGTAATAAAGGCAAGGGAAAAGGTAACGGCAAGAATAAGTAAGTTTTAGTTGTTGTCGATGCTTTAGTATCTTACTTTGTTCTTATGTGATCTACTTTTAGTGTGGGGAGGCCTGTCCGGCTCCCCACCCATTTTTTTAAATCAAACATATCTTTGCATTACAGGAAAGGCAAAAGGTTTTTCTTATGAGAAATTATAATAACAAAAAAAAGTATTTCTTTTTGACAGTTATTTTGTTTCAATTTGTTTCTATGCTTTTCTCTCCCTCTCTTTTTGCCGGCGAAAAACCGGTAATCGTTGTTTTTAAAGATAAGCCCGGATTAAAGGAAACCGGTAAAATCAAAAATCATAACGGCAAGATCAAGCGCATTCATTCCTTTGTAAAGGCTGTTTCTGCAACCTTGCCGGAAGCAGAGATCTCAAAACTTAAAGATGATCCCCTTATTGCCTATATACAAGAAGATGTCCTGCTTTCACTGGTTTCTCCCCTGTCGGGAGATGAGCTTGGGAATTCATGGGGGGCAGAGCATATAGGCGCATTTGCAGTTCATGATAACGGTGTCAGGGGCAAAGGGGTTAAAATTGCGGTCCTCGATTCAGGGATAGATTATATGCATGCAGAATTGGCCGGTAATTATAAGGGAGGTTATGATTTCGTCTTTGATGATAATGACCCTTATGATGATGGTTATAACAGTCACGGGACCCATGTGTCGGGGATCATTGCTGCTGCCGCTAACGGTACAGGCATTGTTGGTGTCGCTCCCGAGACATCGCTTTATGCCGTAAAGGTACTTGATGGCGCTGGTTTTGCGTCGCTTAGTAATATTCTGGCAGGAATTGAATGGGCCATAATGAATGGAATGGATATTATTAGCATGAGCTTCGGCACTACTTTTCAGGTTCAATTGCTTGAAGAGGCCTGTAACAGCGCCTATGAAAAGGGTGTGCTTCTCGTTGCTGCAGCAGGTAATAACAGGGGTGGGGCCGTTAGTTATCCCGCTAGTTATGCCTCTGTGGTGGCTGTTTCGGCCATTGATATTGATCATAATATTTCCAGTTGGTCTGCTATCGGTCCCGAAGTGGAACTGGTTGCACCGGGCATAAATATCCTGTCAACAATGACAGCTGAAAAAGGGAATTATGGTTATCTTCATGGCTCTTCTCAAGCGGCCCCTTATGTGACAGGCGCCGCTGCTTTACTTATTTCTTCCGGAACCCTGGAAGATATGAATGGAGACGGATTAAAAGACAACAGGGATGTGAGGTTAGCATTGATTGCCCATGCCATGGACCTGGGTGGGCCCGGTTTTGATGAACTCTATGGAAACGGTATGGTTCGGGTTTCGGGGTATGGCGCTATTGAAAAGATCTCCCTTGTTACAGAAAGAGAAAAAAAGATGGTCATAAACGGCCGCGAAATTAACCTGGACTCAGGAACCTATCGCATTAATATTAAAAATAATGATTTATTGTTCCTTAGAGTTGCCTTGACGGAGAAGATGTATGGTGAAATAGTGGAAAAAAAATTACATCTTTTTAACTTTATTAAGGATGGTGACGACTTGAGTTTGTCTGTGGACTTATCCAATAAAGAGGGTCACATGGTATTCTATCCTCATGGCAGAGCGGGAACATCTGCAGAGATAACGGTGTATAGGGATTAAAAATGAAAACTAAAGAAAACCTGCTCTTTAAAGGAAGAAGTCGAAATCTTGCTTCATTTATCTTTCTTGCTGTGGTCTTGCTATTTATCTTGCCAACGCCGGTTCTCTCCAAAGAGAGCGGAAAATCAGGCAATTTGAAAGAGACCGGGATTATTATTGCCACTATTAATGGGGAACCGATCTATAAAGAACAGATGGTTCCTCTTGTCGATCAGCAACTTAAGATATATGAAAAAAAGGGGAGTAAACGATCTTATCCAGGTCTCATTGAAAAAATTTATGAGAGAGAGCTTGAAAAAATAATCGGTCATCAATTACTGGTTCAGGCCAGCAGGAGTTTAAAGGTTAAAGACCTGGAAAAAAAAGTTAATTCTGAAATGGAAATGCTCAAAAAAAGATACCCATCTGAGGAATTGTTTAATGTTTATATTATGAACAGATACAAAACAGATGAAAAATTGAGGAAATTTCTTGCTCAGGACCTTACCCTGAAAAAATATCTGAATAAAAAGGGTTTGATCAACCCGGAGGTGCCGGAGAAAGATATCCGGGATTTATATGAAAGAAAAAAGCCGAGCTTTATCACCGAAAAATCAGTTAAGGTGAGTCACATAATAATTCGCACAGAAAAAGATGCCACTCCCGAAGATCTGGAAAAAGCTAAAGCAAAGGCGGAGATGGTTTTTGAAAAGCTAAAAAAGGGAGGTAACTTCGAGGAGTTGGCTGTCAAGCATTCGGAAGATGATTTTGCCGCTAAGGGGGGCGATCTTGGGTTTATAGTAAAAGGTTACCTGCCTCTTGAGGCCGAGGAGTTTGCTTTTTCAATGGAACCCGGTAAAGTCAGTGATATTATAAAAACTTCTGTTGGCTATCAGATAGTCAAGGTTGTTGAAAAAAAAGCAGAGGAGCAGTTGTCTTTTGAAAAAGTCCGAAATTTTTTGGTTAAATATCTTCAACCGAAAATCTCAAAAGAAAAGATTGCCTCACATATAAGCGAATTAAGAGAAAAGGCAAAAATTGAGTTTCATCGTGAGAATTTTAAGCTCTAGCAAGATATCTTATGGTCTAGTTTTTGGGTTTCCGCTCCTGATAGCGTAGAGCGGTGCTTCAATTGATTGATTATGACAAACCGGGCATTTGCCCGGTTTTTTTATCTTTTCCCTTTTATCGAAAATAAAATTGCATTTCCTGCATCTGGCGGGGGTGACAATGAATGCTTTGCCTGCCGATTTACGTATATGTTCGAGATGTTCATAAACCTCTTTTTCCCTTATTCCCACTTCTGCCGATATATCTTTTCCAGAGTATTCATCATGCTCCAATAGAGCAATCATGCTCTGTCTTATTGTTTTGCTTCTCTGTGCGGAAATATATGGTTCTTTAGGCCTTTTTTTCACTCGTCCTCAGGTCTTCTTTTTTATTCAATAATCGGTTCAAGGTAATAAATGGATATGGAAAGAGACCATTTTTCTTTGTCGGCATAAGATTCAGTCTGCTTGATATGATGAATTGAAATGCCATGGTTCTCATCAAGCCATTCATCTATTTTTGCTTCAACGTTTATAGGTTCATGAAAGTGGAAAAACTTAATTTTCACAGGATCACCTCCTTTTCAACAGCAGTCATCCTTATCTAATAAATAACGTTAACATAAAATTTAAAGATTGCAAGGGAACATAATTCGGGTAATTGACTTGACATATCTACTTTAAATTAGGCAAAATGTTAGATCAGCAATATATGTCGCATGACATAGCAATATGTGTCGTGTGGGTTGCAGTAAATAGAAATTAATTTTGCCCGATTCCTTTTTTCCACTTGTTGAGGTAATCCAGTATGAAACGATCTTTCATTCTTTTTATAATAATTTTCTTTCTGCTGACTGCATTATCTTCAGTTGCTTCAGTCGCTTCAGTGGCAAGTACCATGCCTGCCAGCATCGAAATTATTGATTCCCATAAAAAAGTTGAACCGATTCACTATGCAGGTTCAATGGAGGAGATGCTTCTTTTTTTTGACGAAAGGGAACTCATTATAACGGCGACAAAACAGCCTCAAAACGTTGCTGATGCACCGGCAATTGCCACTATCATAACGGCAGAGGATATCCGTCGTATGGGTGCGAGGGATATTATGGATGTACTTAACCGGGTGCCCGGTATGCATGTTTTCAGGGGATATTACGGCAAGGAAAATATTGAAGTGAGAGGTATTGTGACGATTAATTCGGAAAAGGTCAAAATAATGATCGATGGCCACTCACTTAATAATCTTTTACTTGGTGGGACCACCTATGCCTTTGATAGCCTCAGTGTAGACAATGTAAAAAGAATAGAGGTCGTTCGAGGTCCCGGTTCTGCTCTTTATGGAAGCAATGCCTTTTCAGCGGTTATTAATATTATCACCAAAGATGGTAAAGACATGGATGGTGTTATTTTTACAGCGGCCGGTGGCAGTTATGATACAGGGAAAGTTAACCTCCAGGCTGGTAAGAAGTGGGATGAGCTTGATATAGCATCGTCGGTTGATTATTACTCTACCTATGGCGCCCGCTTGAACGTGGATAGTGATATCCTTGGAAACTCAGGGAAGACGAGAGATGGAGAGCGTAAACTTGAAGCCGCATTTAAGGCAAAGTATAAAGGTATTAGTTTTAACTCGAAATACGTCACTAAAAGAGAGGAAAGTTATATTGGTGTTGGAAATGCCCTGAATGATGAAACGGAGGAAAGGATAGATCAATTCTTTGGGGAACTGGTTTATGGTCAGGATTTCTCGCTTGGAAAAATCACTTCCAGGCTCTACTGGGATGAATTTCATTTTAAGGTGATATGGGAAATTTACCCTGAAGGGGCAAATGTTCCCAACCTTGGTATCTTTCCCTACGGTATGATTGGCGTTCCCAGTTTAAAATCAAGGACAAAAGGCGCAGAACTGCAATTTGACTTTGACCTGACCGATTCAAATATACTGACCCTTGGAGGACTTTGGGAAAATTACGAGGCTTATGACCTTGAACATCATGCCAACTATAATCCGGCTGCATGGACATATTATACCGATGGTAACGTAAGAGATGTAGGGGATATTCGCCAGTGGAACCAGGAGAAAAAGAGGTATATAGGCGCTGCTTATTTACAGGATGTATGGGATATTACTGCTCATGTAAATGTGACAGCAGGCATCAGGTATGATGACTATTCTGATGTTGGCAGCACAAGTAATCCCAGGGCTGCATTTGTCTGGAGATTAACCGAAAAGTGGCACTTGAAACTGCTTTATGGGTCGGCTTTCAGGGCGCCGAGTTTTGAAGAGTTGCATAATATCAATAATCCTGTTGTTTTGGGGAATTCAAATCTTGCCCCGGAAAAGATGACTACCTATGAAGTGAGTTTTGTTCGTGTTTCAAAGGAGACTTCCACTGCAACACTGACATACTTCCATAACAGATTCAGGGACAGAATCCAGCTTGTACCCCAGTCCATTCCAAGCCAGTTCGCATTTGAAAATAGGGGTGGAGCCACAATACAGGGTATCGAATTTGAGTATAAGAGAGATCTTTCAAAAGGCTTTTCCGCCTATCTTAACTACACCCATCAAGATTCAGAGGATAACGAAAGCAAGAGAAACATTGCCAATATCGCTTACAATAAGGGAAATATCGGTTTCAATGCTAAAGCAGGCAATTACATAGACGTAAATACAAATATTTTCGTAAGCGGCAAGCGCTCGCGGCATGTGCGTGACGGGCGTTCAGAGCTTCCCGAATATGCCCTGGTAGACCTGGCAGTCATTGGAAAAAATTTCATCGAGAACTTTGAACTTAGACTGTCTGTTCACAATCTTCTTGGTAAAAAATATGAAGATCCGGCGCCAATCTATTATGATGATATTGCTGGTGAATGGAAACCGACAATTCGCGATGATTATCCAAGAGAAGGAATGAGCGCCCTAATTGAAGGAAGGTATAAGTTTTAATCAATCACTCTAACAGCGCTGTTAGCCCCCCTTAATTATCTTACACTGGAAAATAAGCGGCAAAAGCAAAAATACCCCACCAGGATATTAGCCCCACGACTGCTGACCGTAAGATAACTCCCCGTGAAAGCAACTCCAGTCCGAAACCGCAGAGGATTGCATAGCAGGGGATGAGCCCCAGTGTATAAGATGCCTTGGCAGTGCTATAGATGGGGAGTTGAATGTAGAGATAGATAATTGCTCCAAAGTACAGTATTAGTAAGAGAGTAGAGATCAAGAGTATGAATTGATCTTCTCGCTCACGTTTTTTCATAATAGAAAAGAAACCTGTAAGCATAGCAATTGTGGGCAGAAGGGAGAGCCATGACAGGGTAAGGACAAATGAATAATTCCAGGGTGGTTTTCCGCGGTAGTCTGCCACAGAACCGAGGAAACCGTCCAGCCAAAGGGTAGAATAAATTGCATCCCACAGACCTGATGTTCCTGAAAAAACAGGATAAGCCAGCGCTGTGCCGAAAGTTGTCAAATCACTGATAATTCTGTATCCCGGGTCTTGCCACCAACTGATTCCCCTTGCAGGGTCCCAGCCGCCGATGAATGGCTTGCCAAGCAAAACCATGTTTCTCACATAGTACCATCCGGCAATAATAAATAGAGGCATTATGATGTTCAATGCAGTCCAAAGGGATTTTTTAAGATTCCCTCTCCCTTTTTGAATGTTTAACCCTAAAAATACGAGCAAAACAGGTACCGGTAAAAGTAGGGCTGAAACTTTTGTCAGTATAGCAAGGCCGAGGAAGAGGCCCGTAAGCAACTGATGTTTTGGCGATTGGGCCTTCCATGGATTTCGAATGGATTGAAGAATCAGTAAAATGACAAGGGAAGAAAAAAGTGCGGCCATGGGTTCGTTGCCTATATATTGCGACATATAGAGATTCATCGGCATGAGGGAGCCCACAATTAGACCTGTTGCCTGGACGTATTTCTTTTTGGGAAAGGTAATCTTCATCGTGCGGTAAACAACTTCTACCTGTATGAGCCCGCACAGGAGAGGAATGACTTTTAATAATTGGTAGCTTGTTGCTTCACTGAAAAAAGAGAGGCAAATTTTGAGAAAAAGGGAACTGATTATGTAATAGAGAGGTGACTGAAACATTTGCCATCCTTCTGAAGCCAGTGGGATGGACCACTTTGAAGCAACATAATTAATATAGTCAATGTGCGCAGGGTAGTCAAAACCGGCAAGAGGGTATTTGATAAGGCTGCTTATGGATAAAGTGATCCAGGCAATAATTAAAAGCCATCTCAGCTTTGAAAGGGAAAGGGCCTTTTCAAAGTAAGAAAACCCGGGCAGTTGACGATAATAGTATGCCACTGAAAATATAAATGAGGTAATAAATATGACGAGTCCATAAGGGAGCGTTTCCCAAAACGCGTTTTTTACCGGAGAAAATTGTTTTGAAATAGAGGCGGACCGGTTTTCCTCAATGAGGACAGCAGGCTGCCATGAATTGTCAGGTCGCATCGTTTCCCAGCTTCTATCGGTAAAGAGCTTAAAATTTTCCGAATAGGCCAGCAGGAGCGGCGGACCGTCCTGGTTTGATATAAAGGCATGAAGGGTATGTTTCCCGGAAGTTATTTTTTCTATTTTAAGGCTTTGTGTTTTTCTCCAGTTACTATAATTGATCGGTGTTTCATAAATTAACTGCCCGTCGAGAAAGAGCCGGGCAGACTTTAATGCCCTCAGTTTGAGCTTGATATGACTTATCTCTTTGTTAAGCGTGAAATTTTTCCTGAAAATGACGAGTTGTTCTTCATGTCTGTGGCTTCCCAGCCAGTAAGGACGGTCATACTTTATCCAGTGCGCTCCCTTTTCAGGTGAAAGAAATATGACTTTTTTATGGTGATTTATTTGAAGATAAATAGCTCCTGCTGCGATAAAAAGAAGTAAAGGAAAGATAAAGTAAGTTATTTTTGAAGTTGTTTTCATTTTATCATGGCAATTATCGGGAGGGAGAAATTTAAGGAGGAATTATGTCTCTCCTTATTGTTAAGTTTGGTCATCAGCTTTACCTGCTACTTCAGGATTTATCTTCCCGTCTGTTTTTAAGGTCACAAAAAAGCAGTGTTGCCCCTGTCACACAGACAGGTATGGCCGCCAGGTTAAGCACAGGAACCATGAGGGCAAGTGCGGCGCCTGCGCCAAAGGTAATGAGTGTCAGACCGTTGCGTATGTTAAATTTCAGCTTTTTCCTGAAGGGAAACTTGTTACGCTCAAGAGAATAGTCAAAATATTCCCAACCGATGAAGTACATAGTGAAAAGGGTGATCGCTACGCCGTAAATTGCCGTCCCTATGGGAGGAAAGAGGTTGAGGGCAAGCAGCAGGGCCAGGCCGGACAGATAGATGGCTATGCGACCCAGTTCCGCTTTGACGGACCGTGCCATATCCTTGAATATCCCTTTCAGGCGAAATGGCTCATGGGCAGTGCCACCCGAGTAAAGGGTGTCCACCTTTTCCGAAAGAAGATCATTAAAGGGTGAGAGAATGAGGCTCCCTGCGATAGTAAAAGTATAAACGACAAGTACCAGAATCAGCAGGGCTGCAACGATCATGGCAAGATAAAAAAGTATAGCCCAGTACCATTCTTCACCCCTGTAGATTAATGATTCAATCCAACGGTGAATTCTTGTTGATGTATACCAGAGAAAGAGAGAATATAGCAGTGTGTTGATGACTGCCGGGATGGCCACATAAGAAAGTAGTCCGGGATTACGGATAATGAACATGAACCCTTTATAAGGGTAGAAGAATCCCTGTAATATGCCTGGTGTTGATCGTGGTTTGTCCATATTATTCCTAATTAATAAAGTATACAAGATCCCAATTACTGGGTCAGTTCAAAATAAGATTTCATCTCTATAGAGATCATACTTTTCTTTGGTGGCATTTATGCCCCTTGAGGGTAAAGAAAAGTATGCAAAAGAAAGCCACCCTAAAATTTGGCCGACCGCTTCCCTCGCTTATGCTATTGCCTGCAGCGGCTACAAAAACTCGCTACGCTCAGACAGTTTGTAGCCTTTATTCCGCCGGCAATAGCAACACTCGGCTTTGTTTAATGGGAAAAAATATTAGTTCATCCTTTCAGGATAAAGATATTCTGTCTCTTTATCAGAGACTATTTACCTTACCGGTTTAACCCTTTTGGGATCTGCAAAATATTCCTTCGTCGTTCTCAGTATTACCCCACTTAGTAGAATAAGGCCGATCAGATTCGGCCAGGCCATTAGCGCATTGAAAATATCCGATATGGTCCAAACTGTACTTAGCTCTATGGTCGCTCCGACAGGGAGAAGCATGCAATAGATGATGCGGTAAGGCATAATTACCTTTGGGCCAAAAAGATATTCAACTGACCTGTCGCCATAATAGGACCAGCTGATAGCAGTTGAAAAAGCGAAGATAATAAGACCGATAGCTACGATATTACCACCTTTAATAGGAAGGCCTATATTAAAGGCCCTAGTTGTTAACTCAGCGCCTGTCAAGCCTGATGTGTAAGCACCGGAGAGAACAATGATTAATCCTGTCATAGTACAAATTACAATTGTGTCGATAAAGGGGCCCAGCATGGCAACAAGCCCTTCACGGACAGGCTCCTTTGTCTGGGCAGCACCGTGGGCAATGGGAGCGCTACCAAGACCTGCCTCATTAGAGAACAGTCCCCTTGCTACACCCATTTGAATTGTTTGAGCAATAACAGCACCTGTGAAGCCACCTGCGGCTGCCGCTCCATTAAAAGCATCATGAAAAATAGTGGCAAATGCAGCGGGTACTGCTCCAATATTTGTAATGATAATTATCAAGGCTCCCAGTATGTAAAAGGCCGCCATAAAGGGTACTAACTTGGCAGCCACTTGGCCAATCCGCTTGATACCTCCGATAATGACGGCAAAAACGAGAAAACCGATAACAAGTCCTGTGATAATTTTGGGGATGCCAAAGAGAGCTTGTACTGGTTCGGCTACTGAGTTAGCCTGAGCCATATTGCCGATGCCAAACGAAGCGATGGATGCAAAAAGCGCAAAGAGGAACCCCAGCCATTTATGACCCAAGCCTTTTTCAAGGTAGTACATGGGGCCGGCACTGATTGAGCCGTCTTCATGAATAACCCTATATTTTAGGGAAAGAAGGCACTCACCGTATTTAAGGGCCATACCGAAAAAGGCTGTTATCCACATCCAGAAGAGTGCTCCGGGCCCGCCGACAGCAATTGCTATACCCACACCGGCAATATTTCCTGTCCCGATAGTAGCCGACAGTGCAGCACTTAGTGCCTGAAAGTGCGTAATCTCACCGGCATCATCGGGATTGTCATACTTACCTGAAATAAGGCGCCAGGCGTAGGGAAACTTCCTTATCTGGATGGCGCTTACCAGTATGGTCATGAAAACGCCTGTTCCGAGAAGCATGATGATGGTGACAGGGCCCCAGAGGAAACCGTCTATGGTATCAAGTATTTCTTTCATAGATTGTTAAGGAGTTATTACAAAGTTTATTTTTATATAGACAGTTTTATATATTACATATCTGATGCTGATAAACCCCTCCTAACCTCCCCTTGTAAAGGGGAGGAATCATTATCCCCTCCTTGCCAAGGAGGGGACGAAGGGGAGGTTAATAACATCAAGTTCCAGCAGGTTTCAATTCCTAATACCTGAAATGCTTAATCTGCTCTCCTTTTTCTCCGATCTCCATCATCGATTCGATACCGATGTGGAGATGCAGATCGGCCCATTTTCTTGTCACTTCTTCATCCATTTCCTCTGTCTTTACACCCTCCGGCGACAGGGGAACATCGGAAACGAGGAGCAGAGCGCCACGAGCTATTTCGTTATAATGGCCTACAATGAAGAAAGTGGCCGTCTCCATATCGATAGCCAGGCAGGTGAGCTGTTTAAGCCTCTCCCTGAAACGCTCGTCATGCTCCCAAACACGCCTGTTTGTCGTATAGACAACGCCTGTCCGGTAATCATGACCATGTTCGACTATCTTTTCGGATATGAATTTATGCATCTTAAAGGAAGGCATTGCCGGGACTGTAGGGGGGTAGTAATCGTCGCTCGTTCCATCGCCCCTTATGGCGGCATTGGGAAGAACAAAATGGCCGATCTCCGTAGATGCTTTGAGACCGCCGCACTTGCCTAGAAATAAAACTGCCCTGGGGTGCCTGGCGCTCAAAAGGTCCATAATGGTTGCCGTATTAGATGACCCGATACCGAAGTTAATCATCGTCAGACCTGACGCATTGGTGGCTGCTTGCATGGGTCTGTCTTCACCGTAAATATTACAGTTGAATTCATCGGCAAATTTGGTCATATAATTATGAAAGTTGGTGAGCAGCACATAATCACCGAACTCATCAAGGGGCATGCCCGTATACCGTGGCAGCCAGTTTTTCGCAATGGACAATTTGTCTAACATAGGGGCGCCTCTTTTTTAGAAGTCATCATTGATCACCGCGCAAGCGCTGAGGATGCAAAAAAAATCAGGGAAACGGTGACTATACCGGGAAAGCTCATAAGCTCTGCCGCCATTGCATAAGTCGGGCATAAAGCCTTTGCCGTGACAACAATCTTCATCCTGTTTATTCCTCGGTGTTGCAATTATTGAATAGATGCTCTATTTTGTCAAGGTGAGAAGTCAGGGTGTAAATGTGTAAATCAATAAAGAATTTATTCTCCCTTCATGGGGAGCCTGGCAGGCCCTTGTGGCGTAAAGGATTTAAAAGAAAGGTGGATGTAAAGAGGTCAATATTTTATTCCAGATAATCATTGATCAATTAAACCTTTTTGGCCCTCCTCTAACTCTTTATGCTATTGGCAAGGAGGGGCGCTTAAGTTCTTCCGGCGCCTGATATGCAGGTCTCGCCGGATATATAGAAACGTATAGAATGAAGAGGACTGTCTTTTGCGAAACATAAAACTTATCCTGGAATATGACGGTACCGCCTATCACGGCTGGCAGGTACAGAAGAATGCCCGATCCATACAGTCAATTGTCGAAAAGGCGCTTTTTACCCTGTTAAGGGAAAAGGTAAAGGCTATTGCATCAGGCAGGACAGATGCCGGTGTCCATGCCATGAACCAGCCTGTCAGTTTCAAGACGGGCAGCGCCATGGAAACAAGACGCTTGCTGAGGGGATTGAATGGCATCCTGCCTAAGGATATTGTCGTAAAATCGGTGGAAGAGATTTCATCTGATTTTGATGCGCGAAGAAGTTCAAAGAAAAAGACCTACCGCTATGTGATCCTCAATCGTGAAGCGCCCTCGGCGCTCGACAGGGAGAGATGTTGGCATATAAGGCCGTCGCTCGATCTTGAAGTCATGGAAAAAGGGGCGAAGATGTTGCTTGGTAAACATGATTTTTCCTCCTTCAGGGCCTCCGGATGTGGGGCGGAGCATGCCGTCAGGCGGGTGCTGAATGTTGCCTTTGAGGAAAAAGGGGAGGGTTGCATTCATTTCGAGATTACGGCCTATGCCTTTCTCAAGCAGATGGTTCGTAATATTGTGGGCACACTCGTTGCTCTCGGTCTCGGCAAGATGACCATTGAAGAGTTCAGCCGATTACTGGAGGCAAAAGACAGGACAAAGGCGGGAGCGACTGCGCCACCGCAGGGGCTCTTTTTGATTAAGGTTGAATATTGAAATAATACTTCTATAGAGATACAGAGCGTCTCATTTATCGTAAAAAAAAGCTGTTGATCAATTGACTGTTAAAAGATAATGAGCGTTATTTTTTCCCATGTCTATGGGAAGGCCTTCACATAGATTTTCCGACAACACTGCAACAAAGAAGCTTATTCCAATAGCTACAGGCCTGTTGACCTTCAAATCATGCACTTTGCTTCTTAAAATTCTTTTTAAAATAATATAGCTTTGCTGACATGGCAGATAAAATTATTAATAAAGACAAGAAAAGCATTGCAGGCATTTTAAGAGAGAGCCAGGCAAAACCGATTAAAGGCATAAGCATAATTCTGACAAGCGACTTTAGCCATTCTCTTTCGGAAATAAAATCCGCCATATCGGGACTTATGCGGTAATATAAATTGACAAAACGGCGGCCGGGAACATTCGTAAGCAGGAACTGATCTCTAAATTCTCTTAGCAGCATAACATGAGGCTCATCATAATAACCGTAGGCGGCAGTAGCTATAAAACAGCTGCCCCCGCTGCCTTCCCCCCCCCCGGTGCTCCAGTTGCTGTCAGTGCCGCTTATACCTATACCGGTGACTCCACCACTGCTTCCACCACCTCCACTTATGACACCATCATTATTTGTAAATTCATCCAGAGGGAGTGGAGGAGGACCGGGGCAATCTTCGCAAGCGTGGTAAGCATAAGGTACTCCATCAGGGTAATCAGAGTACCAGAGGTAAGAATCTTCCAATGGAGTGATTCCTGTTGGGGATAATACTGTGGCTACAAGATAGATATCGCCATAGTTTCCATAATTCTTAATCGTAGCATAACCATTTTGCTGGTCAGGGTCGAGAGGTATTTTAACGGTCGAATAACCTGTCATAGTGCTTAGAACAATATTTGCACCCCATTCAATATCTCTCCTCCTGTAGTATTGGTCACCGTCAAAAGTGATGGTCAAATCAGTTCCTGATGCAGGAAGAAAGTGGATATAGTTCGTTCCAAGGTAGTCAGGGCTTTTACCAATAAAGTCCATGCTGTTACGAGAAGCAGGGTAGAAGGAATGACTGCTATGCGTAATCATCTTGCCATAACCGTTCCCTTCACTGTAATTCATGAATATATTCTTAGCGGCAAATTTTTGGAACTCCTCCTTTAGCGATGTAGAGTTAGCCATGAAAAAAGAATTAATGGCACTAAGAGCATTGGGTCCCCCGGTTTGGCAATTATCCCAGATTGATTTTATCGCCTGCACTCCACCCCAGCTTTCGGAAAGATATTTCCCCCAAATGGCGCTCCCGTATTCATGGCTCCCGTTGAAAAGTTGTAAAGAAACATTGGGATGCTTTGTCCATCCATCGTCCCTGTTAATAAAATGAAAATAGTCATTAACTTCATCAAAAACCTCATCTTCTATCCAGGTGGCTGTCGCCTCCATCCACCAGGAATCTTCCCGGTCGTCAATAGCAAACTGTACAATATGGAAATATTCATGGGCCGCCGTTACTTTCATTGCTCCTATTGCCCGATTCTCAGGGTCATCATTGGGATATACCCAACTATATTCATGATTAACAACCATATAAGGAACATGTATATTACCGTAGTAGGTAACGTAACCGTAAATGTAAGGATAGATAGGCGCCTGGCTATAGTTTGCGTTTATATGATCTGTGGCCCCAATATAAACATCCAACAGGTTATCAGGTAAAGGGTCCTTATAGCCCTGGCCGGTAATGATATTTGTCCATGAGTCTTCCAGGTATTGGGCCAAATTTGCCACATAGTCAGGGTTTACTTTTATAGCGCTGCCCCACTGTATTTTAAAATTGTCGGTTACCGTATAATTATCAAATCCAAAACCTCCGGTTGTGGCGATTTTGGAGGCGCCGTTCCTGCCATAGTAAGCGCTTTCCTGCGGAAAATAGCTTGTCCCTTTTGATTTGAAGAGATAAGGTCTCAGTGTTTCTTTTGTTTGAGGTAAGAAAGAGTTAAAATCTCTTTTTAAATTCCTGATAATGAGGGTGGCATTTTTTACAGGGGTGGCAGGGCCTTCCCCGAGAAACCTGGCGGGCAGCCTGCTCCGGTCAAAGAGGAAAAAGGTTTTGTACATGGCGGCATCATCCCGGGAAATTTCCTTTCCGGCAAGAGATGCCTCGATTTTAGTCATGATGCTTTTAGATGGTTCGGAAAAGCTGCTCGCAGGGAACATGACAATTATTATAAAAAAAGACAAGCTAATTGATTTAATAGCGTTCATTTTTTCCTCTCTTTATATTCCTGAGACCGATAGCATTGTTTTAATGCTCTTGTCTTTGCGGATAATGTGTTGCATGTTTTGAAAGTTTGAAGTTTTATCCAAAAGTAAACCACCCTTATAACACTTATAATAATTTTTAAGTGTATCAACTTAAAATAAAGTAATCAGGCTATATGTGTCAATGAAAATAAATTAAAAAATAAACGGGAGATAATACTTTTTAACTGGAAGGGCCCTTTTTGATTAAAGTTGAATATGAGCTTTCAGTCTGTGAATCTCTTCTTGTATATTTCTTACTCAAATTCATTCTATGCTTACTGAAGTGGAAGGGTGATGGTTACCGCTGTTCCCTTACCTACCTTACTTTCAACAATCACCTTGCCATTATGAAGGTCTACAAAATCTTTCAAAATGGTCATGCCAAGGCCTGTTCCTTCCCTTTTCGTAGTAAAGAAGGGGACAAAGATGTTGTCCAGGTCTTTTTTTTTAATGCCCACCCCTGTATCGGAAATAGTTATGATCAGGCTTCCTTCTGTTTCTTTAGTTGATAAGCTAAGGGTCCCCCCATCGGGCATGGACTGGATGGCATTGTTTAATGTGTTAATAATGATCTGATGTACTTTTACGTGGTCGGCTTTTAAAGGGCTGCATTTTTCCGGAAATTTTCTGACAACTTTAATGCCGGCAGAGGCCATCTTTTTATCGAGTTCAGTGAGAAGGCTGTTCATAACACTTAAATAATTAAATTCCTCCTTTTTCAACTCTTTTCTTTTGCTATACTCGAGAAGGTCTGTTGAAACTGAAACAAGTTTTTCCAGCCCATTACCCATAAAGAGGAGCGCTTCCCTGTCTTTTCCTTTTATGGACTCAGAATTTTTAAGCAGATCGTAACTGAGGCACAGATTATTCAGCGGACTTTTGATCTCGTGCGCTACATATGCGGACATCTCACCAATTGTTGCTAATTTTCTCTTCTGTTTTATTTCCTCTTCCGCCTGCTTTTGCTCCGTAATATCATTAATAAGAACAAAAAATCCCTTAACCTTTCCTTGCTCTGATATATCCGGAATATAGCTGCCACTCAGATAATGTTCACTGCCGTCATTGAAGCGGGCGGGACTTTCAAAGCTGATAATTTTTCCCGATAATACGGTGTCGAATTTAGGTTTCTGTTGTTTGTAAGTTGCTTCTCCGAGTATTTCCCTGGCATGCATTTCGTAAAGTTCTTCCGGTGATTTGCCAAACCACTTCTCATAGCTCTTGTTATTGAAACGGTAACGCAGGTCTGAATCGATATAAGCAATAAATGCCGGCAGGTTATCAGTGATGGTGCGAAGGTCCTCTTCACTTTTTCTTAAGGCTTCAGTCGTTTCTTCAATTTTGCATGTTCGTTCTTTTACCCGTTCTTCAAGCTGATCACGGTGTATTTGCAGCTCTTTATAGACCTTTTCCAGTTCTGTCTTCTGCCGCATTTTTTCGATTATAATGGCAGTAGAATTTGCAATATTTTTAAAAAAAGGTTCATAAAATTCGTACTTCTTTTTATCTTCCACCTCCAAAATCAGATATCCATAAAAGCCGTCTATTGTTTCCATTGGGAAAACATGAATGTTGTTTTTGCTTGCCAGTTCACATTCAAAGTAACTTTTTGGATCGGCGCTATTTGCGCCTTTTTGACAACTCTTACAGCTTGTCTTACCCAAATTACCTATCGGTTTAGGAAATCCGGCACTGCACATTCCGCTTGAAATGACAGCTTCGATTCTTTTCATTGATTGCGCGACAAACTGGGCGATTTTTTCTTCCGATGGAAAGATATGCAATACATTAAACATGGAGATAAATTGCCCAAGGATTTTTATTTGATCCTCTTTAACAAATTTTTTATCCACTGCCATATTATTGATCATCTGCCGCTATACTCATTAAGAAAATCCTGAGGTTTCATGTAGTAGGGATTCTGCACTATCTGACCATGAACGATCATCATAGGATGAACGTTAAGGACATCGAGGATTGTGGCACCGTCAAACTTGTTTGCATCGTACTGGCATATAGCGGTAACGGGATGAGACTTGAGCACATCATTAACGAGCGCTTCATATTCCATGAGACGTTCAGAGCCTGGAATGTCTTTCAATGCCCATGACATTTCACCGCTCACACGGGCGCCGCCGTAGCCTTCATCGAGGGCCTGTTTATAATACTTCTTCAGATTGTCAAGCATTCGTTGCGGAATAAAAGTGCCTTCCGGGCAGTAGGTGTTTTCTGCATCCCTAATAGCGAACTGTTCCGAATTTCCCCCCTTTGGAAGAACTATATCCATGGCTATCAGCCAATCCCGCACTTCTGCAGGAGTCATCATGTCGGCAAAGTAGCCGACTTTTTCACCTGATAAAATGCCGCTCTCCAGGAATTTGCCGATAAGCTTTTTACGCTCTGACTCACTATTGTAAATTAAACACATATGAGTACCGGCAGGGAAGGCCTCCCTTGTAAAACCCATTGGGACTTTCTCATGACTATTGCACATAGTAATGATCCCCCTCTTTTTATATTTAAATGATCTGTTTAAGTCGGGACATTGCACGTCTGTGCTGTAAATAATAAGACAGGTTGTTTGATGCTCATCACTTGCCCCCTTCCGCTATGTTAAGTATATCATAAAGTGTTGTTGCAAGGACGGCAGGCTGCGGGGGCGGGCATGTTGTAAGGTGTGTATTGAAAGTTGATTATTGAATCCACTCTATGCAAATGTTGGGTAGAATAAAGAAAGTGTTTTTACTATTTAGCCATAGTTGAAATATAATGGGGAGTTTGATTGGGTGGCCATGTCCAGGTTTGTTTAAAATGATATTTAGATTATCACCCTTAAATTATTCTTTGAAAATCTCCATGAGGTAACTGATCAAAAAAATTAAAAGATCAAAAGCTGATTTTAGACGGGATTTACAGGATTAACAGGATAAAAAAAGATTCTAAAATCCGGTCAATCCTGTAAATCCCGTCAGAAAAAAGCTTTTAACAAAAAGGAAATTAAATAGACTCCGGATTCCGCTTAACTCCATTGGGGCTGTCGGCTGGTGGTATTCATCGATAAGCCTGTCCTGAGTAAGATCGAAGGATTCAGTGCGCAGGTTGTTTTTTAATAGTTCCTGACCCTTTACTTCAAGTGTTCTTCCGTATAAATCGTTAGCTCCACCATCCGCTCAAGCAGTTTATCCGGTGCTTCGCCGGGGAAATTGGCAAGCACCAGTTCCTTGGCAAAGAGACGGCAAATGTAGCGCAGCTTTCTTGCCCGTGTTTGGGATGCGTAGACGAAGTCCCGGTGGCCATTGTTGATAACGATGACGTTCTGCTTATCATCGTACTTTGAACGCCAGAGCTCTCCCGGTGCTCGCCGGAAAGTATAGCCGGGGAGTCCCTTCGTTCGATCACTCCTATCTTCCGATCTGGGCAGCAGTGAGTCGGTAACGGTAACCAGCGCTTCTGCCTGGGTGGAGATATCACCCTGGGAGACGGTCACTTTCAGTCGTGTCAGGCAGGGTTCTTCCGGGGCGGTAAAGATTGCCGTTTCTCCCATGCTTTCATCAAGGGAGCCGCCACCTTCCATAATTTCCCAGTGAAAAACGAGATCCCTGTCGACGGTCCTTTTGTTCCTGTCTCTTGCAATGGCCCTAAATTCTTTCGTCTTGCCTACGGAGACGACAGTCGATGAGGGGGATATGCGTACACTGAAGAGAGGTCCGGCAAATTCGAAAAACCGGCGCTGGCTCTCCTCCTCTGTAGCAATACCTTTAGCACCGCTCCCCTCATCTCCCTCTTCCAGGAAAGAGGACGGTTCCGATGGTGAAGGTTTTTTCCTGCCCTGGCCTTCCCTGTGAATATCGAA
>Ga0224514_10000016_pt1 | contig 76105 bp, 77 predicted proteins | sample SF_May12_sed_USG_3_FD_169107 | JGI IMG/M metagenome (GOLD analysis project Ga0224514, IMG submission 169107) | Sediment microbial communities from San Francisco Bay, California, United States - SF_May12_sed_USGS_24 | ecosystem: Environmental > Aquatic > Marine > Sediment | place: USA... | reverse complement strand
TTGCTTTGGTAAACATCCAATTGGAATTATAAATATGAAACTTGGTAAAGTAGAACCTAAAAAAGCACCCAAAAAGTGTTACCCATGTCCATAGGTTAAAGTGTTACCTATCTTTGGGTTGAACATATGAAGTCCCCCTTTAAAAAAGGGGGATTTAGGGGGATTTCAATATGAGCTGGTCCAATCTGATGGCAAAGACCGGTTTTATGTTGATAGTTGCTATCACGGTCCTTCTCAGTCTCCTCCCCTTCCTCTGGTTTCTCCTGACTTCCCTCAAAACACCTATTGAAGTAACGGCCATTCCACCTGCATTGATTCCCTCCTTCTCCCTCGATTTTTATCAATCTGCATTCAAGAGTTACAATTTACAACTCTACCTTAAAAACAGTCTCATTGTTGCCCTGTCGACAACGCTCATATGCATGGTGCTTGCCACCTTTGCGGGATATGCTCTTTCAAGGACTAAAATCAGGGGAAAGGGCGTGATTCTCGGTCTCTTTCTGGCCGTTTCCATGTTTCCCCAGATTTCCATTGCAGGCCCCGTGTGGCGAATTTTAAGGGACTTTGGCTGGCTTAACAGCTATCAGGGATTGATTCTGCCCTACGTGGCCCTTACCCTGCCGCTTGCCGTGTGGATTATGGCCACTTTTTTCCGTGATTTTCCCTGGGAGCTGGAGCATGCCGCCCTCATTGACGGCAGTTCCAGGATAGGGGCTATCTTCCGGGTAGTGCTTCCCCTGTCGGCGCCGGGTTTTTTCACGGCATCTATTCTTGTCTTTATCTATACATGGAATGAATTTTTCTTTGCCCTGCTAATTATGACGGATCCCTCCATGCAGACACTTCCCGTCGGCATTGCCCTCTTTCCCGGTGAATTTACCATGCCCTGGGGGGAGATTGCTGCTGCCTCCGTTGTTTCAACCATTCCTTTAATCTTTATGGTGCTTATCTTCCAGAGAAGAATTATCCAGGGCTTGACGGCCGGGAGTGTCAAGGGGTAGGGTAGTGAAGAGTAAATTGTAGAGACGTCCCGGTGGGACGTCTTTGATATAAGCCAAAAGATAGACGTCCCACCGGGACGTCTCTACGGGAGTAAAGCAAGAAACGTATTCGTAGAGACGACAGGGTGTGTCGTCAAAAAGTATTTTATGAGTAAACTGTATAAAGATAAATATCGTGTTGAATCAGCCAGGCTCAAGGGATGGGATTATAGTGGCAGTGGATATTACTTTGTTACCATTTGTACTAAAGGTATGAAATGTTACTTTGGAGACATAAATAACGGAGCTATTACCCTTTCAGAAACAGGAGTGATCATAGCTGAAGAATGGAATCGTACGGAACGGATCAGGGAAAATGTAAGTTTAGATCAATGGATTGTCATGCCGAATCATTTTCATGGGATAATCATAATTAACAATAATGTAGAGACGTCCCGGTGGGACGTCTCAGGCTTGCAAAATAAAAAGACGCCCCACCGGGGCGTCTCTACGAGTGGTTTGAAAGCGGGAACATTGGGTGCAATTATTGGTCAGTTTAAATCGATTTCTACAAAGAGGTGCAGACTTCTGAATGCAGATTTTGCCTGGCAGCCAAGGTTTCATGACCATATTATTCGCAATGAAAAGTCCCTGCAAGAGATTAGGGAATATATAGAAAATAATGCCCAAAAGTGGGAGTTAGACAGGTATCACCCAAACTGTAGAGACGCCCCGCCGGGGCGTCTGAATTCACGTCTATAAAAGACGTCCCGCCGGGACGTCTCTACGTTTAAAGAATGGAAGAGAATAAAACTAAATTAAACATAAATGGCCTCACCAAGCAATTCGGCAATACGACTGCCCTGTCGGACATCGACTTTTCCGTCGATGAGGGAGAGTTCTGCATATTACTGGGACCTTCAGGCTGCGGCAAGTCGACACTGCTCAGGATCATTGCCGGTATCGAAAATGCCACCCATGGGGATGTTTTCATTGAAAGCCGGAATGTGACCTTGCTTCCTCCGGGGGAACGGGACGTAGCCATGGTTTTCCAGAGCTATGCCCTTTACCCGCATATGACGGTAAAGGAAAACCTGGCTTTTCCTCTGAAGGTGACAAGAACACCGAAAGATGAAGTGAATGAGCGCGTCAGTGAGGCGGCTGAACTGCTTTCCATCGGGGAGCTTCTCTCCCGCTATCCCCGTGAACTTTCGGGCGGGCAGCGGCAGCGGGTAGCCATCGGAAGGACTATTGTCAGGCGGCCAAAGCTTTTTCTCTTCGATGAGCCCCTTTCCAATCTCGATGCGAGGTTGAGGGTTAAAATGCGGGTAGAACTGGCAGCCCTTCACAAGCGCCTTGGGGCAACCATGATTTACGTAACTCATGATCAGACGGAGGCCATGACACTGGGCGAAAAAGTGGTTATACTCGATAAGGGGAAGATCCAGCAAACAGGAACACCGTCGGAAGTGTATAACCGTCCGGAAAATCGATTTGTGGCCTCTTTTATAGGAAGCCCGGAAATGAACTTTTTTGAAGGTGAAATAAGGGAGGGCGGAATGTTCAGGTCAGATATATTTTGCATCGCCATTAATGACAAACTTTCCCCGGGGCCGGCCAGTCTCGGTGTCAGGCCCGAGGACCTTTTATGGGAAGCGTCAGCTTCAACAAAGCCACTTGCCGGGATGAGGGTAGAGCTTGTTGAAAATCTCGGCCCTGAACTGCTCCTTCACCTTGCAGAAGCCGGCACAAAAGTTGTCATGCGCTGTGATCCTCTCCTGTCCGTTTCGGAAGGAGACAGAGTGGTTCTCCATGTTTTAAAAAATAAGTGTCATTTCTACAGGGGTGGCAGGAGGTTAAAGATTTGAGAAAAAAAATCATTATTCCCCAGCTTGGCATCGAAGACGGGAGAATTGAAGAGAACAGGAAAAAGATAAGTAAGGCCATTCGTGAAAATGCCAGGGCCGACCTCATTATCTTTCCCGAACTTGTACTGCAGGGCCACAGATTAAGTTCTTCTACAAAAGAGGAGATGGAAGAGGCCATTAATCTGAGGCCTGAACATACATTGGAGGCCATGCATGATTATGCCCACCGGATGGGAGCGGAGGTTATTTTCGGTGAAATGGATGAAATAAGGGGATCTGTTTATAACCTGGCCGTTTATGTAGGACGGGACAAGATGGATTATTACGCTAAAACACACGTTCACTGGTCGGAGAAATTCAAACCGGGAAGGGAGCTTAAAATTTTCAACACTTCCCTCGGACCCACGGGAATATTGATCTGCTTCGATGCCGCCTTTCCCGAAGCGGCTCGCGTGCTTGCCCTGAAAGGCGCCACGACGATTGTTGTTATAGCGGCAATTCCCGTACATTTTGACATTGAATATATGAGGATCCGGTTGAGGGCTATGGCCCATTTCAACCAGGTTTATGTCCTCTTTGCTAACCGCTGCGGTGAGGGTTTTAGCGGACATAGCGCCGTTATTGATCCCAAGGGAATGATTATTGGCGCCCTTGGAAAAGAGGAGGGCCTGCTGGAAGCGAATATCGATCTTGCCGAAGTGGAGAAGTGGCGTAAAAAAGAAAATATATATGGCAACCGAAGGCCCGAATTATACGGGGCCCTATCAGAAGAAGAAAAAGAAGATCTTTACTGAAAGCCGATGCTGTACATGATATACTCTGTGCTTCAGTTGAATCAAGTCAAGGGATAAGGGGAGGAGAAAAGATGTCGAATTTTTATCAGGAAGGTTCTATCACTACATTTCATGACCTTTACAGGACATGGGATGAAAAGGAATACCTAAGAAAACTCGAGTCAAAGCTGGAGCGTCATGCCGGACAGGTTAAAATCAGCCTCCTCCTGCCCTGCCTTTATTCAGAGTTGAAAAATGCCGATGTGCTTGACAGAATAGTCGGAGAAATTAATAAAGTTAAATATCTCCGGAATATCGTCATTGCTCTTGGCGGGGCAAATGAAGAAGAGTTCAAAGATGCCCAAAAATACTTTAAAAAGCTCAAAAATGAGCGCCGTGACGTGAAAATCGTCTGGGTTGACGGGCCACGGGTACAGGAGATTTTTAATCAGATCAAGGAGCGCGATATACCGACAGGCGTCCAGGGAAAGGGGCAGTCGGTCTGGATTACACTGGGCTATCTTTTTGCCAGAGGCGATTCGGACGTGGTCACTCTCCATGACTGCGATATTGTCACCTACGACAGGACCTTCCTGGCACGCCTTATTGAGCCGGTAGCCAATCCGCACAATGATTTTGAGTTTTGCAAGGGTTTCTACGCCCGTATTTCTCCGACGGAGAGGGCAATGAAGGGGAGAGTGACCAGGCTTTTTATTACCCCTTTTGTGGACTCCATGATAAAAATTATGAATGATCGGGGCCACAGTGAACTTGAGCGCTTTTTTCGATATCACCGAACTTTCAAATATCCCCTGGCAGGTGAATTCACTTTTAGCGCAAAGCTGGCAAGAGGAGTCAATATTGCCTATGACTGGGGTATTGAAGTGGCAACACTATCGGAAGTATACCACCGGGCCCTCAACAGGAAAATTGCACAGGTAGACCTTGCGCCCAATTATGAACATAAACACCAGGCCTTGTCTCCTGAAGATGCCGACAGTGGACTCCACCGCATGGTCGTGGATATTGCCAAGTTTTACCTTAACTATATGCGGTCTCACGGTATCCCACTTGATGATGCTTTTGTCGATATGGTGCTTCATACCTATTTTGAAAATGCCCTGAGATATATCAAGTTCTATAGTGATGATGCGGAAATAAACAATCTTGTTTTTGACCGGCATGAAGAAGAGATCTCAGTGCGCCATTTCAGGGGATTCCTCTGGACTGCCTGGGAGCAGAGCCGCGGCCCCACCGAATCAACACTCATTCCTTCCTGGAACCGCGTTATCTACAGCCTTCCTGACATTTATAGCAATCTTCATGAAGTGGTAGAAAAGGATAATGAGTTATAAGCACTATGTCAGGGAGGTGGGCGAAGCGACCGGCTTCAGGCAGGATAGGTTCCTTCCTGGTTAAGAACATTCTCCATATTGACTTCATTTTTTTGCCTTCCTTCTGTCCTTATAGAAATTTCCTGCCGGCCTTTTCACCGTTAATATTTTCCCTATAAAGGCAATGGCTGCAGTAATGGAATATCCTGCTACAGCAATTGTCTGAATCCATATCTCCTTCATTTTACTTCTCCAAATAACTGCTTTTACTTATTTAGATAAAATTTTTGCAGGAAAGTTACCCTTTTTAAAATCAATTCAAGGTATAAAAATTAGTTAAACAAAAGAAATATTAATTACGAGAGCCTGTAAAGAGGCAATGCTGCAAACATATATACTGCGAATCTAATAATTTGACAGCTTTAGCAATATATGTCGCGTATTTAGCAATATTTGTCGTGTAATTTGGCCTGAATTGTGCTACATCTATGAATTGCTATTTAAAGCAATAAGTAAGGTGGAGACTTAAATGACTGGAGGAAAGTTTAATCTTATCCTGGCTTGTGATGACGTAAAAAGAAGGAATATGCTTCATTGCGTATTAAGGCATGAGTACCAGGTGTACATGCCTTCATGCGCAGCGGATATTCTCAATTATACTTTTGCATCAAATGTGGTTGCTCTTATAAGTGAATGTTTTCAAAAGAACGATGGCCTTCAGGTTCTCGGCAATATTAAGCGCGCAAAGCCTTATATTCCTGTCATTTTTACGGCCTTGAAGGGTTCGGAAAATCTATGCCTCAATGCTTTCAGGCTCGGCGCTAAAGATTACTTTTCAGAGCCTGTTGATTTTAAAGAACTCGTGAAGTGTATAGAAAATGTCATTTCCCTTTCCCTGAGAAACCAGCGTTTCAGAACAATGCAGGAATTGCACTGCTATGATGAGTATCAGGAGCGTTGTGGCGATAGAAGAAAAGGGGATGACAGGAGAAAAGATGCGCATAGAAAAAATGCCCCTGACAGAAGAGAGACTATTGACAGGAGGCATGCTTTAGTAAAGAAAACGCTTCTTTTTATTGAGGAGAACTACAGTAAAGACCTCAACCTGGGCATCTTATCCAAGGTCGCAGGCATGAGCAAGTCTCATTTTTCAAGGCAATTTAAGGAAATAACAGGCGTTACCTATGCCAGGTATCTTTGCATGGCAAGAATCAGGGAAGCAAAAAGATTGCTTAAAAACGCTCCCTTTTCAGTTAGTGAAATCTGTTATGCTGTCGGTTACAATGATTTAACTCATTTTGAACGGTCATTCAAGAATATGGAAGGTTTGACTCCAAGTCAATTCCGCAGAAAATAAGAATTTATTTCCCTGCTTGTTTCTTTAAATCCCGCAAATTTCCATGATTATTGCCTTTCTTAAAGCATTCTGCTAAAAAATTTCTAAAATATGTACAATAAATTTGACAAACAGGTGCTAAATATACTAAATATTCATAGTATGATAATTTATAAAGGAGGCACGAGATGACCAGAGATGAGCTTGTAGAAAAAATAGCGGGTGAAGCGGGGATATCAAAAAAGGAAGGAACGGCAGCGCTTAAGGCGATGCTGGAAGGGATTTCAGGTGCGCTGGCTAAAGGTGATGGACTGACATTGGTTGGTTTTGGTACTTTCTCAGTATCACAACGGTCTGCCAGAACAGGCAGAAATCCTCAAACAGGGGCAGCGATTAATATTCCTGCCAGCAAAGGGGTAAAGTTTAAGGCCGGCAAGGCGCTTAAAGAAGCGGTAAAATGATTACCCGTTAATTTGATGTAAAAAAGGGCTGCCATAGGGCAGCCCTTTTTTATTTTGATTCTTTCACAGAAGGTGTAATCCCGGAGAAGGCAATTGGTTAATGGTTCAGCTATGGATTAAGGGTAAAGGCCATCAAATTCATCTGTACTTTAAATAATATCAAAAAACATTATTGTCTTCATCGTGAAAAGAATTTATGGCGCTCATTATTTGTGACAAGCGCCATTCCCCGCAACTCGCCGTGATACAAAAAATAATATTTCCCGCCGATGTGCCGCCACTTTGCTGCCTGGTGTTGATTCCTTAATCTCTATCCGTTTTTTTAGACATGAACCTCAAGTTGATCTGTTATTTTGGCCCTGTACGGAACTTGCCTGCAATCTTATTGATTGGATGAGACCGTTCAAGAAAGGAAAATACGGGCGCTTTGCGAACACCGAACCTGTTTAGTATGCTTATCAACCTTTTATTTCCGGGGAGGGCTCTCAGGCCGGCCTTTATCGTTTGAATTGCCTTCCCCTTTTGACTTACTCTCCTGTATATGTCGGCAAGATTAAAATAAAAAGAAGCGTTATGTTTATTCTTATTTATGGCTTCCCTGCAAAGTTCTATGGCCTTTTTCATATCTTTGCCTGATCTTGCCAGGGCCACACCAAGCATGGAAAGCGCTTCAGCGGGCCGCCCCTCCCGGTCTACAATCTCTTCCAGGCTTTCGATAGCAATGTTATATTGCTTGAAGCGAATCATATCCATAACCAGTTCATATCTGTCCTTTTCCTGATTTTCCATTGTTCCCTCCCGGCTTTTTTCCGGGCGACAATAAAAAAACCGCCCGAGTTATTAATACTCTGGCGGCCCGGCTGACGTAGAAGTTTTGCTTCTTTAGTCCCGAAACTCTGCGACCCTGCGTTTCCACAAGTTTGCTCTGAGACAGAGATGTTTTTTCAGCTAACACTATATTTATGCAAAATCTGCACCTAAAATAGCAAATTCAGCAATGTTTTCCATAACTTAGCTTTATATAAAAGGAAATGCACAAGATGAAAGAGGATAAATGTATCTATGAAAGGAAGAAAAAAAGTATTTTCCCATAAAAAAAAGGAAAAAAATGCAGCTTTTAATGAAAACATTTCAAAATTAATGGAGCGCTTAAAATGATAAAAGAGCAAAAAATAACTCTTCTTTACAAATTAAACTTTCTTGCCAGGCTAATTATTGTCCTGGCGATTTTTGGAAATGATCCGCTGAAAAGCTTTTCCCTGTAGTACTGATCACAGGCCCGTTTAACAGCCTGCGACGTGGTGGGATAAACATGAATGGTTTGAGAAATTGTGGTAATAGGAAGATTAGCCTTCATTGCCAGCACATATTCGTGAAGGAGTTCACCGGTGTGAGGCCCCAGAAGGTGAGCGCCGACAAGACGCTTTTTCTTGTCCACAATAAGTTTAATAAGGCCCTGGGCTTCACCTTCAATGACTGACCTGTCAACATCACTGAAGCTGAACCTGTAAATGGAAATGTTCTTACTGCCAAGTTGCTCTTTAGCTTCATCTTCCGTAAGACCGACCCTGCCAAGTTCCGGATCCGTATAGGTTACCCAGGGAACCACCCTGTAATCAGCTTTTCTCTTAACAAATGGAAAGAGGGCGTTAGTAATAACAAGTCCAGCCTGGTATTCAGCAATGTGAGTAAAGGCGTAAGGTCCCGCCACATCTCCACAGGCAAAAATATGCTTAACATTTGTCCTCATCCTGTTATCAACCTTGATTCCCCGCCTCTCGTCATAATAGACGCCTGCCGCTTCAAGATTGAGCCCATTTACGTTTGGAGAGCGGCCTATGGCAATCATGATTTCATCAACCTTAAAGGTCTTGTCTCCTGTGGGGCAGCTGGCGTTGATAACCTTTTTATCTCCTTCAAGGCTTACCTTATTGACTTCCGTACAGGTAACGATCTCAAGTCCTTCTTCTACCAGGATTTTCTCAAGCCTATGGGAAAGTTCCTCATCTTCCCTTGGGAGAATTTGTCCCATTTTTTCAATAACCGTAACCGAAGCTCCAAGGCGAAGAAAGACGTGAGCAAACTCCATTCCAATAGGGCCGGCGCCAAGAATGGCTATAGACTTTGGCAGCTTGTTCATTTGCAGGGCCGTTATATTAGTGAGCGGATTAACTGCTTTAAGGCCGGGAATAGGCAGAACAACGGGACTTGATCCCGTTGCTATTAAAAAGCGTCTTCCCTGGAGTTTCCTGCCGTTAACTTCAAAAGTGGAACTGTCAACAAAGTGTCCGCTTCCAAAAAAGACATGCACGCCCATTTTACGGAATCGCTCGGGATCATCATGGACGGCTATTTCACTCTGGATGCGCCTCATATTTTCCATTACTTTTGAAAAATTGACCTTTGGCGCTTCTCCTTCGAGACCAAACTCTTCAAAGCGCCTGCTTAAAGAGGCGATCTTTGCGGAATGTACGAGGCGTTTTGTGGGCACGCAGCCGTGGTGAAGGCAATCGCCGCCCAGGTCGGACTTGTCAACAAGTGCAACTTTTGCACCCAGTTGTGAGGCGCCGCTTGCCGTTACAAGGCCCCCCACACCACCGCCTATAATTACAATATCGTATTTATCCATCATATTCTCCGCTTTAAAGTTGTCCTTATAACTCTAACAAACTTTTTTAATAACTCAATACTATCCGATGCTAATACCTCTGTTAATATGATATTTTATGATACTAATTGATTCAATTCTTTGCCATCTCATGAGAAGCTTGTCAAATTATAAAAAATATAGTACCTTTTTTTAAACCTTTAATTGAAGGAGTTGCCATGAAATGCCCGTCCTGCAGTAGTGAACTGGAAGAAAAAAAGGTTCAAAATATTACGGTAGATGTCTGTTCCGGGGGGTGTGGCGGTATCTGGTTCGATAATTTTGAACTTAAAAAAGTTGATGAAAGTCATGAAGCTGCCGGAGAGGAACTTCTGAATACCGAAAAAAGTGCAGCCATTCAAGTTGATTTGTCAAAGAAAAGATCCTGTCCCAGGTGTGATAATCAACCGATGATAAAGCATTTTGCCAGTGTCAAAAAAGAGGTTGAAGTTGATGAATGTCCCTCATGTGGAGGATACTGGCTCGACGATGGAGAACTGGGCAGAATAAGGACGCAGTTTACTTCGGAAGAAGAGAGGAGAGAGGCGGCAAAGAAACACTTCTCCCTCTTATTCGACGGCAAACTCAATGAGATGAGTCGGGAAGGTGAGGAAAACCTTGAAAAAGCAAAAAAGATTGCCGGCATATTTCGCTTCATTTGCCCCTCCTGCTATCTTCCGGGCAAAGAGGAGGGCGGCGCTTTTTAAACCTTGACAGGGAATACCCCGCTGCCTGCGCTGCAGTGGATGGTTCAGCTTTTGAACTTTATTGATGACATGAATTTTTCTACTATCATTTTTGTTTCATCATTGAAATAATTGACTATAATTGAAATAGCGTGCTTACCCGATATCGTTGCGTAATACCTCTGGTACACGATATCCTTACCCACCTTTGCATAGGCATTAACCGTATCATATTCTCTGCCGTTAAAAGTCGATGTTTCGCAATTTTGGTCAAAAGTATAAGCTATTTGTCCTCTCTCCAGAACAGCTATCACATGTTTCAAATAGTCGCAGGCTGTTTTGGCCTCCGGAAAGTTTTTCATATTTTGCGCTACAGAGAGCACACTTGGATTTACTTTTAATTGAGAACCGTGACGGAATTCGAAAAAGCTGAAGAGAGGAAGGGTTTTTTCGATCGCTTCCTGAACTGCTGCTTTCATTTCTCTTTCATCTGTTTTACCTGATGGCGCTTTTTTATGCTGCTGTAAAAATAGACTTTCTTTAACATCACGAGCGTACCATCCTTCCGGTTTTTCAACGGTGAATCCGAAATAATTATTTTCGTAAAGATTACCTTTTTTATGATAAGTTACTGGTGACGGGTCCGGTTTTTTACTGCAAGCGCCGACTAAAAATATAAGAAGAGCAATAATTAAATATTTTTTCATTATTAGACTAACCAGGCGTTAATATGTTGAATTTTTTCAGGCCTCATCCTTTTCCCGGGCAAGCGTCTTTTTTATAAAATAAATGACTTCCGAGTGGTAGGCGAAGGAACAGCTGTCGCAATCGAATTTATCTCTGTTATTTTTTTCTACTTTTACAAAATTGAATGGGCCGTACTTTTCACTTAATTCCCCAATTTTTTTAAGACATATTTTCTTTTTTGTTCCTTCTCTTGCCGATTCAGCATATTTATAACAGGCGGCTTCAAACTTTTCTTCACTCTCGAGGTTCACCGATTCCCTGAATAATTCTCTCCCTTTTTTACCCTTGTAATAGATGATGATGGGTACAACAATAATAAGCAGGACGATGATCTTGAGCATTATTATACCTCTTCTCCGTTATTTAGTTTTCATCCGGAAACTATAATAAATGAAACTATGTTTTCAATTCGGAAAGGAGGGATTTTTTGCAAGGTCAAGGAAATCAAGGGTTTGCGCGGAGATGTACTACTGTACATCGCACAAGCAAAACCGAAGATTGACGCAGAGATTGCGAAAAAGCACCCTTTCCGGATGAAAACTATTTAAGGCCTCTATATAAAATAATCCTTTTTTGCCTCCTTTGTCTACTGCCTACTTTTTAGCGCCTTAAACAGATTGATTAAATAATCTCTTATCGCTCGAGAATAAAAAAACTGTAAGGATAGGGGTTTTTCTCATCGGCCTCGTGGTCTTCACAAAATACCTGAGTCCATTTATCCCTGTCAAAGGGAGGAAAGTTTGCGTCTCCCTCAAAATTCTCATGAATGATGGTAAGGTAAAAACGATTGGCCCTGGACAGCATCTGCCCGTAAAAAGAGGCGCCTCCGATAATCATGATTTCATCTTTTGGTTCAGCCGCGTTCAGAGCCTCGTCAACGGAATGGACAACGACGGCGCCTTCCGCACGATAGGCAGGATTACCGGTAATAACAACATTCTGCCGTCCCGGCAAGGGTTTTGCCCCGAAAGATTCAAAGGTTTTCCTGCCCATGATGATGGGTTTGCCCATGGTCTTTTCCTTAAACCACTTCATATCGGCAGGAAGTCTCCAGGGAAGACGGTTATCTATTCCGATAACCCTGTTTTCAGACATTGCGGCAATGAGAGAGATAATCATCAGACGGCCACCGGCGCTTTGATGTGGGGATGGCAACGGTAGTTTACCAGTTGGAAATCCTCATATTTAAAGCCGAAGATATCCTTCACATGAGGGTTGATCTTCATTGTCGGCAAAGGATGGGGGAGGCGCGAAAGCTGAAGTTTACCCTGTTCCAAATGGTTGGAATAAAGGTGGGCATCGCCGAAGGTATGAATGAATTCACCGGCTTTCAAACCTGTCACCTGTGCTGTCATCATGGTCAGCAGCGCGTAAGAGGCAATATTGAAGGGCACCCCGAGAAAGATATCGGCGCTCCGCTGATAGAGCTGGCATGAAAGCTTGCCCGCTGCCACATAAAACTGGAAAAAAGCATGGCATGGCGGAAGGGCCATATTTTCAATTTCTCCCACATTCCAGGCGCTTACAATAATGCGCCGCGAGTCGGGGTCAGTTTTGATCTGCTCGATAATCTCGCTGATCTGATCGATCCTGCGTCCGTCGGGCGCAGGCCAGGAACGCCACTGGGAGCCGTAAACAGGACCGAGGTTACCCTTTTCATCAGCCCATTCATCCCAGATAGATACGCCGTTATCCTTGAGGTACTTTATGTTGGTATGGCCTTTTAAAAACCAGAGCAGTTCATGAATGATGGAGCGAAGATGGACTTTCTTCGTCGTTACCAGCGGAAAACCCTCTTCAAGGTCAAATCGCATCTGGTAGCCAAATACACTCCTTGTTCCTGTGCCGGTTCTGTCTTCCTTGAAAACACCCTTATCTATGACGTGTTGCATGAGATCAAGATATTGCCGCATTCTTCAGGTCCTTTTATCAGGTTTTTTGCAATAAGATAACCTTTTTTCGAAGATTCTGCAACGGGCGTCTTTACATTGAAAGTGGGGTGATAAAAATGTTTGTTCCAGAAAAATATGTAAAAAAGCAAAAAAAGCCGAAAGAAAGTCTGAAAAAAAGCAAAAAAAGCCGAGTATTAATATTATTATTCCGATAGAGTAAGACATAGAACAGGCTGTCACCGCTTGAGGATAAGGTCAGGGGAAGTATTATCTTAAAAACTTTTATATAAGAGGAGGGTGGATATGAAATTACATTATTTGAAATATTTAAAGAAAAAAGTTTTTTTTCCGGTTTTTCCTTTTCTGCTTGTGATTATCCTGACATTACTTAGCAGCACATCACTGGCAGGCGACATTTTTGCGCCACCTGTTTTATACAATCTGGACGATTATTCACGGGATGTGGAAATGGGTGATTTTAATGGTGATGGAAATAATGATTTGGCGCTGCTTAAGCGCTCGGGAATAGTATCCGTACGTCTTGGAAAGGGTGACGGTACCTTTGGAGGGACGACCGACTTCACAGTTCCCTACGGTCCGTGGCACATGGTTGTGAAAGATTTTAGCAATGACGGCGTCCTGGATATAGCGGTTATTTCCTATATTTATTCCGATGCTTTGACTATTCTGCTTGGAAATGGTGACGGAACATTTATTACCCATCAAGAAATGAATAGCGGCGACCATATGCAACATTCTATCATTTCTGAAGACTTTAATAATGACGGCGAGACAGATCTGGCGATTGGAAACGGGTCAGGAGTGCGTTTATTATCAGGTAATGGAGATGGGACTTTCACCGTTAACAGTCAGATTGACATTACACCGCGAAGATTGAATAATTTGGCTGCCGGCGATTTCAATGGTGACGGCAATTTTGATATTTTTGTCGCTAATCATAACGATTTCGGCCATGGCCCATATATTTTGCTGGGAAAGGGCGACTATTCCTTCCAGGTATTAGATCTTTATGATAGATTCCCATCAATTGGGAGCGCTGTAAGCGTTGCCGCTGCCGGGGATGATTTTAACGGTGATGGAAAAATTGATATTGCAGTAGCGTCAAATTCTTACGGCAACGCGCTTTCTTTGCTTCCGGGAAATGGTGACGGCACTTTTCAACCAAGCCGTAAAGTGATTTCTATCTATGGTGGTCACCACGAGGTGACTACAGCAGACATGAATTGTGATGGTAATCGAGACATTATTGTAACCTCCTCCTTTCCTGCTACAAAAATTGACGTGCTCTTTGGTAACGGCGATGGGACTTTTTTATCAGCCGACAGGTATTATACAGGCGGTATTTATATTCATGGCATGTCTGTGGGGGACCTTAACAATGACGGGAATGTGGATATCGCCGTTATTAATTTATTATCCCAGACTTTGTCAATTTTGATGAATACAGGTATTGCCTGCATCCCGCAAATTACGGCAGACGCCGGGTCCGTCCAGATTGTGGAGCAAACCTCACCAGCCGGCGCCGACGTTCTTCTTGACGGATCTGCTTCATGGGGAGACAATCTGACCTATGAGTGGACATGGCCCGGAGGTTCCGCTACCGGAATCAGTCCAACGGTCACGCTTCCTGCCGGAGTGACTGAAGTGACTCTTACGGTATCAGATGGCAATAGTCTGGATAGGGATACCGTTCTTATTACCGTAGAAGACACAATTGCCCCGTCAAGCTCCGCTCTCATAAACGGTGTTCCTGGAAATGCCGGCTGGTACCTTTCGGATGTTAACGTTAGCATTTTTGCAGCAGATTCAGGTTCCGGCGTTAAAGAGATACGCTATCGGGTGAACAGCGGTGTTGAGCAAGTTGTATCAGGAACGAGGGCAGCTTTAACCCTGTCTTCGGAAGGTGCCTTCACTGTTTCTTACAGGGCCGTTGATAATGCGGGAAATGTAGGGACCATCAATACTGTATCGGGAAATATTGATAAAATACCCCCTGCTCTTACAATTATTAGTCCAACAGCAAGCGATTATCCCATCTCTCAAACAATAATTATTGATTACATGGTTTCCGATACAGGTTCCGGACTTCTATCTTCTTCCGCAAGCCTTGACGGCGTTGCCCTTAACCAGGGTCAGGCAGTGACGCTGTACAGTTTAGCGCCCGGGAGCCATACTTTTTCCTTAACAGCTAATGATGTGGCAGGCAACTCGATTACACAAAATATCACCTTTAGTATAACAGTAACTTCTGATTCACTTTCAGAGCTTATCGATATTCTTTATGCCATAGGTGAAATTGACAACAAAGGAATGGCAACCAGTCTCAAGCAGCAAGCACAAAAGGGCCGGACAAATGCCCTTTTAAATCATATCGATGCGCAGGCTGACAAGCATATTTCCACTGATGGGGCAGATATTTTAAGAAGGGCTGTCAGCGCTCTTCAGTAAGCCCATTTACAGAAAAAAGGCCCCCCTTCATTATAAAGGGGGGCCTTTTTTATTTTAATGACAGAAAAAAAGATTAATATTGTTATTTTTTACCCATTGCCGCTGCATTATCCGCCAGTCTGACAAGATTCAAGAACTCACTCCTGTAGCGGAAGCGGTCTTTACCACGGGTATTTTCAGCAATGGCCGGGACATTCTTATAGGTGAAGCTTCTGTATAGGCGCAGCCTTTCAGAATTTGACTGAATGGCGCGACAGAAGCTGCGCAGCGGATGCCTTCGGGAACCTTCACCATTTCAGTATATTCCAGAGGAGAGTCGACAGGTGTCGTTATGAGGCGGCTCTTGTCTTCCTTTAAAGGCGAGAGATTATGGCATTTTTCAGATATGCCGTGATGTGCTGTCGAGCGTCGGAAGAAGCGTGGCGCTTTAGGTCATGGCGCTAAACCTAAACTATGTAAATGCTTTATCCTGAACTAGAGAAGGTAATCGCCCAGCCCCACATATCGCTTTATGGCTTCAATTGCATTATCATCAAGGGCAGTAAACCTGACGCCGAATCCGGGGGCAATCCGTGTGGGCTGGTGCAGTCTCTCATCCGTATTCCAGGCCACAACGCCTGCAACTTCCAGTTGAGAGGTAATCTCGGGAATGGCAAAACGGATCTTGATACTCGTTCCCCTTTCGAGAATGGCTTCCCCCTTGATAAACATGCCACCTTCACTGATGCAGAAGATTATGCCGTCACATTCCCCCTTGCCGCAGCTATAGTTGACAGGAACACAGATAGGCACGCGCCTGTGCTCCCTCGTGGGCACTTCCATGTATCGCTTTACCTTGGTAAGAAGCGCCATTTTATCGAGGGGCTTTTCAAGGCAGTCATCACAGCCGGCGCTTCTGCTCATTTCAATACTTTCACTGTTTCCCGCCGTCGTAAGCATGATGAGGGGAATTCTGCCGGTAGCCTTGTTTGTCTTTATCTGCCTGCAACAGGCATCACCGCTTATGTCACTTAAATGAAAGTCCATGAGAATAACATGGGGAGTATGATTATTGAGAAGTTTAAGTGTCTCCCGCCCGCTGGCGGCAGTGAGAACTTCAAGGCCGGACCTTGTGAGAAATTCCTTCATGGCCTGCATGAAAAAATGGGAGTCGTCAACAAGTAAAATTTGCTTTGTTTTCATAATCACTGCCTGTAGTTGAAGGGAATTGAGGTCATAGTACACAAAGGGGGTGGGTAAAGCAAGGTCATATGCGTTGAAATAAAGCAGATAAAAAACAGATGAGGGATTGTGCCTTTTTTTATTTTTTTATGCAATGATTGGCGCCATCTTTTCGTATGCCCGGCTGCGGCTGTGACTCACAGATTGACTCTGCCTTTTCTTATCCTCCAGGATATGCTAAATTACCCTCATGCCGATAGCGCCATTAACTAAAAGAATTGTCTCCTTTTTTCTGTCAAGAAAGGTAGCGATTACGCTGCTTGTTCTCATGACGGCGCTTCTTGTATTGTCATCTCAATTGCCCGATATTAACATGATGGATGAAGAGATGCGGCTCTTTTACCAGAAAGAGCGTTCCTTTTCCTACAACTTTTCAAAAACCTTTGGCGGTACGGGAATTATATCTTCCCCCTGGTTTTACGTTCTGCCTGCCTTTATATTTCTCAGCACCCTCATCTGTACCATTGAAAGGTTGATAAGGCGCAAGAAAAAAGACCCTGGTTTCTGGGGCTCAATGATATTTCATGCCGGGCTCCTTACCATTATTGTTGCCGCCATGATCACGAAAATTACCCTCTTCGAGGGGGAGGTGCTTCTTACGGAAGGTTATAGCTTTCCCCTTGGACGGGAAGGTTATCTCAGGATATTACGGGAACCTGAAAGCGGTATTGAACTGCCCGAAGGAAGCATTACCATGACAAGGTATGCAAACATTTACCAGGGGGAATTTGCCATCGACCATGAGGCGAGCGTTACCATCGACAGGGGGGACATTCCTTTTGAGACCGTTATCAAGGTCAATCATCCCCTCAAAATTGACGGCCTTCAATATACGCTTCATAAATATGGCTTTGCTCCTGCTTTTGTCGTAAAGGGTGACAAAGGGGAGGTACTCGTCGATGCTTTTATTAACCTTGTCGTTGTCAAGGGAAAGGAAGATTCCTTTGAAGTGCCGGGAAAGAATACGATGATCTACGTCAGGTTTCATCCTGACTTTGAAATGACGGATAAAGGTCCCCGCAGCAAGTCCCGGCTTCCCAATAATCCTGTTGTTGCCGTCAAAGTCAAACGATGGGGCAAGGAATCAAAATTCCAGCACATTAAAATGGGAAGCTCGGCCAATATTATGGGCTATCATATTAGCTTTCCCGAACTGAAATACTGGGCCCATTTTCTCGTAAAGAGAGATCAGGGTATTCCTGTCTTTATTGTCGCTTTTTTTCTTGTTGTGGGCGGGCTCTCTATGAGGTTTCTGACTATGAAGCGGAACGTCAAAGGGGAGGCAGGAAAAGCATAATTTATCAATGAGGAAAGACTGAAAATATCCGGACGGCGATTTGGCTATGATTTGATTCGCTTCGGCAAGCCCCGGGCAAAAGGTTTTAATTGTCTGTCATTTCGAGACAAGGATCTCTCCTTGCAGCGAAAAGGGCATCCCAAAATCTGTGTCTGAAAAAAAGAGGAAAATATTTTTTAATGAAAAAAACACTCTATATGGTTATGGGTTCACTTGTTTTGTTTTTCCTTTTTGCCTATATTGACGAGTATGAAAAGCTTATTTTGCCTCTTTTTAAAGACGAGACGAAGGTTTCAGCGGTTGACGCGGAAAATAGCTTTACTGAAGAGAAACTTTATGGATTTCTCAAAGACTTTAATGAACAGCTCTCCGGCGCTCATGCCGCATCCAATCCGGGCATGGCCTGGCAACTCCCGGCCAGCCCCGAGGTGCAGCGATCCATCCATGATGAACTGGTTTATAATCTGACGAATAATATTACCGTAAAAAGTGAAGTAAGGTCCCTGGTTATTCTTCGCGTTGAGGCGTTTTCTCCCTTGTCAGGCAAGGTGACGGTCCTTGAAACCTCTGAAGGGGGAGAGACGGGGCGAAAGGAGATGGCTGTTGCCTATATTATTGAAAAAGGTGAAAAAGGGCTGCTTGTGACAGACATGGAGTCTGTGGCCCGGGCTGAAAAGGAAGGCAGGGCGGCCCCATGAAGTTCATCAAAAAAAGCTGGGATTTTCTCGGTTCCCGTAAGCTTTCTGTTTTTATCTTTGTTATGGCAATTGTTTATTACCTTCTGCTTTATGCTTTCAGTCTTGTCGTTCCTGACTGGTGGCTTGCTAACCTGAGCAAACTTCTGCCTTATAAAGTGCTCTATCTTCTCTTTGTTATTAATCTTGTCATTTGTGAAATTAAATGGATCCCCGCTGTTTTGCGGCGTTGTAAAAAACCTGCCCCCCCGGCTTCGCCTGAGGACCTGAAAAGGTTCAGAGACAAATCGGAACTGGCGGAGGATTCAGTAAATGCCAAAGCGTTTGCATCCTATCTGAAAAAAAGATTATACACCGTTAGTGAAGGGAAGCGTCATGGTGAACTGTCTCCAGGGGCTGAAAATCCCTTTTTGCTTTACGCTTATGGCGGCAGATTTTCACCACTTGGCAATGTCATGTTTCATATTGCTTTTATACTCATTCTTACAGGCATTTACGTCAGCCTTCAGTACCGTTTTGAAGGAAAGGTGTATCTCGTTGAGGGGCAAAAGTTTACCGGCACATATGGTGAATATGCACAACTCCATGCGGCGCCCGGCGCGGATTTTATGAAAACACCTTTTCTGGTAAAAGATATAAAAACGGATTTCTGGGGAAGCCATCTCCTGTTTACCGATCTCAGGGCAGACATTACATCCGGTGAAAAGACATTCCCCGTGTGGCTTAGCAAGGCAGGAAGCATTGATGGTTACCGTATTACCATAGAGGAGCTAAATTATACGGCAAGCTATATTTTGAGCGACAAAAACGGCAGATTGGCGGACCAGGGGGCCGTCAATCTTGCCAACTTCGGACCGGGGTCCTTCGATTCGTTTCAGATACCGGGCTTTCCCTATAAAATATCGCTTTCCATTTATCCCGATGCCGTTTTGTCGGAAGGCATGCTCGTCAACCGGTCTATGAACCTTAATAACCCGGCCAGCCAGGTGAAGGTGGTAAAAAACAAGCGGCTCCTCTATTCAGGAGTAGTCAAGGGGGGACAGCCCCTGTTTTTTGATGATTATAAACTCTCTTTTCCAAAAATCAGTTATAATGGTGCATTCAGCATCGTCAGGGACCCGGGCTTGCGGTGGATTATTGCGTCATTTTTTATGATGATCACGGGGCTTGTCTGGCGGATGATTTTTTGCAGGAATGAAGTGGCGCTGGTGCAGGGTGAAGGCAAGGTCTTCATCTATACCCGGTCGGACTATTATCCCGTTACATTTAAGGGAAAATGTAGTAAAGTTGCAATGACAAAGGGGAGAGCATCATAAAGCCCCTTTCCCAAAGGGGGCTTAGGGGGATTTTTGAAGGGAGCAAAAAATACGCTCAAGGGTGAGTTGACATGACAAACATAGAAGCCATATTTATCTGGATAGCCCTTTATATCTATTTCTCAAGCTTTATCGCCTTTCTCTGGGGATTTGTCTTCAAGAAGGAGAAGCCTGTTATATGGGGCTGGCGGTTGGCCCTCATAGGTTATTTGCCCCACAACATCAGCATGATCATAAGATGGGTCGAGACAGGGCATGCGCCGGTCATGCGTTCCTATGAAAATGCGACGCTCGGCGCCTGGTTTATTCTCCTGATCTACTTTACTATTCGTTGGCGGAGTAAAAAGCTGGAAATACTGGGCATTGCCATTGTTCCCATTATCTTGCTCATGATAGGCAACGGCATCATGTCAAAACCCTACCTGGAGCCCCTTTCACCTCCTTTCAGGAGCAACTGGCTCATACTTCATGTGCTTTTTGCCTGGATAGCCTATGGAACTTTCTGTATCATGGCGGCACTTGGTATGGTCTATTTGCTGAAGAGCAGGGCTTTAGCCGCTGGAAAGGAAATCCCTTTTTATGAACGCTTCCCCGATCTCAATATTTTGGATTACTTGCTTGTTAAGACAGCCATCTTCGGTTTTATCGCCCTCTCCGTAGGGGTTGGCGCCGGGGCCATATGGGCCTATGGTCTCTGGGGACGCTACTGGGGATGGGACCCCATAGAAACATGGTCGCTAATCACCTGGCTTGTTTATGCCATCTATATCCATCTCGGGGTGACCCTGGGATGGAAGGGAAAAAGAATGGCCTGGCTTGCCATTGTTTCCATCATATTCGTTTTTATCACTTTTGGGGGAATCGGCTTTATACAGGGAATTCATACGACGATTCTTTAATGGCCCGGTGATAGAAAGCGGCAATAAAGTTTTTAGGTAAGAGAGATCTTCTATGTCTGAATTTGAAATAGTTTTCCTGGCTGCCGCTGCGTTCCTCTATCTTTTTTCAATTACAGCCTTCTTCCTTAATCTTAAAAGAACGCTCATTCTCTATGTGATACTTCCACTGGCTATTGCGGCGCAGCTTGCATCGGCTGCAATCCGCTGGTATCAGGCGGGCCATCCCCCTGTATTCGGCACCTATGAGGCGACCCTTGCCGCATCGTGGTTTATGGCGGCAGCCACCTTCCTTGCTGTTAACAGCTACAGAAAGAGTGAACTGCTTATCCCTTGTATGCTTTTCCTGGCTTTACTACACATTGTCTATGGTCTGACTTTTAATACCGCCCATATACCCCTTACTATTTCGGAACAGAGCATCTGGGTCGATCTTCATGCGCTCTTTTCCTGGCTTGCCTATGGCGCGTACTGTATCGCTTTTGTTTTGTCTCTCTTTTATCTGGCTAAAGACCGGGCCTTGCTTGCCGGGAACCTCCCTTCACCGGAGATGCTGGATGAACTCATTTTCAAATATATGACCCTTGGTTTTATTTTTCATACAACCATGTTTGCGCTCGGTTCCTACTATTCATCCATTCTCTACGGCAAGTGGTTTGTCTGGGACCCGGTAACCATTCTCTGGCTCATTTCATGGCTTTTTTACGGTCTTATTATTCACTTAAGGCTTTTTTACGGCTGGACGAGGGAAAAAATGGCCCGGCTTGTCATTGTCGCTATGGTAACGATTCTGGCAGGATACTGGTCACTCGTTTATATTCCCTGGGCGACGTACCATATTTTTGACATTGATCTGAAAATGCACGGGTGAGAGGAATAGAGAGATTTTAATTGATGAATTATGTTAAGCAGAAATCTTTGATAAATTGCACCGATAAATGCTATCATAATTGAGCAGGGAGCCGGTGGAGCTTCTGAATACAGATAAATTCTATGTTTAAAATGCTGTTCCATAACAAGAGAATTGCTTTTTTGTTTTTACCTGTTTTCCCGGTTTTAGTCGCAGGATGTATCACCGTTTCCAGGGGCATCAATGTTACCAACCCCGATTTTCTAAATGAAGTTGGCGTAAAGAGGGATTTTAATCCTCATAAAGGTGATAACTGCCCCGTTTGTCACAGGGCTCCTGCGCATATTCTGAAATCTTCCGGTCAATCAAAAAAGGAAGCGTCGGCAAAACGATCAATGCGAACGGACCTGGTAAGATTATGCGATGATTGTCATGAAGCAAGCAAGTGGCCGCACCATTTAACAGGCATAAAGCCTAAAAGCAATGTGAGCGACCTTCCGCTTGACGGTAAAGGACTCATCACCTGCGCTACTACATGCCATAATGTGCATACCGTTGACCCTGTTCTGTCTAGGGGAAAACTTGCAGACAGCTTTGATAATTTATGTCTTTCTTGTCATGGCAGGTCGGCTAATGAGTAAGCTGTCAACAGATGAACGGCTCGATAGAGGCAGGATTTTCACGCATTTTATTTTTATACTCCGTGAAAAGACAGTTTTTTTATTGAACTAAAAGTGATCATTCCGGTGAATTATCATCATTCTTTTATGGTCTAAACTAATATTGAAGAGGGCCTGATATTGTTGAAGAAGATTGTTTTAGCGCTTATGGGCAGGGTGTTTGGGCATGAAAATTAACGGCATCGCTTTTGTCCTCATTGCTTTATTCCTCTTTTTTTTTGCCGGATGTGCAGAAATAACGGTCGCCCGCATTGACGGGAGGGATGTGGACCTGGCCTGGCCCCGTCCTCCCTTGAAGGCTAAAATAAAATTTGTCGCTTCTGTTTCGGGTATCGAAACTCGCGGATTTTCCAAAAATAAAGGATTTTTTTCAGAATCATGGGATAAAATTACAGGCCAGAGTCTTGAAGTCCGGAGCTTTCTGGCGCCTTATAGTGTCACTGTCGATGAAAAAGGGATATTATATGTAGTTGACAGGGACAGGGGAGAAGTCATCTCCATCGATATGGATGAAGAGGCATCATTTATTTTCCGTTATTTTCCTGATGAGGGGAACTACGCCGGTGAAGATAAGGATTATCCCGTTGGCATAGCAGTTGCAAAGGATAATATATATGTAACGTATCCCAGAAGTGGAAAAATACGGATTTTTAGCAAATTGGGAGAATTAAAAAAAGAAATAGGGGAGGGGGGCGGTCTGAAGAGACCTACCGGTATTGCGGTGAATGAGGCAAAGGACCGGTTATATGTTTCAGACACAACAGATCATAATATCAAGATTTTCAATCTCAATGGAGATTTCATTACTTTATTCGGGGGACGGGGCACAGAGGCAGGGAAATTTAACTATCCCACTCATATTTTTATCGGTAAAGATGAAAAAATTTATGTAAATGATGAATTAAATTTTCGCATACAGCTTTTTTCAAAGGACGGGGAATTTCTTTTTAAATTTGGTCAGGGAGGACAGGTGGCCGGAACGCTTCAGTTGTCCCGGGGTGTTGCAGCTGACAGTCATGGAAATATTTACGTGGCGGACTATGCTGCCGATTATGTACAGGTCTTTGATCAACAGGGCGCCTTGTTGATTGTATTCGGCGGGAGCGGCGACGGCCTCGGCCGCTTTGGAGGTCCTTCCGGTATGTTTATTGATAGGGAAGACAGAATATTTATAGCGGACATATATAATAAAAGAATTCAGGTTTTTAAGTTTACAGGTAATGAATAATGATATTTAATCGATTGATAGCTGTTGCAGCCACCCAGCCGGCAGCAAGGTGGGGGGTTATGGTTGCCCTCTTGTTGTTGGCCGCTCCTTCCGGGGGCTATGCCGATATAGTTAACACCAGGCATAATCTTTCTGCCTGGTCGCCATATGTGGGCAGTGCATCTGCCGACCCTTCATCTCCAGACTTCCGGAGAAACAGGGTATGCATTTTCTGCCACATGCCCCACAATGCCGAATCGACTCAGGCGCCTCTCTGGGGGCATATGTCCACTGTTTCTACTTTTGTCGTTATTAGTACGACAGTAGGGAAGATACAGCCTAACGGCATTTCGAGAAAGTGTCTTGGATGTCATGACGGCACTGTCGCAGTAGGTGCCGTTTTTTCTGTCGATGGTGACATTCCCGTGGTGGGGAGCAGTGTCAGCTCAGGTTATCTGCAGCCGGGCTCTATCGGCTATATCGGGACCGATTTGACGACCGGACATTATAATCACCCTGTTTCCATGAATTATTCAAGCGCCGCCTATCTGAAAGAGCAGGTAGACCCGGGTAAGTTTATACTTCCCTTGTCGGATTACAATAAAAAAGTTTTGCTTGACGGCGAAGGAAGAGTTCAATGCCATTCCTGCCATAACCCGCATAACGATGGCGGCAATTCCCATAACCTTTATTTGGGAGAGGCTGATGCCGCCACGGGCGACCCCTTGTGGCGGAAGGAGATGGATTGCCATTGCAATAATAGCACCGTATGCGGCTCTTGTCATGATTGGGCGAGAGATAAAGGGTGTCCTGGCACGGTATATGATGAATATTATGAACATGGAATTTTATGTGATAGTCTGCCATGATAGAGATGAAAAGAGACTTTAAAATATCGCTAATTGCCCTCTTTCTTTGTATGGGGTTTTTTATGACCGTTCCTGACGGTCTCCTGGCCAGGCAGGATTTTGAGATGCTGAAAAACAGGAGCGCCAATAATAGTAATGTGCATGGCGATTTTATCAGACGTGGTGTTGCCTGCTCGGCTTGTCATTACAAGCGCAGCAATAGTGAAGAGGAGTGGATCTGTTTTTTTTGCCACAGCGCTGAACATGATGGGCAGGTTAAATCAAGGAGGGGCCGCAAGAAGGGTGCGAAAATGAGACAAAGGGTATTTGACCGCTTCAGGGAGAAGGCGAAAAAGCTCGATGTGCTGAGCGTTTACAGGAAAGAGTATACCCATCCTACCCTTTCTGTCGGTGGAGTGCACAGACATTGGGAGGAATTCGGTGGAAATAATGAACCGCCCCGGCATGCCGAATGCCCCGATTGTCACGACCCTCATGAAGTGAGCCAGTGGAATAAATTCGGGCCCATAGAAGTTGTGAAGAAAACGGGACTGAAAGAAAAGCTGAAGAATCTGCGTGACATGGAAAGGGGAGAAGCGGTCAGAGATTATGAGCTATGTTTTAAATGTCATTCCGACAGTGTTAACCTCCCCGTTGACCAAACGAACAAAAGGCTTGATTTTGATGAAAACAATCCTTCCTACCATCCCGTTCTTGCAGAAGGCAGAAACAGTATCATGCCCAGCCTTCGTGACGGCTACACTGAATCTTCAATAATTACTTGCTCTGATTGCCACAATAATGATGATAAAAATGGCCCGCAAGGGCCCCATGGCTCGAATTATAAATTCATTTTAAAGAGCCGTTACTCCATTGAAGATGGTCTTGCTGAAAGTCCGGGAGATTATGCGCTATGTTATGATTGTCATAAACGAAGCAGTATTCTGTATAATGAATCTTTCAGTTTGCATGAAATGCATATTAAAGGCAACCCGGTAACGGGAAGCAGGGGAACAAGTTGCTATACCTGCCATGATGCTCACGGGAGCCGGGAGTATGCGCATTTAATAAGGTTCAATGAAGAAGTTGTTTTTCAAAACCCTTCAACACTGGAAATAAAGTTTGTCGATGGAGATCAGGAAGGAGAGGGCGAATGCTCTCTTATGTGTCATGGCGTCAATCATAATCCCAAGGCATATAAGAAAGGCCCTGCCCCTTAACTTTTGCAGTCGCATTACATATTTTTTATTAAGGTAAGCAGGTATGGCTCTTTAGTTTAAAAAAGGGTGGTATCTGCTTTATAATTTTATGAAGGGGAATTTTTTTGTTGATTTTAAGGTGATTAAGGAGTATTCATATATCCCTTAATTTGATGCTTTAAATAGCAAGTGCTTTTATTTTTAAAGGGTGGACATTTATGCCGGTATTCCGATGTAAGCTAGGTAATGAAAGCGGAAAAATTGTTGAAGAGGAAATAGATGCTACCGATGTAAAAAGCCTGAGAGACAGGCTGGAGCGGGAGGGGCGTCTTGTTTATGAAATTTCTGAAAAAAGCATTTCTTTGTCATCTGCCGGAAAAACTCTGGCAAGGAGCAAGGTAAAAACGAGGGAATTACTTATTTTTAATCAGGAATTTGTGGCGCTTTTAAAGGCCGGCCTGCCTATTTTACCTTCCCTTGAAACGCTTGCGGAAAAAGAGGAAAATCAGAACCTGAAGAGAGTTCTCGATAAAGTCGCTTCAGAGGTAAAAAAGGGGGCCCCTCTTTCCGATGCTTTTGAGGGAGAGCCTGCTGTTTTCAAGAAACTCTATATCTCTTCTGTCCGGGCCGGTGAAAAAAGTGGAGATATAGCAACCAATATTAAAAGGTATATAAGTTATATCAAGCGCGTTGAAGAACTTAAAAAACAGATAATCAGCGCATCCATATATCCTGTTATTCTGTTGACGGTAGCTATTGGCGTTGTTTTTTTTCTTCTTTTTTATGTGGTGCCTTCATTTAGTCAGGTATTTTTAGACTCCGGTGCAGACCTTCCCTTGCCTACGGTCATATTAATTGCCTTAACCCGGTTTTTGCAGGAATACTTTCTCCTGCTGATTGCCATTATTGCAATGATAGTTCCCCTCTTTATTCTGGCAAAAAGCAATGCATTAATACGGAAGTGGTTTAGCAGGATCAAGATTGCTTCCCCCTGGCTGGGAGATACCATTAGAATATACTCAATAGCCAAGTTTTCCCGAACCATGTCAACAATCCTTAAAAGTGGTGAAACGCTTGTCCCGGCTATGGTTCTGGCTGCCGGAACCCTGGAGAACCCCTACCTGGAGGAGAAGCTTACTTATATATCCCGGAATGTGAAAGAGGGGGAGAGCCTTACCTCTGCTATGGAGCAGATGGATTTAATGCCTTCTACAGCGCTAAAGATGATTATGGTAGGAGAATCCAGCGGTTCTCTGGATGAGATGTTTGAAAATATTGCTGAATTTTTTGAAGAGGAAGTTGACAGGAGGCTTAACTTTATTACAACGACAATAGAGCCTGTAATGATGCTTGCAATGGGAATACTTATCGCATTTATCGTTGTCGCCATGTATCTCCCTATTTTTAAGCTTGCCGGTGCCTCGTAAATGAATTCAGGCAACAGGTTTTTTCTGTTGACAGCTCTTTTGTAAGAGACTTTAATTTAAACAGATTTGTTATACTCATAGTTACTAATGATTTTTAGATACAAAATCAAGAAGGTTAGATGAAAGAAAAAATAGGAGATATTTTAGTCCGGCTGGGATTCCTGAGTGATGAAGATCGGGCCGGGGCTGTTTCTCTCATCGGGACGGCAGATAAACGCTTTGGTGAGATTTGTCTGGAAGAAGGACTGATTGACGGGAAAGAGCTTGCCAGGGCGTTGGCTGCCCAGTTTGACCTGGAGTATGTAGAGCTGGAAAGTTTTGATCCCTCTGAAGATCTTCTTGGTGAAGCGCCTTTGGAGCTTATGTTGAGGTATGGCTTTGTTCCTTTTGAAAAGCGGGGTGAGTCCCTCGTTGTTGTTGTCGATGATCCTACAAATATCATCGTCATCGATGAGCTTGAACTTCTCCTTGACCGGCCTCTTACGATAGCCCTGTCATCAGCGGGCGAGATCGAGAAAGCCATAAAGATATTTGAGCGGTCAGGACGGCTTGTAAAAAATGTTTCAGAAGAAATGGAAGTCCAGCTTGTAAAGGAGACCGATGAGGGAGAGGAAGCTCTTTCCATGGAGAAGATTTCCGAAGAACTTAGCCCCATCGTCAAACTTGTTGACTCCACTATACTTGATGCTCTTGGTAAAAGGGCCAGTGATATACATATAGAGTGCACCCGCACAGGTCTTGAAATAAAGTACAGAATCGACGGCGTGCTTTACAGCGCTGCAAAGCCTCTCGATGCCAAATTCCAGGGCTCTGTTATATCGAGAATTAAAATTATGTCGGAACTCGATATTTCGGAAAAAAGGATTCCCCAGGACGGCAGGTTTAAGCTGCATATAAAGGGGCGCTTTATTGATTTCAGGGTTTCTATTTTGCCCAGCATCTTTGGTGAGGATGCGGTAATCAGGATTTTGGACAAGGAATCCATTGGTGAGAAGATGGAAAACCTGAACCTCGAGTCTGTCGGCTTTCATGAAGATGAAATTATCCGTTTTAGACAGATGATTAATGAACCTTATGGAATGGTCCTTGTGACAGGACCCACGGGGAGTGGTAAAACGACGTCTCTCTATGCTGCTTTGACGGAAATTAACAGCATTGAAGAAAAAATAATAACAATTGAAGACCCTGTTGAGTATAATCTCCAGGGCATTGTGCAAATTCCCGTCAATGAGAAGAAGGGCCTCACTTTTGCCAAGGGGCTCAGATCCATTCTTCGCCATGATCCGGATAAAATAATGGTGGGTGAGATAAGGGACGTAGAAACGGCACAGATCGCGATACAGTCTGCGCTTACGGGGCACCTTGTTTTTACTACCGTTCATGCCAATAACGCTTTTGATGTTATAGGCAGGTTTTTACATATGAACCTGGAGCCCTATAATTTTGTCTCATCCCTTAACTGTATTCTTGCGCAAAGGCTGGTGAGAAAAATATGTGACAAATGCAAACATGAAGTGCCCTTGTCGAAAGAAATTTTGCATGGATCAAACCTGGATTACGGCAAGTATAAAGACCACACCTTTTATGAAGGAAAAGGCTGCGTTGAGTGTAACTATACGGGATATAAAGGAAGAACGGCTATTGTAGAACTGCTTGATTTAACGGAAGAGCTTCGTGAATTGATACTGGCCAAGCATTCTACCGCCAAGCTTAAAAGGGCGGCAAAGGAGTCGGGGACCATATTTTTGAGGGAAGCCGCCGTTAATAAGGTTTTAATGGGAGAAACAACCCTGAAAGAAATTAACAGGGTAACTTTTGTTGATTAATAAGAGGTTAAATTGTTTGGAAAGAAATTGAAAAGAGGGATAGCTATATCTCCCTCTTTTTTATCGTGGGTAGAAGTAGGCGGTACAAGCAAAGAACCGGCGCTTGCCGGGTCAGGGGTGGAACTGCTCCCTGAGGGTCTTGTTAATCCGTCATTTGCAAGGGAGAATATTCCTGACCGTTCCGGCATGAGGGAAGTCCTCAACAAGGTTGTTCCTGTCGGGAAAAGGTCCGGTCTTGTCTCGCTGACTATCCCTGACGCCGTATTAAAAATCTCTTATCTCAATTTTGATGAGCTTCCCAAAAAGCGGGAAGAAGTGGAGAGACTCATTCTCTGGCGTTTAAAGAAGAATATTCCACTGGCTCCTGAAATGGCAAAAGTAGATTATGTAATATGTCCGCCTGCAAATGACAGTATTGATATTATTGCTGCCGTTGCTTCAAGGAAGGTCCTGAGAGAATATGAAGATCTCCTGACAGATACTGGATTTAAGCCGAACCTGGTTGATATTTTATCAATGAATTTACTCAATTTTTTTATGGAGCAATTGAAAGGCAATTATTTGTTTCTTGCAGTTAATGATCGTTCAATCGCCATTTCTGTGATTGAAAAGGGATTGGTTAAACTCTTTAGACATAAAGAAATGGAGATCAAGGAAGACAGGATAATTAAAGAGGTTTTTGCAACGGTTACTTATTATAAAAGTACTTTTCCTGAAAGTCCTGTTGACTCGGCTTACTTATTTATAGAAACGGAAAAAATACAAAGTAAGATAACAGAAAGGTTAAGCGCTTCCTTTGACGGTAATGTGTCGGAGCTCAATATGGCTGCTGCTTTAGGCCGGACCGGAGATACTCCAATTCCCGGGTACTGCGCTGCGGCAATAGGGGGGGCCTTAAGGTTAAAGTAAATGTACGGCTTTAATTTATCCACATATTCATATACCCGCAGCACAGTCAAAGGTGTAATTTATTCATTTCTTTTTTTCATAATTGTTGGTTTCTCTATTTATAACTATTCTGATTACGGCGCTGTTAAACTTGGTATCCATAATTCCAGAGTTGAGATTAATAAGCTTAATAAGCAAATTACTTCATTAAAAAAGGATATGAAGGAAAAAGTTGGTGACATCGATCTTAATGATGAAAAAGGGATAAAGAAACTTTCTGCCAAAATTGATTTCCTCAATGCAGTTATCTATGAGAATAATTTTTCATGGAGTGAACTTTTTTACTCTCTTGAAAAAGCCTCTCCAAGAAATGTATCTATTCATTCCGTTAAACCGAGCTATGAATCCAGGAAAATTAAAATCGCAGGATTGGCCAAGAAATCAAAGGATGTTGCCACACTGGTTGATAACCTTGAAAAAACCAGCTTTATCAAAAAAAGTTTTCTCCTGGGAGAGAGCGAGGAAATCATTGAAAAGAGATACAGGGCTCTTTCATTTAACATCGAAGCTGAGGGAGATTTTTGAATATGCCAGGGCTGGTAAGTAAGTATGTTGAGGAAGGCAAGTATCTTTATCTCTTCTTTTCTGTGCTCTTGCTGGTAAATGTTTTTATCAATTTGGTTGCCGTCAAACCGAGATGGTCTGAAGCTGACAAAATGAGGAAAGAATACCTTTCCCTCAGGGAGGAGGAGTCTCAATTAAGAAAGAATATGCATGAAACAATCAAACTTGCCGAAAGTATTCGTCAGGCCAGGATTGATCTTAAAGAATTCATTGACAGCCTCCCGCCTGAGTCGGCGACGTCGAAAATCAGAAGCGAATTGTACCGAATTGCAAGAAAATCAGGCATTTCTATCAGTTCTGTTAAATATTCACTGCCCGATTATAAAAATGGTGATCTCGTAAAATATGATATTTCCTTCCCCGTCAGTGGAAGTTACAGGAAAATAAGAAGGTTTATTTATCGCCTGGAGAGCATGCCTTACCTTATGAGTATTAATGGACTTGCACTCACTTCAGGCAAAAAAAGGGGAGTTTCAGTTACTATAAAAATTTCAACCTACCTAAAGGCAGGAGATTGATGAATAAAGAGAAAATTATTCTTGCTCTCCTGGTGAGCGTATTTTTAATTTTATTAGTCAATAACCTGATGACCCGGAATACAGACAGGGTAAAGGAGCTTACTTATAAAACGGGAGAGAGAAAAGATGATCAACGGGTCAATCCAATTGAATTCCCAATACTGAGGAAAGACCTTTTTCCGGTAAAACGGAAATCCTTTAAAATCGGCAAAAAAAATATTTTTAGCCCTCTTCGGTATGTTCGCAGGGCGCCCGCTCCCGTTGTGACCAGGCCTGAAGTCAAGTTGCCCCTTTCCTTCTCTCCCAATCCGCTGTATATCTATGTCGGTTCAAATGAAAACCTGGAGGTAATCAATGCTTCAGGCGACCTGTCTGCTGTCATAAATCCTCCGGGGATTGCCCTGGCCCGGGGAACTTTCTCTCCCCTTGGTATTTCCTGTCTTTCAGTGGGAACGGCTACAATAGTTATTAAGGATGGAAGCAGTTCTGCCAATGTTACGCTGACCTGTGATTTACGGCCTGAAGAAAAGAAACTGGCAACCTATACTTTTCTCGGGTTTCTTGAAAAAGAGAAAGATAAAACCATATTTCTATCGAGAAAGCCCGATAAGGAGATTTTGATTGTAAAGAAGGGTGATGTATTAATCAAAAAGAATACTTCTATCTTGCAAGACTATGTGGTAAAAAAGATTACGGATGATAAAATAATGATAACTTCATCTGATGGCTCTGATACTTTCAATATCAGCCTTATTGAAAATGAACCTCTTAAGAAAAACAGGAAGGAGTAAACCATGTTGTCCTACTATTTTACATTGAAGAGGGCTTTTATTCTTTTAATGGTTTTCCTGTCAATCGTTGGATGTGCTTCAATGGCAGCGGTAAGAACCGGTGATAAGCTCGCTGCCCAGGGGAGATGGGATGAAGCGCTTAATAAATATAGCGAGGCTTATGAGCGTGCCCCTCAAAATAAGGAATTCCGTCTCAAGATGGAGCTGGCAAAGTATGAAACGGCCATGATTCATTTTAAAAAAGGTAGTGAACTCCTTGAAAAGAAGGATTATGACAGAGCAATTCTTGAGTTTCAGTTTGCCTCTACCTTAAATCCTTCGCTTAAACGGGCGAATTACCTCATTGTGGAGGCTAAAAAAAGGAAGGACGCCCTGTTTTACTATAATTCGGGTATTGATTTTCTAAAATCGAAGAAATCGGGTGAAGCTGCCATAGCATTTAAGAGGGCCCTGTCACTTGACCCTGCATTGGAAGAGGCAAGGCAGGAGATGGATAAGCTCAAAGTAGAGAAAAAGACAATGATGGGCGGGTATGAGCTTAACCTTAAAAGCGAAAAACCGATAACGCTCAAATTCAAAGATACCAACATTAAGGATATATTTGATATTATTGCAAAACTGTCGGGAATCAGCTTTATCTTTGATGATGCTGTCAAAAAGCAAAGGGCCTCCATTTATATCGAAGATGCGACTTTTAATCAGGCGCTTGAACTGCTTCTGATGACTAACAAGCTTTTCAAGAAGGTCGTCAACGAAAATACGATCATTATCATTCCCGATACAAAGCAAAAAAGGCAGCAATATCAGGATCTCATGATCCATACCTTCTACCTGTCCAACCTTGAAGCCAAAAAAGCCGTTAACCTGCTTAGAACCTTGCTCCAGATAAAAAGCATTTATGTGAATGAAGCGCTAAATACCATCGTTATACGTGATACGCCGGAAGTTATCGAACTGGCTCAAAAGCTGCTTGCCGCCAACGATTTAACGGATGCGGAAATCATGCTTGAAGTGGAAATCCTGGAAATTCAAAAAAGTGCGGCTGAAAACCTGGGGCTTAATTTAAGTAAGGACTCGGCGTCCGGTGGACTTTTCAGTCTGGATAAAGATGATTCTCTCACATACAATGACCTGAAAAATGCGAGTATGTCGGATATGGTATTTACCATACCGGATATCATTATAAATTTACAAAAAAGTGCCGGCAACGCAAACCTTCTCGCCAATCCAAAAATCAGGGTGGCCAATGAGAAAAAAGCAAAAATTCATATCGGGGACAGGGTTCCTATTATCACTTCAACGGTGAATAACGGTGTTACGACTGAAAACGTTCAGTATGTTGATATTGGCGTCAAACTTAATGTAGAACCTGTTATTCACCTTGATAATGAAGTGACTCTAAAGATTAGCCTTGAAATCAGTTCTCTTGGAAAAGAGACAAAAACCGCACAAAGTACGGTTTATCAGATCGGCACAAGAAATGCCGAAACTGAACTTAGGCTCTATAATGGTGAGACTCAGGTTATCGGTGGCTTGATTAATGATACAGAGAGGGAAACGATAGTCAAAATTCCTTTTTTCGGAGATATCCCGGTGCTTGGCCGCCTCTTCTCTTCCGTGAGTAATTCAGCATCAAAAACGGACATTGTTTTATCCTTAACGCCCCATATCATAAGAGGGCGCGAAGTGGCGGATGCTGAAATTACCAGTATCTGGTCCGGCAGGGCCCAGGAGTTTTCTTCAAAAGCTCCCTTTGAAGAGTTTGCGCCAGATGAAATGGCATTCCCCATACCCGAACCGGGTCAGGAAAATCAGGATGCTGTCCCCGGAGGCATTCCTGTTCCTTTACCGCCTGAAGCCGCTATAGAGCCTTCAGATGTTTCTTTAACTATAAGTGGGCCTCAATCGGTTGTTAAGGGTGAAAATTTTACTATTTCTATCGACATCAATAGTAATAGAAACGTTGTTAGCGTTCCCTTCTATCTTCGTTATGATCAAAACCTGGTAAGTTTTATCAAGGCGTCGGAAGGTGACTTCATGAAGCAGGATGGCAAATCTGCCACATTTCTTACCTCTAACGATGCAAAAAAAGGCAGACTTATTGTAGGAAACTCCAGGCTGGGAGATCGTAAAGGGATAAGTGGCTCCGGTCAGGTTATGACGGTTGACTTTCAGGCTGATTCATCAGGGCAGGCGAGATTTTTTTTTGAAAACTACAGACTCATAGATGGCCAGGGAAAAAAAATAGAAACAAAGGTTTTTGATAAAACGATTAATATTATATGAAGCTTACCTTGAAAAGGCTTGTTAAGGGGAATAAAGGTTTTACGCTTATTGAAATTATCATTGTCGTTACCATTGTCGCAATTCTTGCTTCAGCCATAGTGCCTCTTGCCGGTATCAGCCGGAAAAGGGCGAAAGAGCTTGAATTAAGGAACAGCTTGAGGCTTATCAGGACAGCCATTGATAATTATAAAAAGGCTTACGACGATAAAAGGATGATGCAGGAAATTGATCGCTCCGGGTACCCTGAATCGTTGAGTGAGCTTGTTGAAGGCGTGGAGGATGTTAAAGACCCCGAAGGGAAAATGATATATTTTCTAAGACGCCTCCCCCGGGACCCGATGAATGCAAACGAATTCCTTTCCCCTGAAGAAACCTGGGAAATCAGGTCTTATGAGAGTGAGCCTGATGACTTTTCCGGTGGCGAGGATGTTTTTGATATTCGAACTTACAGTGATGAAATGGCGCTTGATGGGACATTTTACAATGAGTGGTAAGGTGTCTGTTTATTTCAACCGGCCTGAACAGGCGGATGCAACGACCTGAATAAATATGAATGTAATAAGAAAGAAAATTAACAGCAGTCGAGGCTTTACGCTCATAGAACTTATGATCGTCATGAGTATTATCGGTATCCTTCTTACCATTGCTCAGCCCATGTATAGGGACTCAACGATAAAAGCTAAAGAAGCTGTATTGATGGAAAACCTCTTTTCACTGAGAGATGTGATAGATCAATATTATGTGGATAAGGGACAATACCCCGATTCATTGGAAGACTTAACAGGAAGCGGTTATATAAGATCTATACCTAAGGACCCCTTTACGAAATCTACAGAAACCTGGCAGACAATCCCGCCGCCTGAAGGATATGAAGGAAGCCTGTATGATATTCACAGCGGGAGTGACAAGATAGCTCTCGATGGAACTGCCTACAATGAGTGGTAACTTTTATTACCTATGGACAGATTCAAAGGTGAAACCGGTTTTACTTATATTGCGCTTCTTTTTGCCATACTAATTATTGGTATTACGCTTTCATCTGTAGGCACTTACTGGAGCTTCATTGATCAAAAAGCGAAAGAAGAGGATCTGCTCTTCAGGGGAGATCAGTTTGTAAGAGCAATTGACGGTTATTATAAAAGCACTCATGGCAAAGTCAATCTTTATCCTGAAAAAATAGAAGATTTGATTAAAGATCCCAGAAGTCTTGTGCCAAAGCGCTATCTGAGGAAAATTTATAAAGATCCATTTACAGGCGAGGCTGACTGGATTTTTATTAAAGATAAAAAAAGTGGTAGAATTAAAGGCGTTAAAAGCCGGAGCGAAAAAATACCTGTCAAGGAAGACGGATTTCCTGAGCGATATCGTCATTTTGAAGGAAAAGGGAGCTATAGTGAGTGGGAATTTGTTCATAAACCTGGAATAATTAAATAAAAAGGACCCTTTCTCCTCTCACGCCATGCTTCTTTATTAAATTATTCATCATAAGCATAACCTTCCAGTGAAAATATGATCTTAAGAAGCCTTATAACCAAGGTAATTGTTTCTACTACTCTGGTCCTTTTTATTGCCATCGGTATTTCCTGGTGGATTCATATGAGAATCTATGAAGACCAGTTGATGGATGAAGTAAGAGACAAGCTTGAGACGGTACTAAATACGGCGGAAAGCAGTATTTCCAAGTCCATGAGGATAGGAAAGACGGATGATACGCAGAATATCCTTGAACTCGTTAACAGTCATATGAAAGAAAGATCGGCAGTAAGGATTTTTCATCCCGACGGTATTATTGTCAAATCAACCAACCTCAAGGAAACAGGTAAAAAAATTAATGACGAGCGAATGTCAGCTTATAAAAAGGGCATTTCGGAAATTGTTGTTGAAGGAAGTCCGGGAAGAACATTAAACCTGACAAAACCGATTAAAAATATTCGCGAATGTTTTCTCTGTCACGGTGAAACAAGTAACAGTATAGGAATTCTTGAAGCAGAAATCTCTCTCGATTTGATGGATTCTAAAGTCCGGGAAGCGAGGCAGCTTTCCAATCTTTCTGCATTTGTCATCAGTCTAGGGCTTTCTTTATTCATTTTTCTCCTTCTTTTTATTATTGTTATTAAGCCTTTATCCAAATTAAGCAGAAAAATGGCCCTTGCAGAAGATGGGGACCTGACAGTTAGAAGTGATCTCGGGAAGGGGGATGAAATTGGAAAGCTGGGCCACAGTTTTGACTCGATGATAGAACGGCTTCAGGAGGCAAGAATGGAACTCGAAAAATATCACTTCCAGCAATTGGAGCGGGCCGACAGGCTTGCTTCCGTGGGGGAGCTTGCTTCGGGAATTGCTCACGAGATAAAAAACCCCCTTGCCGGCATTGCCGGCGCTATGCAGATTTTTTCCCGTGAATTTAAGCATGACAAGAAAAAGAGCTTTATAATAAAAGAAATACTGCAGCAGATAGCCAGGCTGGACAAATCGGTAAAAGACCTGCTAAATTATGCCAGCCCTTCCATGTCCGAGTTCTCTATGACGGATTTAAACAGTATTGTTGAAAAGGCACTGTTTTTTGTTACACAGCAGCCAAATGCCAAAGAGATAAAGGTTATTAAAAAATTCAGCAAGGCCCTTCCCAAGGTAAATGCTGATGAAAAGCAGATCCAGCAGGTTCTTCTCAATCTTTTCCTTAATGCGCTTAACGCAATGGAGGGTGAGGGTGAGCTTAATATCTTGACATTTATGAACGATAATGATGAAGTTGTTTTAGAGGTGAAAGATAACGGGAAAGGCATCCCCAAAAAGGAGATGGCCAAGCTCTTTCAGCCTTTTTATACGTCAAGAGTTGAGGGAACAGGACTTGGTCTTTCAATTAGTAAAAGAATTGTCGAACAGCATGGTGGAAATATCAGGATAAAAAGCAGGCTTGGAGAGGGGACCAGTGTAAAGGTCATTCTTCCCATCGATGGATCACAGAAGGAGCATTAGGCATATGAAGAAAGCAAAGATTCTGGTAGTTGACGATGAAGAACTTATAAGGTGGTCACTTGAACAAAATCTTTCTGATGAGGGCTATCAGGTGATTACGGCAGGGACCGGCGAAGATGCACTCAGGCTGACGAGAGAGGAGTTGCCCGATCTCATCTTTCTTGATCTTCAGCTTCCCGGTATCAGTGGCATGGAAGTTCTTCAGAAAGTAAAAGAGATAAGCAGTGATATTATCGTTGTTATTATTACAGCGCTTGGCGTTGTTGAAATGGTTGTCAAAGCTATGAAGCTGGGCGCTTTTGACTATATAAACAAACCCTTTAACCTTGATGAGCTTTCTTTGCTTGTTGAAAAAGCGGTGGAAACGGTGCGCCTGAGGAAAGAGGTGGCCACTTTACGGGCAGAACAGAGTCAAAGGTTCAGCCCCGGCAATATTATTGGTTCCGATACCAAGATTAAGGCCGTTATGGGAATGGTGGAAAAGGTTGCTAAAAGTGATACGACAACGGTCCTTATAACGGGAGAAAGCGGTACGGGAAAGGAACTTATTGCCAAGGCCATTCACTCGACGAGCGCCAGAAGCAACGAGCCCTTTATGGCTGTTAATTGTGCCGCCCTGCCGGAAACGCTCCTGGAAAGTGAACTCATGGGTCATGAAAAGGGGGCTTTTACCGATGCCAAGACCATGAAAAAAGGGCTTTTTGAACTAGCCGACGGGGGAACCCTCTTTCTCGATGAAATTGGGGATATGCCGCTTGGCATGCAGGCCAAGATATTGAGAGTCCTGGAAGACAGGATGGTTCGAAGGATTGGTGGAACGAAGGATGTGGCCGTCGATGTAAGGATTATTTCGGCCACCAACAAGGACCTCTTAAAAGCCATTGAAGCGGGGACTTTCCGCAGTGATCTTTATTACAGGCTGCAGGTTATACCGATCAAATTGCCGGCGCTGAGAGAACGAAAAGGGGATATTCTTTCCCTGGTCATGCATTTTGTAGGGCAATTCAACAGGGAGTTTAACAAGGACGTCAAGGGAATATCCAAGATGGCAGAAAGGTTTCTCCTTGAATATTCCTGGCCCGGTAATGTGAGAGAGCTGAAAAATGTCATTGAAAGGGCGATCATTCTTGAAAGTGAGGAGACGCTTCTTGTCGAGCACCTGCCTCTTGAAATTGTAGCCATGGGAACCAAGCCGAGAAAGAATGAAGGTATCGATATTCAGATACCGCCTGAGGGAATTTCTATTGAAGCCGTTGAGAAGGAACTCATAGAAAAGGCCCTCGATATGACGGGGGGGAATCAATCAAAAGCAGCCAAGAAGATTGGCCTTGGGATTGATGCTTTTCGCTACAGGATGAAAAAATTCGGGTTATTGACTTAAACCGGACAACACTGAGTTGGATCATGGTTTCCAGGAGCCCGCCGTCTCCTGTGATTATACATTAGGCAGGCAAAATTTTCCCGCAGCGGATTCAGCCTAAGTGCGACATGCGGCCCGTTCAGGAAGATGAGACGGGCAGAGATGAAGCCTGTTTTTCCCGCATATCTACAAGGTGAACAGAGCAGGAGATGCAAGGGTCATAGGCTCTTGCAACTTTTTCCAGTTTAAGTTTCAGTTCCTCTTCCGGATCGCTGATCCCCATCTCTGTGGCAGCCCTGATATCTTTTTCCATATTTTCCAGGTTAATGGCCGTGGGCGTTATCACGTCGGCGTCGGTGACTATTCCTTTTTCATCAACTGTATAGGAATGAAAGAGCGTTCCCCTTGGCGCTTCCGTTCCGGCAGCGCCTGATCCTCCTGATATTTTACCGGGAACTGCCGGTTCCTCCTCCTTGTAACCTTCCTTCATAATGAGATCGATGGTTTCAATCCCTCTCTCCATGGCCTGCAAAACTTCAACTGCCTGAGCCAGGTTGTTCCAGAGGATATTATGGGGATCGTAGGATTTCTCCAGCCTTTCCATTTCACTTTGAGCCTTGCCTGTTAATTTCCCCCTGTGAAAATTAACCCTTGCCAGAGAGCCGACCATTAAAGGCTTGTCCTTATATCTCGAATGTTTGGCATGAGAATGGGAGACGACGAATTCATTGCAGAGTTCCTTATATTTATGGACAGGAAGTTTGTCTCCCGTTGAGACCAGAATAGTATCGCCATGATAACAGTAGTTGCCGCTTTCATCATCGAGGGCTGAAAATACCGATGGTGATTTGGTCAGGTTTTCCTGGGTGATGCCTTCTATAAATGCGATGGATGAGTGGGCATCGGGTATTTTTGATTCCAGCTCATTACGAAGTTTGAGAAGGGCCTCCTTTTCCGGTATTTTGGAAAAGCCGCCCACTTCGGCATTGACCTGATGTATCTTTCTTCCTCCTACCAGTTCCTGTATAGCGTTTCCAAGCTTTTTTAAGCCAAGACCCATCCGGACGACGCCTTCATGCCTGTCTGCCATGGCGGCAACACCGGGAAACCCAAGGAAGTCCGGCGCCGCCAGGCAAAATAGATGAAGTGTATGGCTCTCTATCATCTCTCCCATAATGAGCAGTTCACGAAAAAGTTTTGTTTGCCTCGATACTTCCAGACCAATGGCCTTTTCTACGGCCCTTATAGCGACGGTCCTGTGTGATGCCGAACAGATGGCACAAATACGGCACATGATCATGGGAACATCTTTATAATGCCTCCCCCTTATAAGCGCTTCGAAGAAGCGGGAGCCCTCGAAAATTTCCATTTGCACGTCAAGGAGTTTTTTTCCGTCCAGTTCTACCCTGATTCCACCGTGGCCTTCAACCCTGTACAGGTGATCTATTTTTACGGTTCTATTTGCCATTTTTACCTTTCAAAAACTCACTGATAGAATCAGATGCTGTTGCAAAAACACCGACCATACGGGCAATTTCATCTTTTTCAATCCCTATTTCCCTTAATACATTATATTCCATTGCGACATTTGCTTCGTCTACAGGGCCGAAACAGCCGTCACAGCCCTGGTAGTGACTGGGACATCTTGCGTCACATCCTGCCAGGGTAACAGGTCCGAGACAGGGAATCTTGTGATGAACCAGCACGCACTCATTTTCCTTTCTTTTGCATTCCGTACAGACGGGATAATCAGGAAGCAGGGGCAAGTCTCCGTGAAGCAGGTAGCCCACTGCTGCAATAAACTGGTGTTTTTCAATAGGACAGCCCTGGAGTGAAAAATCGACCTTCACATGTTCATAAAGCGGCGAAGGCCTGATGGTTGGGATAAAAGCGCCCGCCTTGCCATAAACGATATCTTTAAGTTTTTCCCTGTCTGTATCTCTATCTATGGCAGCCACTCCGCCGTAAGTTGCACAGGCGCCGATGGCAATAAGAAGACCTGAGCGTTCCCTGATATTTTTAAGGATTTCCACTTCCGACGGTTGCACGATGGTTCCTTCTACAAAGGCAATATCCATTTCAATGTCAAGGTTATTGCTTTGCGCCATTCCAAAGGAGACGATATCGACGGCTCCTGCAATGTCGAGAAGTTCGTCTTCACAGTTAACAATCTCAAGCTGGCAACCTTCGCAGCAGGTAAAACTGAATATGCCTATTTTGGGTTTGGACATTAAATGATCTCCCTCATGTTGATGGCATCCCAATAGGTAAATATGGGACCGTCAAGACAGGTATATTTAAAACCGACACTGCAGTGCACGCATTTACCTATACCGCACTTCATTTTTCGTTCAAGGGACATGAGAATATTTCCCTTGGAAAATCCCATGTCAAGAAGATTGTTTATGACAAATTTATACATAACAGGCGGGCCGCAGACGGCGGCGTAGGTATTATTGGCATTGATGTCGAGTTTGTGGAAAAGATCGGTGACAAAGCCTACCTCACCTTCCCAGGCGCCGTCAGGGTCATGCTCGACAGCCAAAAGCGTTTTTACGTCCTTGCGGCCCTGGAGAGAAAGCAACTCTCCCACAAAAAGGAAATCCTCCCTGTTTCTGGCTCCATACATAAGGATAATATCTTTAAATTTACTCCTGTGATCAAGGGCGTACAAAAGGAGCGACCTGAGAGGCGCCATTCCAATTCCCCCGGCAATAATGAGCAGGTTGTTGCCTTCCATAACGTCAACGGGATAACCATTGCCGTAGGGACCTCTCATTCCGAAAAGGGCATTTTGTCCCATGGCGTGAAAGGCCTCTGTAACGCGGCCCGCTTTTCGAATGCAAAGATCTACCGTTCCATGCCTTGTTGGTGGCGAAGCGATGGAAATAGGGCACTCCCCCGTTCCCATAACGCTTACCTGAACAAACTGACCCGGTTTATGAATGAATTCCTCGGCCAGTTTATCGTCTTCAAACCTGACCTTAAAAAGCATGGTGTCTTCAGTTTGAGGTGTTGAAGCCACGATTCTGCATGGATGAGGGAGGTAAGGATTGTAAAACAGGGCTTTTTGTGCAAACTGTATCATCTTATTCATCCTCCGGATGGATGCAGGATATGTCACCCTTGATTCTTTTGAGCATACCGACAAAATGGATATCAGCGGGACATTCCTGGGTACACCTTCCGCAGCCTACGCAACTCGGTCTGCCAAACTCTCCCATGAACTCCTGGTGCTTGTGAAGGAAACGGTGCTTGAACCTGTCCGCGCGTTTTTCCCTGAAGTTGTGCCCGCCTGCAACCATGGCATGGCTTTTGAAAAGGCAGGAATCCCAGCAGCGTTTTCTCTCTCCCGTTGCACCGTCAAGGCAGACTTCGTCGTAAACGTCAAAACAGAAGCAGGTAGGGCAAACCATGGAGCAGATGCCGCAATTAAAACAGCGGTTCCCCATTTCCTCCCATATTTCGCTTTTGTACTCCATATCAAGGATGGCAGGCAGGTCCGATTCATCGACTTTTGTTGTAAAAAGTGTTGTGAATTCATTAATTCGCCGCTTGTATTCCTGGAGGTCATTATTGTCGTATTCCGTAAATAAAGACTCTGCCGTTGAGACCATGTCGTCACCGAGGCTGGTGCCGATCTTTACCAGGTAAGCGTTTCCAACATCAGAAAGGAAGAGGTCAAAACCTTCTTCCGCAAAGCTCGTACCCATGCTGTGACAATAGCAATATTCATCAGGAATGCAACTAATTCCTATAATGGCGGTATTTTGCCGCCTTCTGAAGTAGTAAGTATCGACATATTTGCCGGCAAAGACACGGTCAAGGGTAAGGAGTGCGTTAATTTCGCAGGAATGTACACCGAAGATTACTTTTTTCCCCTCATCTTCATAGGCATCTTCATAACCTTTCTCAGGTGAAAAGGTCATCATCTTATCGACGGGTTTATGAAAAAACTTTTTTATAGGGAGAATGGTTCGCGTATATTCTTCGTTTGAAACGATAACTTTGGATGGATCGGTGACTACCTGGTAAGCAGATGATTTTTTGCCTTTTTTCTGAGGCGCATGCAACTCGCCAAAGGAAGCAAGATGTTCCAGGAAAGGCAGAATATTTTCTTTTTCTATTTTCAGGATCTTCATTTTTTCCCCTTATGTAGAGCAGCCTTAATACTGATCTTAACATAAAAAAATTGGCTGTCAATAAATCCGAAATTTTTATTTATACCTTTTTAAACTTCAAATTTTAAGTAAACTGTCATATGATTCTTTCATTGAGGCTTACCATGGCAATTACAGGATTAAGCGATAAATCGAGATCATTTCTCATTGAAATCATTGAAGCCCTTCTCCATAGAGGAAGGAGCCTGTCCTCAACTGGAAGAGGCAGGCCGAGAGCCATCAACTTTATCGCACTGAAATGAGTATCGATTATTACGAGAAAACTATGGAAAGGTATCTCTTTTCCATTTCCGATGGTAATTTCGATGGCTTTTATGAGAGAATTGCCGAATCAGCAATTGAGTTCGCCCGGGGAGCCGATTTTACTTTACTATTCCTGCAAGCTAAGCAATGTGGGATAATCATTTTTACTTTCATTTTTAAAAGGGAGCTTCTATGGATAGCTTAAAGCGGGCGATTTCTGATAAATACGGAATGAGCCTCATTTTTATCGATGTTTCAAAAACGGCCTCCCTTCTTGAGCAGCGCCACCTTAATGGTCCGGCGACAGCAGAAATACTGGGACAAAGTGTAGTTAGTGCCGCACTTATTTCATCGGGCCTTAAAGGCCGGGGGGAGAGAATTACTTTTCAGCTTAAAGTTGACGGGCCCATCAACGGGATCATTGTCGAGGCAGGTTATGAGGGGTATGTGAGGGGTTATACGGATGTAAAGCTTCTCGATAATGTTGATGGAAAAGCTGACATCAAGGAAAGTGAAATTCTTGGAAACACAGGAACCCTGAATGTAATACGTTCTGATGAGCGGGGTATTATCTACTCAGGACAGGTAAATATTTCTCCACCCAATATAAGAACGGTTACCGCCAGATATCTCAACCGGTCGGAACAGGTTCCCACGGGGGTTGAAATATTTTCAAAAATGCAGGATTTCAGGATAGAAAAGATGAGGGGACTTATGGTTCGGAAACTGCCTGATGCCGATACAGAGAAATTTGTTCATGTTCTCGAAGAATTTGAAAAGGGCCGTGTTAAAGAGCTTCTTGGCGGAGCGGAAGAAATCGCTGCATTTGCAGAGCTTTTTAAAATGGAAGATCTTGAGATTCTTGAAGAAAAAGAGATGACCTTTCGTTGCCGCTGCAACTACAAAAAATCGCTTACCATCATTAATTCGCTTGAGGCTGTAGAACTGGAAGAAATGATAAAAAAGAAAGAGCCGCAGCAGGTGACCTGTCACTTTTGCGGTGAGACGTATAATATAAAATGGGAAGATCTGCAATCGGTTTTACTCGATAAGGCAGATACTTCCCGTCCCATCTGATTTACAGGAATGAAGGTATTTTTTCTCCTTTAATGAGATCCCTGAATTCTTCCCTCTCCCTGATGACCTGGAAGGCGTTACCCTTGACCATAACTTCAGCCGCCCTTACTCTTGAGTTATAATTGGAAGACATGGTAAAACCATAGGCGCCGGCGCTGCCTACAGCAAAAAGATCACCCTGCTTTAAGGGCTGAATTTGACGGTCCTTGGCAAGAAAATCACCGGATTCACAAATAGGGCCTACAACATCGGCCACAATTTCCGGCGCATCACTCTTCTTGACGGGAATGACTTTCTGGTAAGAACCATAGAGCGAAGGTCTGGCCAGGTCATTCATGGCTGCATCGGCAATGATGAAGTTCTTCTCTTCACCCTCTTTCGTATAGAGGACTTTGGAGACGAGCATACCGGCATTACCCACAATGACCCTGCCCGGTTCGAAAATAAGCGTAACGCCAAGGTCCTTTGTCTCCCTGATGATCGCTTCGCCATATTCTGTGGGGTGAGGCGGCGATTCATCTTTATAGGTAATGCCCAGGCCGCCTCCAAGGTCGAGGTATTTAATATCAATATCTTCCCCTCTGAGCTTTGTAATAAGTTCTTTCACTTTTTTCAATGCATCAACGAAAGGCTGGATCTCTGTTAGCTGGGACCCGATATGGCAATCAACACCGATAACATGAATATTGTCGAGGGTTGTTGCATATTTAAAGGTTTCAATGGCCTCGGCGACGGGAATGCCGAACTTATTTTCCTTGAGTCCCGTTGAAATATAGGGATGCGTCTTGGGATCCACATCGGGATTAACTCTCAGTGCGATTCTTGCGTGCTTACCCATTCTTGCCGCCACTTTATTGAGGAGTTCCAGTTCCTGCCGGGATTCGACGTTAAACATGAGAATATCTTCCCTGAGGGCATATTCCATTTCATCATCCTTTTTGCCGACGCCCGAATAGACGATTTTCCCCGGTTCAACACCTGCTTTTACAGCCCTGAAAAGTTCGCCTCCCGATACAATATCAGCGCCTCCTCCCAACTCGGAAAAGAGCCTCAAAACGGCGAGATTTGAATTTGCCTTGACGGAGTAGGAGACGATGTGAGGGATTTCAGCAAAGGAGCTGTCAAAGGCTTCAAAGTGACGTTTGAGTGTTGCATGGCTGTACACATACAATGGTGTTCCAAGGACATCGGCTATTTTCTGGATATCCACCTCTTCACAAAATAGATTTCCTTCGTTATAACTGAAATGGTGCATTTTACTTCTTTGCCTCCTGTATATTTAAAAAATAGTTTATTTTGGAATTTTAATACTAATCTCTTCAGAGGGCACGCTTTCGTTTTTCTGAAGAGAGTTATCGACAGCTGTTATTGCGTAGAAATAGCTGATGCTGTTAATAACATCATAATCGCTGAAAGTTGTTCCTTCAACAGGGCTCTTATTTATTTTCCCGGCAGCAAGGTCTCCCTTTTTTCTCCTGTATATGTTGTAACCCAGTATGTCCTTCGTAACTTGAGGCTCCCAGAAGAGCCTCACTCCTACATCAGCAAGGACCGCTGTGAGACGTTTGGGAGGCGCCGGCGGCACCGTATCGATGGGAATAAGAATGATTTCTCCCGAGGGTTCACTTTCAATGATCCTATCGCCGGTTATTATAACGCTTTTGGCTGTGTAGTAATATTGCCTGTTGTTTTCAAGACCGATATCGGTGAAACTGTCTCCCTTTACAGGTGACTTCGTTATCGGTGATGAGGGGTAGTCCCCCGAAGTATTGCTGCGATAAATATTATAAGCTATCACGTCTTCCTCAATTGTTTCATCTTTTGTTGCAGCTTTGAAAGGCTGCCACTTAAGAACTGCCGTCCTGTCCGATGCCGAACCTTTAAATCCCTCCGGCGGCGGTGGAGGACTTTGCCATTTTATATTTACGGCCTCTGAAAAAGCGCCCCGGTAGCCGCTTTTGTTATAAGGCGCGACCTTATAGCTGTAATACCGGTCTTCCTTAAGGTCCGTATCGATAAAGGTGACCCTTCTTCCCTCGATCAATGCTGCACCGGGGGCCTCCAGATCAATATCGACGTAAATGGGGTATTCTTCACCGGGGCATTTGGGGCACTCCTCTCCGCTTTTTTTGTAAAGTTTAAAGCCTGCCAGATCGGCCGGTTTTGATCCGTCGCTGTTCTTTTGAGGCATGGTCCAGCTAATGAAAAGGGAATCTCTGGCGCCTTTTACTTTTACCGATGCAACGGCTTGCGGGACGAGGCTTTCCGGGGGAAGGGGCGCTCCCTTTTTCCCGCAACCTGCCGGGATGACAAGAAATAAAGAAAAAATAGATAAGGCAAGAGGCAGCGCCTCTAAAGGATGTTTCATCCCGCCGCCCTTATTGGGAAAAGACTTTTTAGAACGGATTAACATGGATTAATTATGATTTTTTAAAAGCTTAAAATAAAAAAATTAACCTTTCGACTTTAATGGGAGTTAATCATAAGCTATTAGCGCTAATCTATATAAAGCCGGGTTTTATTGCTTATCAAACACCGACATCATCGATCTTGAAAAGATCCGTCTTGCTTATGGTTGACCTTTCAAGGTCGGCATGAATATAGATGTCGTCTTCAATCATATCGCAGAACTGCCGAAATTCCTCGATTTTAAGATCACCGATCTGCCGGATATTGTTTTTGATGCAGTATTTGACGATATTCCCCACCACTTCGTGTGCCTCCCTGAAGGGGAGACCTTTTTTGACGAGATAATCAGCCACTTCCGTTGCATTTGAATAACCTCCGCCCGCTGCCAGCAGCATACTTTCTTCATCGATGCGAATATTCCTCATCATTTCCGTAAAGATCTGAAGGGAGATGGTAATGGTGTCAATGGTATCGAAAAGCGGTTCCTTATCTTCCTGCATGTCTCTGTTGTAAGCCAGGGGAAGCCCTTTCATAAGGGTAAGGAGAGACATGAGGTTGCCGTAGACTCTTCCTGTTTTTCCTCTTACCAGTTCGGGAATGTCGGGGTTTTTCTTCTGGGGCATAATGGAGCTTCCCGTGCAGAAGGCGTCGGCAATTTCAATGAAGCCGAACTCGTCTGAAGACCAGAGGATCAGTTCCTCTGAAAGACGGCTGAAATGCATCATCAGTATGGAAGCCGCCGCCGTAAATTCGATAACGTAGTCCCTGTCACTTACCGAGTCGAGGCTGTTTTTCGTAATGGCTGGAAAATCGAGGAGTTGAGCAACATATTTTCTGTCGATAGGGAATGTCGTTCCGGCCAGGGCGCCGGCGCCGAGGGGCATAACATTAATTCGTTTGAGACAGTCGCTAAAACGCCCGGCATCTCTCTCCAGCATTTCAAAGTAGGCCATCATATGGGTGGAAAAAAGGATGGGCTGGGCCCGCTGAAGGTGAGTGTAACCGGGCATAATGGCCGTGGGATGCTTTTTCTCCAGTTCAATCAGCACCGTCTGGAACTCTTTAATCAGTTCGATGATTTCCTTCGTCTTGTTTCTTAAATAAAGCCTCGTGTCGAGAGTGACCTGGTCGTTTCTGCTTCTTGCCGTATGAAGCCTGCCACCTGCTTCACCGATCCTGTCGGTAAGCCGTTTTTCGATATTCATATGAATATCTTCGAGTTCATCGGAGAATTCGAATTCACCCCTGTCGATTTCCCGGCGAATCTCTTCCAGTCCCCTGATGATTTCCTTGCTGTCTTCTTCGGAAATGATTCCCTGTTTGGCAAGCATGGTGCAATGGGCAATGCTTCCTTTAATGTCATAAATGTAAAGCCTTTTATCGAAACCTACCGATGCGCTCAGTTTCTCAAGGAGCTTGTTCGTTTTTTCTTCGAAGCGCCCCCCCCACGGCTTATCAGTCGATTTTTCAGATGGTTTTTCAGGCATTATCCCCTCCTACAGACCTGTCAGCGCCCTGATTCTCAATCTCAGGGAGTTGATTTTAATAAATCCTTCGGCATCTTTCTGGTTATAGACGCTGTCTTCTTCAAATGTAGCAAATTCCGGGCTAAAAAGCGATTTTTCCGCCTTTCTTCCCACAACTTGACAATTTCCCTTGTAGAGTTTAAGCCTTGCCGTACCGTTAACGGTAAGCTGGCTCTCATCGATTGTTTTCTGGAGCAGTTCTCTCTCGGGGGCATACCAGTAGCCGTTATAAACCAGCTCTGCATATTTGGGAATGAGGGAGTCTCTTATGTGCATGACTTCCCTGTCCATAGTGAGTGACTCGACGGCCCTGTGGGCTTCATGAAGGATAGTGCCGCCCGGTGTTTCATAAACACCGCGTGATTTCATCCCAACGAATCTGCTTTCCACAAGATCAACCCGCCCTATACCGTTTTCACCACCAATCCTGTTGAGTTCTTCCAGCAGGGTGGCAGGCGACATCTTTTTACCGTCTATAGCAACAGGGTTTCCTGCTTCGTAATCGATCTCTATATAGGTCGGTTTATCGGGCGCTTTTTCAGGCGAGACGGACATAACATACATATCTTCCGGCGCTTCCACCCAGGGGTCTTCCAGTACGCCCCCTTCAAAACTGATGTGAAGAAGGTTTCTGTCTGATGAGTAAGGTTTGGCCTGGGTTACAGGGACGGGGATATTATGCTTTTTCGCATAGGCAATGAGAGATTCCCTTGAATTTAAATCCCAGTCTCTCCAGGGCGCTATGACCTTTATATCGGGCTGAAGGGCAAAGTAGGTAAGCTCAAATCTCACCTGGTCGTTCCCTTTACCTGTTGCTCCGTGAGAAACGGCGTCGGCATTTTCCTTTCCGGCAATCCTGATCTGCTCTTTTGAAATAAGCGGTCTTGCGATGGAGGTGCCGAGAAGATACCTGCCTTCGTAAATGGCATTTGCTCTAAGCATGGGAAAGACGAAGTCGGAAACAAACTCTTCCTTCAGGTCTTCAATATAGATATTGCTGGCACCCGTCTCGATGGCTTTCTTATTAAGAGGTGCAAGCTCCTCTCCCTGTCCCAGGTCGGCAGCAAAGCAGATAACCTCACATTCATATTCTTCTATAAGCCATCTTACGATGACGGAAGTATCGAGACCGCCTGAATAGGCAAGAACAACTTTATTAATATTTTCTTTCACAAAAATCCTCCAAATAGGGTTAATAAAGGGAGCCTATGGCTGCCTTTTTAAAGTGAGTTTTCTTTGAATATTTTCATTGGAAACCTCTATTCCAGTCATTGCGAGCGAAGCGAAGCAATCGGGGTATTATTAAAAGTAACGCTCTGGAGATTGCCGCGTCCTTTCACTATTGGCAAAGGCGGTAAAGCGACTTTTTCAATAGCTTCCATGTTCCTGCTTATTCTTCATAAGCAGTTCCATCACCGCTTTTTGCAGATGCAGCCTGTTTTCCGCCTGGTCAAAGATAGCCGAGTTGGGACCTTCGATCACTTCATGAGTTATCTCTTCATCGCGGTGCGCCGGAAGGCAGTGAAGGACGATAGCATTACCCGAGGCATGAGAGAGCAGTTCGTTGTTCACCTGATAGGCGGCAAAGACCTTTTTGCGTTCCTCATACTCATCTTCCTGGCCCATGCTTGTCCAGACGTCCGTATTAATGACGTCCGATCCTGTTGCCGCTTCTGCCGGATCTTCCACAACACTTATGTTCGCTTTATCTTCCTTAAGGGCCATAGCCAGAATTTTTTCGTCCGGCTTATGCCCTTTGGGGCAGGCAAGAACGAGCTCGAAACCGATTCTCCGTGCAGCATTGATCCAGGAGTTGGCCATGTTGTTGCCGTCACCAATCCAGGCAATTTTGCGATTTTCCAGGTTTCCAAACTTCTCTTTTACTGTGAGAAGGTCAGTGAGTACCTGACAGGGGTGAAGGAGGTCGCTGAGGCCGTTGATGACAGGCACCGTGGCGTACTCTGCAAATTCTTCCAGAATTTTCTGTGAGTAGGTTCTTATCATAATGCCGTCAAGGTAGCGCGAAAGCACCCTGGCCGTATCGGCAATGGGTTCGCCTCTGCCGATCTGTGTATCTCTGGGGCTAAGGAAGAGGGCATTGCCGCCAAGCTGGAATGCACCTACCTCGAAGGAAACTCTTGTTCGGGTGGAAGACTTTTCGAAAATCATGCCCAGAGTTTTGCCTGCAAGGGGATGGTGGCCGATGCCTTCTTTTTGCATTGCCTTCAGTTCCATGGCGCGGCCCAGGAGAGAGTGTATCTCTTCCCCGCCAAGATCCATTATGCTGAGAAGGTTTCTCTTCACGGGTTTACTTCCTCCAATACGTTATCGAGAATGGAGATCATCTGTTTTATCTCTTCTTCTTTAATGATAAGGGGAGGAAGAAAACGAAGGACCGTGCCTGCCGCACAGTTGATAAGCAAGCCTTCGCTCAAGGCCTTGTTTACAATTTCCGCTCCCTCCCTGTGGAGTTCCATGCCGTAGATAAGTCCTTTGCCCCGCACTTCCTTAATGTAAGGATATTTATCTTTCAGTTTCAAAAGTTCCCCTTCGAGAACTTCTCCCATGTTGGTACAGTTTTCCAGTATCCCCTCTTCCAGTGTCGTTTCCAGTGCCGCAATGGCTGCCGCCGAAGCCAGTGGATTTCCACCAAAGGTGCTCGCATGAGTGCCGGGAACAAAGCTTTTGGCCATATTCTCTTTAGCAAGCATGGCTCCCATTGCCATTCCGCCGGCTATCCCTTTTGCAAGGCTCATAATGTCAGGCTCCATACCGTAATTCTCATAGGCAAAGAGCTTGCCCGTCCGTCCCATGCCCACCTGGACTTCATCGAGGATGAGAAGAACGTTCTTTTTGTTACAGAGCTCCCTTACTCCCTTAAAGTAATCCTGGGAAGGGACATTGACGCCTCCTTCGCCCTGGACAGGTTCAACCATGACGGCGCATATTTTATCATCGATAGCCGCTTCAAGCGCCTTTAGATCATTAAAAGGCACATGTTTAAATCCCGGAAGGAGGGGCTCAAAACCCTTGCTGAATTTCTCCTGTCCCGTTGCCGTAATGGTAGCCATGGTCCTGCCATGAAAGGATTGGGTCGTGGTAATGATTTCATTCCTGCCGGCACCCAGGTTATCGTAACTGTAACGGCGGGCAAGTTTAATGGCCGCTTCGTTGGCTTCAGCGCCGCTGTTGCAGAAAAAAACCTTGTCTGCAAAGGAGTTTTGCACGAGAAGCTCTGCCAGTTTCGATTGTTCAGGAATATGGTAGAGGTTCGATACATGAACAAGCTTTTCTGCCTGTTCCTTTATGGCCTGTGTCACTTTTTCATGGCAATGGCCCAGGTTGCATACGGCAAGGCCCGAGACAAAATCGAGGTATTCTTTTCCGTCAGCGTCCCATAGCTTTGCTCCCTTGCCCTTGACCATGGCAACAGGATAGCGGCCGTAAGTACCGGCAACAAAAGCTTCTGTTTTATTAACTATTTCTTTGTTTGTCATTGTTTTTACCCTGTAATCTGGGTCCCTATTCCCTTATCGGTAAATATCTCAAGCAGGAGCGCATGTTCAATGCGTCCGTCAATAATATGCGTCTTTGTTACGCCATTGCCGATAGCCTCAAGGCAGCACTCGATTTTCGGAACCATTCCTTCCCTGATGACGCCCTCATCCATGAGATTGAGGGCTTCTTTCCTGGAGAGGCTTGATATTAAATCTCCCTTACCGTCTTTAACACCTTCAATATCGGTGAGGAGAACGAGCTTTTCCGCCGAAAGCGCTTCGGCTACCTTCCCTGCTACCAGGTCGGCGTTAATATTGTAGGTTTCTCCCTTTTCGCCCACGCCGACAGGCGCAATGACGGGAATAAAGCCGCTTTGATCGAGCGTATCGATAATTTCAGGATTAATGTGCTCCACATCACCTACCATGCCGATATCGATGATTTCAGGGGGCTGGTCCTTTTTATCGGTTTTTTTGAGATACCTTTTTTTGCCCCTGATAAGACCGCCGTCTTTTCCGCCCAGTCCCACGGCACGGCCCCCCTCCCTGTTAATGAGGTTGACGATTTCCTTGTTGACCTTGCCCACGAGAACCATTTCGACAACACCCATAGTCTCGTCATCGGTAACCCTGAAGCCGTCGACGAAGCGGGGTTCGAGGCCCATCTTTTTCATGACCTCTCCTATCTGGGGGCCACCGCCATGAACAACGACGGGATTGATCCCGATATGTTTCATAAGAATGATATCGAGGGCAAAGCCGACTTTAAGTTCCTCTTCGATCATGGCATTGCCGCCATACTTTACAACAATCGTTTTTCCTGAAAAACGCTGAATGTAGGGGAGCGATTCAATAAGGACTTTCGCTTTTTCTATCAGTTTTTTCATTTTTTGCTTTTACTGTATTAAAGTATATACCTGCTGAGATCGACGTCCTTGATGATTCCTGCAAGCTTTGTATTTACGTAAGCTTCATCAATGGCAACCTTCTTTTTCTTCATATCCGGCGCTTCAAAGGAGAGTTCGTCAAAGAGCCGCTCCATGATTGTATGGAGACGCCGGGCGCCTATGTTTTCCATCCGCTCATTGACCTCCTGGGCCATTTCGGCGATCCTTGAAATGGATTCATTCTTAAAGTCAACCTTGATCCCCTCCGCACCTATAAGGGCTGTGTACTGCTTAATAAGTGCATTTCTCGGTTCCGTCAGTATCCTGATAAAGTCATCTTTCGTCAAGGCTTCCAGCTCCACCCTTATAGGGAAGCGTCCCTGCAATTCGGGGATCAGGTCGGATGGTTTGGAGACATGAAAAGCCCCTGCTGCAATGAAAAGGACATGATCGGTTTTTACCATACCGTACTTGGTGTTTACCGTCGAGCCTTCAACAATAGGGAGAAGGTCTCTTTGAACCCCTTCTCTTGAAACATCAGGTCCTTTGCTTCCTTCTCTTCCGGCCACCTTGTCAATTTCATCAAGGAAAATAATGCCTGACTGTTCTACTCTCTTTAGCGCTTTTTTAATGACCTTTTCATTATCGACCAGTTTCTGTGCCTCTTCCTGGGTAATGACTTTCATCGCCTCGGGAATAGAGAGTTTCCTCATTTCACTCTTTTTCGGCATGAGGTTGTTGAAAATATCCTTAATGTTAATATCCATGTCTTCCATGCCGGCAGGAGCAAGAACCTCAATCATGGGGGATGATTTTTCTTTGATCTCTACCTCGACGCTTCTTGAATCAAGCTTGCCCTCGTGAAGCATTTTCCGGAATTTTTCTCTCGTCTTGTTATGGTCCTGTCTCGCTTTTTCAACTTCTTCTTCTTCTGAGGGTGAAAAAGGAAGCAGAAGATCAAGGATTTTCTCTTCAGCAAGTTCCGAGGCTTTGGCTTCCACCTTTTCCTTCTCTTCATTCCTCACCATAATGACAGCCAGTTCGGTCAGGTCCCGTATCATGGATTCTACGTCCCTGCCCACATAACCCACTTCGGTAAACTTGGAGGCTTCAACCTTTATAAAGGGCGCATTGGAAAGCTTTGCAAGACGTCTTGCAATCTCTGTTTTACCAACTCCTGTCGGCCCGATCATGATGATATTTTTGGGCGCTATTTCATCCCTCATGTCATCGGATAATTGCTGCCTTCTCCACCTGTTTCTAAGGGCAATGGCAACGGCGCGTTTTGCCTGCTTTTGCCCTACTATATATCTATCCAGTTCAGATACGATTTCTCTTGGCGTTAATGACTTTGTAACTTCCAAAATATTCCCCTTAAATAAAAAATGAAAAAACCCTCATTATACACTAAAGCGTAAGCTAGTCAAGAAATCGATGAAGCCGCTAATGTCAGGTGATAAGGCAAGATTGAGGGGGTGTTATCGGCAAAGGAGGTGAAGAGGGCGCTTTTGATTTTGAATTTAAAAAAAGGTATGTTATATAGGGGCAGGGAAAGTTGACGTACGATGATATAAATGATTGTTTGACCTCCCCTTAAGCCCTTTATACTCTTTAGGGCGCTCCCTGGCAAGGAAGGTTAGGGGGGGGTGATTTTAGCAAAAAACCGGAGGAGTTCACATGAAGGTAGTCACTGCAGATGAGATGAGAGAAATAGACCGCCGGGCCATAGAAGAGTTTGGCATTCCAGGTGTCGTTCTCATGGAGAATGCAGGCAGGGGGGCTGCGGAAATTATTGCAGAGATTACCCATGAAACAGATGCCGGGAGAGTGCTTGTTATTGCAGGCAAAGGGAACAACGGTGGAGACGGGCATGTGGTGGCCCGTCATCTTGTCAACAGGGGAATTGATTGCGAGATACTTCTAGTGGGTAAGATAAAGGATGTTAAGGGGGATGCAAGGATAAACCTCGATACGGCCATCAAGATGGGCATAGAAATAAGGGAAGAAACAGGGGATATCTCAGTTGTTGAGAATGTCATAACAGGGGCTCACCTTGTTGTCGATGGATTGCTCGGAACAGGACTTGCCAAGGAGGTAAGCGGTTTTTACGAACAGGTTATAGAAGCCATTAATTCATCGGATCTTCCCGTCGTTTCTCTCGATATTCCGTCAGGGCTCGATTCAACGACGGGCAGGCCCCTCGGTCTTGCTGTAGAGGCTGATGTGACGGTAACCTTCTGTCTGCCCAAGACGGGCGCTGTTATTTATCCCGGTGCCGATTATGTGGGGCAACTCGAAGTGGCAGATATTGGCGTTCCCTATGCGTTGCTTGAAGACAGGGAGAAAAAGACCTCTCTCATCCTCAAGGCTGATGTTGAGGAAATCCTTTTGCCGAGAGAAGCTGACAGCCATAAGGGAAGTTATGGACACCTGCTCGTTGTGGCCGGTTCAGGGGGAAAAAGCGGGGCCGCCGTCATGGCCGGAAAGTCTGCCCTGCGGAGCGGGGCGGGACTTGTTACCGTAGCCGCTCCTTCATCGATAAACAGCATTCTTGAGACGAACCTGACGGAAGTCATGACAGAATCGTTAAGTGATGTTGATGGGGGATTTCTGGGTAGTGGCGCAGTAAAAAAGGCGCTTTATCTGCTTAAGGACAAATCGGCGCTTGTTCTTGGCCCGGGACTTTCCCGGGAAGAAGAGTCGGGAACCTTTGTGAGAGCAATTATGGAAAAGCTTTCCATTCCCGCTGTCCTCGATGCCGATGCTCTCTGGCACCTTTCCGCTCATACCGGCCTGATCTCAAAGTGCAAAGCGCCCCTCATTCTCACGCCCCATCCCGGTGAGATGGCCACAATTCTCGGCATATCATCGAAAGAGGTTCAGCAGGATCGTCTAAATATTGCCCGGTCTTTTGCGGCTGACTTTGAGTGCTATCTCATTTTAAAAGGCGCAAGGACCCTTGTCGCCTCACCTGAAGGTGATGTTTTTATAAACATGACAGGCAATGCGGGTATGGCAACGGCCGGCACGGGTGATGTTCTTTGCGGCATTGTTGGTTCACTTCTCGGTCAGGGGTACAGCGCTCTGGAGTCGGCCCTTGCCGGTGTCTATATTCACGGGGAAGCGGGAGACAGGATAGCAGAAGAAAAGGGGGAGGCAGGTCTTATTGCTACCGATATAATAGAGCGTTTTCCGGAGGTTTTTAGGGAGATGGGCCGGTATTGACTTAAAAACCTTGATTGGACACAGATTAACGCTGATTTATTATGATTTTCATTCTTGTCATCCAATTCAGCAAGCCCTTAAAACTCCTCTCCTATTTTAGGAGGGGACAGGGTGGTAAAACCTCTCTTTATCAGTACATCTTTGACAAAGAGGGGGAACTTAAGGCTCCTTCCTTTTTACTAAAGGGGAGGTTCGGAGGGTTTGCGATTCTTGATTTGAGTTAAACACCCTAAAAAGTATTTTTTTTGGTTATGCAAATCATAAATTATCAGTGTCTAAGTAATTTATTACCTAAATATTAGTGAATAAAACAACATGAAAAAACCATTTCACATCATCTTCGTAACAGCGCTCATTCTATCCCTCACCACTCCTGCATTTGCTACGGAACTCACGGCCAGGGATATTATTAAAAAAGTCGACGACCTGCTTCGTGGCGACAGCGCCCATTCGGTGATGGAGATGACCATTATCAATCCCCGGTGGCAGCGGACCCTTAAGATGGAGAGCTGGGAGGTGGGGCGGAAAAAGACGCTTGTCAGGATTCTGCATCCCAAAAAGGAGGAGGGCGTCGGTTCGCTCAAGATCGATTACCAGATGTGGAATTATCTTCCCCGTGTGGAGCGTGTTATCAAAATTCCACCGTCCATGATGATGTCCTCCTGGATGGGGAGCGATTTTACCAATGATGATCTCGTTAAGGAATCGAGCATTGTCGAGGACTATACCCATGAACTTGAAGGGGAGGTTGAACTGGAGGGAGTAAAGGCCTACAAGATAGTAGCAATCCCTAAAGAACATGCCCCCGTTGTTTGGGGAAGGCTCGTTTTTTTTGTAAGAGTTGACGATTATGTGCCGCTAAGGCAGGAGTATTTTAGCGAAAGGGGCGAGATGGTCCGCTATCTTGATTTCCAGGAAATAAAAAAAATGGGCAGGCGTATCCTTCCTACGGTCTGGGAGATGGTTCCTCTCAATAAAAAAGGGAAAAAGACGGTTGTCAGAATGGTGGATATTGAATTTGATCTGCCCATCGATGATAATATTTTTACCTTGAGGAACCTGAAAAAATGGCCATGAGTCAGCCTTCTTTTTCCTTAATGGAGACTTTCTCCCTCTATACTATCCTGGGCTTGAGAAACATCTGGCGCCATCCCCGGCGCTCCCTTCTCACTTTTCTTGCCATCATCCTGGGGCTTATGCTTTTTATCCTCACGCGGGGAATCCAGATAGGGACTTACGAAAAAATTATCGAAAAGGGAGTCAGGACCAGTACGGGTTATATCCAGATCCACAAGACGGGTTACCGTGAGAACCACAGCTTTGAATATATTATTGAAAATGCAGACAAAGTCTTTCAGGTGCTGGCGCAAGAGTCTCGCATTGCTGTCTTTTCGCCGAGGATAACCGGTGAAGCCCTGGTTGCGAGTGATGAGGGAACAACAGGTGCGGCCGTCATGGGAGTGGATACTGAAAGAGAGTTTGAGGTAACGACGCTTTCATCGAGGATGAAAAAAGGGGATTTACCAAGAGGGAAGGGTGATATTATTATTGGCGAGAGGCTGGCAAAGAACCTTAAAGTCGCTCCCGGCGATGAACTGATCCTCATTGCCAACGGCGCAGACGGTTCGCTTGGCGCAGACCGTTTTACCCTGTCAGGCATCTTCGCCACCGGTGTTGCCGACTTCGACAGCTCCGTTGTCCTTATCGGCATTGAAGACGCCGATCTTCTCTATTCAATGTATGGGGCTATTACGGAAATTGTCATTCATCTCAAAGCGTTCGATTTTGCCGAAAGTACGGCAAAAAAACTGTCTCTATCCCTTGGTGGAATGGGAATGGAGGTTCACTCCTGGAAAGAGCTGCTGCCCGAGATGGTACAGATGATCAGTCTCGACAATATTGGCGGCCTCGTCATGCTCTGGTTTTTCTTCATCGTTGTCATTGCCGTTATTCTTAACACCATCCTCATTTCTACGTTGGAGAGAATCAAGGAATTCGGTATTATGATGTCGCTGGGTCTCAAACCCTCCAGGGTTTTTTTCATGATTCTCTACGAAGCGGCTATTCTTGTCTCCATTGGCACTGTCATCGGCCTTATCTTTTCATGGCTTGCCGGAAGCTACCTTGAAGCCAATCCCTTCAGTATCAGCGAGACGGTCTCCAAAAATATGGAGGCCCAGGGTTTTTCACCACTCATTTACACAAAGCTAACGGCAGGTATCATTTTTTCCTGGGGAGCAGGTATTTTCCTGGCATCTATCTTTGCCGCACTCTATCCGGCGCAGAAAGTCGCAAGAATGTCACCGCTCAAGGCGCTTCATCCGGGGAGAGGTGAGATGTAGATGGAGGATAAACTTCAAATATGAAACAATCCATTTATAGTCCGGCGCTTTTTCGTCTTATTATCTGTGCACTGTGTCTGCCGCTTTTCCCGGCATTTCTCTTTGCGGGCGAAGGGCCTTGCACTTACTCCACCTATAAGTGGAACGTCAATTCCAGGGAGGCCGTTGATTTTAAGAGGGTGAGCCATGCCTATATGGACCTGACCGAAGAGGAAATTGACCCTGAAACGGGGTGTACCGTCTGTGAGGAAGATCAGGTGATTATAGACATTCCCCCTGTAAAGCCATTCCGTGTTTGTAAAAAGCTGGCTCCGGCAATTACAGAAGCCCTCTACGGGATGATGGAATCAGGAGAGCCGGTCTTTAAAGTTGTCGGTTACCGTGTAGGAAAAACCAGGGGTGAGCCTGACAGCAATGGAAACAGGACAGGTTTCAGCAATCACTCATTCGGCGTCGCTATCGATATCAATCCCGATCAGAACGGGTTGTACGATAAATGTATAGATTTCGGAGAACATTGCCGCCTTATTAAAGGGGGGCCATGGCTGCCGGGCCGGCCGGGAACATTGATGCCGGAAAGCGAAGCGGTAAGATTGATGAAAAGGGCAGGCTTCAAATGGGGCGGTGAGATAGCAGGCAGACAGAAGGATTTTATGCACTTTTCCATTAGCGGATATTGAAAATTTTTAAAGGATGGAGAGTTTTAACAGATATAAATCCTTGCATCAAGCCTGATGATGGTATATTATAGGTTGCAAATAACCACAGAGGCCCCGCCTTTACAACCTCCGCGCCAACGGATTCAGTTTTGACGTACTCCCTTTGTCTTGAAGGGAGTACTATAGTTTAAAGCTTTCCTTTCTTCCCCTTATTGGTATTAATAGGGACACATCCGAATGGCACTAAGTTAAGCCCCTTCAGCACGATATTTTGCCCTGTGTGGAATCTCTATCATCTCGTGCCTTGGTGCGGTTAATTGTGCAAAGTTTTTGCGCCTTCACTTAACTGCTCTTGGTTCTCGTCTGCCCGGTCGTTCAGGCACAATATTTCCAGCAATTGATTCATACAGATGTCCAATTAAACGGACTTGTTCCTGAAGGCTGATTTTAGACTGGTTCAGATGGGGCTCCCACTGCCGTAAGGCTTGTACACTTCCCTTGAAACTGATTTGGCGCACTCTCATACCTTTTTTCTTTACTAAACCTCCTCCTGCGACTCAATGCACCAGATTTGGCTGGATTCAGGTATTGTTTTGGTACAAATTTACCGAAACATACACCAGGCTGACCAGGCGATTTCCCTTTTAGTTGTTCTACTTTTTCAGCCAATATCTGTTGGGCTGAACGGGGCTTTTTTCGGAAAGTTTTTATATGGAAATTGGGGAATAAAGGAGTATAGTTTTTCATACCCGATTATACCCTTTTACCCTTATATTCACTGCTCTTTTTCTATGATAAAAGCGCTTAACCCAGTGCCATTCGGATGTGTCCCTGTTAATTAAAATAATCTCCTTCATTCACCAGCTTATATATCTTCAATGCCACAGGTCGCCCAATTTTCAGGATAAATACCCTTTTCAACGATTAAAATCACTGGTGTGGTAACACGTTTGTTGTATTGTGGGGTTAGGTACTCTTTATCTATTTCTTATCCATTCCATAAACTCTGGCACGACATCTTCAGATAATTCGAGTATAGCCTCAGCAAGGTCATGGTGGCCCTTCGCAACAATAACAGCTGCTGCAACGGCCCTGGAATAGGAGCCATCCCAATCTTGTTTTGCCGCTTCCGCCACCAAAAGAGGGAGACGGCTCAAGGATTCAAAATATGGATTTTTTAAATCAGTAGGTATTTCAGGCCCCCTGCCTTGGTATCTTGAAATTTCAATGCAAGTTGGCAACAGAAAGAAATGCCAGTGTGCTTTAGCTGGATCAGCCGCTAATATTTTAATAATGTGAGGTGTGGCGGCGTACGATGCCGTGTAAACGTCATCTTGGTGGCAGAGCGCACTCCACAAGGAAAAATATGGTTCAGACTCATAGTCTTTATATGGTGGGTTACTAGCTAATTTGCGTAGCATGTCTGGTATGTCAGACGCTTCACCATATGCATGCTGTAATTCAGACCAACGATTGCTTTCAAGTCTTAACATAGTTTCTACCGGACTAACCAGCCGCGCGAAGATGTTTGTTTCTAATCCTCATTTTGCTCACGCTTTCAGCTTTTTTTATTCTAATACTATTTCGTCAAAAGTGTAGAAATGACGCCTATTTTTTTAAATTACCCAATCACTTTGTAAACCCGGAATTTAAATCAGCACCGAATAATTTATATTCAACACGTATTGGTTTATTGCTTTCGTCCTTTTCCACAACATATCCGGCTATCACTACTAATCTGTTGTGAAAGGGATCTTGGAGCCAGCCCATTGGCCTGGTGGTTTCCGGGTATGATGTATTATGATCATGAATTACTCCCAACCGTTTTTCGCCCTTTTCTTTCGATGTAATCCATACTTCAGCCCATGATTTAAATACATTCTCACCTGAAATAGATACTTGTTCTCCTGCGTTTACTTTAATGACCATATCATATTGACCGCTATTTACCTTTGCCGGAAATTTACCACCTAAATATTTACTGATAGCTTTTATGGCATGGTTCTCTAAATCCTTTGTGGAGAGACCACTTCTACAATAACAATTGTCTCCTTTTTGTGTAGGGGTATCGGAATAACATTCTGGGTCACAAGAAATATTTATTAGGCGGGCGTCATAACAAGGAGGGGTATTACACATCTTTAACTTTTTATTAAACTCGTAATCAGTTTTCTTGCTTGTATAAGCAAGCCATCCATCCTTAGAAAAACCCAGGGGATATACTCCATTATTCATCATTATTCCAGCCCAGTCATCATATTGATGTGATGCCGCATTGAAATGAGGTGGATAATGCCTTGATTTAGCTTCCGAAACAGAAATTGACGGCATCAATAATAAGAGCATCAAAAGAACATTCCTCATGTATCTACCTCAATATTTGACCCTGGTCATATAATATTTGAATTAAACCACGCCGCTTTTTGGCGTCGCTTTGAATGACTTGTTGGATACCATTACCAGCACTAAAGTAAAAGCTAGCCACAGACATAATAATGCGGCTCTTTGGTTTAAGCCAATAGTAGCACCTTCAATACCGATGGCTTTTGGCCATTTCGTAGTCATAAGCATAAACGATATTGGAGCCATGCATAATATGATGCCACCCAGCACCCTATTAATTTTATTATAATTATAGATAATAGTTAGTGTTCCTAGAAGTACGGCTAATGATAGTGAACTATAAAAAAACATGAGCAACCCTGCGTCATGAAATGATTGAATACGTATTGCCATAAACCCTGATTGTTTTAGTACACTTAAATTTTTTGCTGTTTCCTCATAATAAGCAAGCATAACCAAGCCAAACGATGCTGCTCCGGATAATGCCGGTATAAAATGGGCTAAGTGGCTAGAACCAAATATTTGGAATTTCGAATTTATAAAACTAATTATTAAAAGTGTTAAGGATGATAGCAACATTGATGTTGTTATTAGGTAATCGTATGGTGCTTTTGCCGCATAAGTGCTTATTTGGGAGGATATCAAATTAAGCTCATGAGAACCAAAATGGCCGAGCACCATTGAAACAAGTGAAAGAAATGCGATTATTAAACCTATCCTGCTTATGAGTATCATGGTTTTTTGCATCAAATTATGATGTAGTTTTCATCCGGGCGGCAACTGCTGCAATGTGCCCTGCCAGTGAGGTAACAAATATCGTGAGGCTTGTCATTGATGATAATGTTGAATAATCGCCTGTTTTCGCTGCGCTTCGGGGAGAAGTTATGACCGTTGCTGTTGTATAAAGCTGTTCCTGAATGAGCCTCTGACATAGTAGATCGTAACGCTGAAGGTAGGAAGCACCCTTGAATTCCTTGAAAACAGGAAAGTGCGGGGATTTATCACTCACAGGCGCACGAGACTTTGGAGCGTCTTCAACAAGCATGAGCCATCCTGTGAAAGGCCGTGGTTGTTTCCCAAAGGCGCCTTCCCGGTAAGCTGTCCATAGATCGTGGGCAGTACCGATTGCCTCTTCAGTCCTGTTATTAAAATTATTGCCGAAAGACGGCCCTACGTGGCTTTTGAGTTCAATGGCTGCAATTAGTTCACCTTTGTAAATTACCAAAAGGTCCCAGAGTTTTGTAGGTCGAAAATAGCCCGGTAATGTCAGCATGGCCCGCTGCCGGTGTATTTCTGCATGAGGAAGGCCGTTTTCCTTGATAATGTCGAGGATTAGGGCAATAAAACCATCCATATTTTTTCCTGCAGTCACGCCTGCCCGCTCTCCCTGATCGGCTTTACCCGATGTGATTTGTTTCTCACGGGCTGCTTCACGGTTTTTCCAAAAGGCTTTTACGGCCTTTTTGGCCTTTCTTTCGTAATCAACTAATCCAGCGCCATTTATTTCCCATTCCCTCCAAGTATTGATCTTTCTTCACGATTTAGTCCGTATAGCTCAAATGCGGCACTATTACATGCTTCCATGTCTCTATTGACGGCTGCATCGTGCAGTTGCATGCGCAATGTTTCCGAAACATCATTCCAGTTGGGAATTGGAATTCTCCTTAAGTACTGGGCCTGAAAACGCAGATAACCGCCTCTCATTTTGGTGGAGTAGGCAGCAATAAAAAACCTGGCAACGTCCGACAGCAAAAGAGCCTGCAAAGCTCTTAAATCCCATTCTTCCGATGTGATGAAATACAGGTTGTGATGGGGATAAAGTTTTCCACCTTCATAAACGATATGTGCCCGGCCCTTGATATCAGGGATGAGAAGTTTTGCCTTAGAGGTAAGGGCGGGATCGATACGATCGATTGTCCGGTACCATTTTGAGGGATTCTTTCTGGCGCAGTGCCGTCCGGCAATAAGGTCTTTCCGGGCTTCAAGATAGCTGTGAAGCCGGGGATAATTATTGAGGTCAGCGAGGCTTCCGTCATCCATAAAAGGATTAATAATCCCCTGCCCCTGCCAGCTGACTTCACCGGACAGGATATCGCCTGTCGTTGCCAGCGGCAGCTTCCGGTCTGTCTCTACATCGAGTTTATCGTAGGCGCCGATAAAAGCTTTGTCTGCGCCCGTTGCTACACCAATGCCCACCTTGCAGCCTGCCTCTTCAAGAAGCGGAAACTGCGCTTCGAGACGGCGCAAAAGAGCCAGCTGGTCCGGTGAATCGAGCAGCCACGGTTCCTTTCCCTTTGTCACACAGGCTAATTCACCAATGTAACTGTTTTTTTCTTTTGTTTTCCTTGATGTTAATTGAGAGGCAAGCTCAGACAATGTGGCTGAATCAATTTCCGGACGATGCGCTATGCGTGTCACACCCGGTTTTTCATTGCCGATAACGATAATGGCAGGATATGCAGAGACGTCACGGTGAAAAGCGGGTGTGCCTGCCATATCGACATAAATTTTAAGGTGAAAATTTTCGGCAATAAAACTGCGTAAGGGGCCGCCATAGCGGTTCTTGGTCCACCTGTCTGCGCAAATAAATCCAAGATTCCCTCCTTTTTCAAGCAGCCGAAGTGAGCGCTCGATAAAGGGAATATAGAGATCGGCCCGGTCGTGCATGGTTAGGTAGCGGCTACGGTATTCGGCAAGCAATGTAGCCGGAATCAGTTCCTGGCGCACATAGGGGGGATTGCCGACGACAAAATCAAAACGGCCCTCAAGCGGGGTAAGGAGAAAATCTCCCTGAACTAACCAGCGATCTGTAAGCTCAGCCGCAGACTGTGAATCAACTCCTTCCGCCCTAAACTTTTCAATAACTCTTTTACGGGTTTCGATAAAGGTTTTATGATGGAGTTCGACGGCACAAACGGCATTGCCCAGATCGTCGACAATATGGCTTTTCTTTTTCCACGATCTCCATGAAGCAAGAAGCCGTTTCATGAGGGGCAGAAGAAAGTCACCGGAACCGAAAGAGGGCTCAAGAATTTGCATTTTATGAAGTGGCCGATCAGCGGTATAACCGGCAAGATCAAGGATAAAATCGGCAACTTCCCTGCGCGTAAAGACAGCGCCGCGGGCTTCAATCCCCCCCTTGCTTGCCAGTGAATCAATTGCAGCCGCCACTGTTGGTGACCACTTGCCTGTGGGCTTGGTAAATAAATCGAATTTAAGCTGATTGGACGCCAAGGTCAGTAACTCCGTTGATTTGCTTTTTAAAGACAAAATATCACAGGGAAGGAGTTAAAGACAAGGTGGGATACATAGAAAGAGAGTTTCATCAGAGATTGCATAGAGACGGCCCGGCGGGCTTTCTAAATAATAAAGCAGTTAATAATCCTGTTTGTATTCTGTCAACGATTGCTGTCATTTCGACCAGCGGGAGAAATCTTGCCTCCACTCTTTCCTTAAAACCCTCTTTTTACCCCCGAAAAAGTGCTTCTAAGCCTTTTTGGGGCCCTGTTTTTAGGCTTTTTCCTTTTAATTGCAGTATGTTAAGTTGGCCTGACCCTATTCCAGTTAATAGTATGCGCAGCTTTATGCGCAGACTCGTTAGCGGCATTACTCTTGATACTCCACAACTTTTTTGAATAAAGTACTTTCTTTAGCGAGGTTTTCAATAGTTTCAACTATTTTTATTGCATCTTCAGATGCCATTTGATCTTCTACAGTCTCAGATGACATTTTATAATATAGTCCCAGGTTATCTATCACATGCTGTGCTGCAAGATTAGTTTCACCATTTTCTATTTTTTTTAATAATTCAATTTCACTAGCAGCATTAAGGTACTGAACATATTCAACTGTAATGCCTTCCTTTGCTTCTTCGACAAACTTAATAGCTTCTTCAAGATTAGACAATTTTTTATTTGCATAATAATAGCCAAGTAACCATCCCAATATTAAGCATACACTTCCGATAATTATAATTGAGAAATAATTCATTTTTTTAAGCAGCTAACAATTGGCGTTTTATCTGTAGCCCCGTAGGGCGAATAAGTTTTGTAGGTTGAGTTGCAAAACCCAACAGATTTATTTTATCGTTTCAGTTTGAGTTGGGATTCATTCTTCAACCCAATCTACCGAATTATTGTAATTCAAATTCAACGGCTACAGTGGCCGTAATATCCACCGAGCCGTATGTACTGCCGCTGCTTTCTTCACTTCTGTAATTTGAATAAAGTTTTTTTGATGCATAATTTTCCACGCTTATTTCGTGGATGTTGAATACAGGCCCGACTTCTGCGTTAAGACTTTTGGCCATGAGTAGGGCTTTTTCTTTTGCAGCTAGAAGCGCTTTCTTGAATCCTTCATTTCGCCTTTCAAATTCATCGTTTCGGCCGTAGTCTGTTGAGTTAATTGCTAAGGCATTATATCTGGAGAGTTCCTTATAGATGGAAGGAAGTTTACTCAAGTTATTTATACGGAGTTGAATATTGCAGGATGAATAATACCCGACATGTACCCATGATTTATTTTCCCATCTCTTTTCCTCACCCTGCATTATCAACGATTTTGTAATCACCTGATTGGTCAAACCGACTTTATTGAGGTTCTCTATGATCGCTGAAAGCCCTTTTTGGAGTTCCTTATAGCTCTCATCGACTGTTTTTTTCACATACTTCAGTTCCGTATGAATGATTGAATATTGCGCATCTAATGAAACTTTTGATTTTCCAGTAACTGATATTTTTCTGATATTATCCCCGGCAAAGGCAGTATTCGAAAAAACAAGTAAAATAAATAGAATTTTTAGTACTTTCATATCTCCTCCATTTCATTCAGTTTCGCAGGCCGGGCATTGCCCGGATAATGCAATTTTGTCAAATGTGTAGATCCGATCTCTTTATGCGCGTGATTATATTACAATTAGTTAGCTTCACCAGATCCCATTACTGCCCGAATTTGCTTACCTGATTCAATGATATGACAGGTATTATTTTTTGCCATTTCCCTTGAATGGTTAGTTCTGGTTTATTATACTTTTTTTGTAGAAAAAATGATACTTCCGGAAATTAAATAATTTAAGGTGTTAATAATGATGCTGTATAAGCCGCCTTAATCCGATCCTGTAGAAAGGATCAGATTTATAAAATTTAATATAGAAGGAGGAGGCGTAATGAAAGGATTTTTTTATAGTATGAACATAGCGGTTTTCTTTCTCGTTTTGGCAATCGGTGAGGTGAGAGCACAGCCGCCAATCATTGATACGGATAAGAGTATGTATAACCTGGACCCTTATTATTGGGTTTACGATGCCTCACAATATAAGTGGCAAGGGGTAAATCAAAACCTTTGGCCTGCAGAAGGGCATGATCTTACTGTCGGTTTTTCTCTTTCCGGATTTACAGGCAGCACATCTTTGACTTTTACAGTCGAAGGTCTTGCTGATCCTGTGGAAGGTATTATGGAGGAGGATCCGGGAAATGGCCTTTACAGAGGGGCATTTGTCGTCAGTGAAGCCAGTGTCGGAGGAGAGCTGTTCAAACCGGGAGAAAAGGACGAACAGGGAGTTTCTCTCTTACCCAGGGTCCTCACCCTGGCCATCTCCGATGAAACTGAAACAGTTGCCTCACGTGAGATTAAAATTACCAGGTGGGGCTGCGACCGCTGTCATCTATCCCAGGCATTAGCCAATGAGATCTACTCCTGGGCCTCCCCTGCAGGAGGGCCCCTGGGACCCCATAATTGGCCCAATGTTCTCGGCCGTAATGGCGGGCGCCCGGGGTTTGATTATAATAATCTGACCAATGATGCGCTAACCCACACCCCGACGGTAGGTGGCTATGTATGGGACAGCGGAACGGGAGAAAATGTCTGGGTAGATAACCCTCTTAATCGCCCGCCCTATCACCAAAGGACCAATCAGAAGCTTGGCAGCTCTGAACTTTGCGCACCCTGCCACCAGGGTTCCGGTCGCGTGAGGAGACCAATGATTATTGAGGGAACCCCTCTTTATATCTCAATGGAACTCTCTCGTAACGTAAAGTGTGTATTCTGTCATAGCAATGATAGCGGTTATGTTCCCGATGACCCCCACCGCCCCATGTGGGAGGACTGGGTTATGCAAGGATGGAATTAAAGGTGGTCGGTAAGTCATTATATTATTTATAGCATTCTTCTATTATGATAATTCATCTATACAGGGTGGAATAACTTCTTTGGCAATTAGCGCAAGTGGCGGAAACGCCACTTGCGCCCCTTTAAACCCTCTTTTCATCCTCAAAAAAAGTGCTTTTAAGGCTCAGCTTGCCCCTGTTTTTAGCTTTTATCTTTTAATTACAGTGAGTTAACACGCTCCAACCCCATTAGTTTCCTGGCCGATTCCCGAAGTAACTCAATATGATCGGCAAGAAGTGATTTTCTTCTTTCTAACAAATTAACGGTAAAAAAGTAGCCGGCACTATCGATTCTTTGTCGTCTGTAATTTGGCATGGTGTTGTGCTTTAATCAAACGGCGTATAGCGCAGGCTTATACGACCTACGGGGCTGCCTTACTTTCTTCCTATCTCTGACACCAACTCAAAAAGAGAAATAACTTCAATATCCGATGCAATCCGATAGCGCTCCGTCCCCGGATAAATGATAATTTTTCGTGATGGATTCAGGTCGCTGCAAGCAGCATAAAACCCTTTTTTTACCTTGGGAGCAAGGCTTCGTTTAATCTCCATAGCCCATAGATCACCATTGGGCCAGAACAGCAGCAAATCAATCTCTGCACCTCCACTGGTCCGATAGAAAAATGGCTGAACCTGATCCGGCAGGCAGGCAAGAAGATTTTCCATGATGCAACATTCCCAGCTTTGCCCGATGACCGGATGAGCACTCAAGGCTTCCTTGTCTGCAATACCAAGAAGGGCATGCACAAGGCCGCTGTCCCGGACATAGACCTTGGGTGACTTTACCAGTCGCTTTCCTATGTTGGCATGCCAGGGTTGCAGGCGACGTACGAGCAGCAAATCAACAAGCAGGTCGAGATAGCTTCCGGCTGTTTTGACGTCTACCCCCAGATTACGGGCGAACTGGGCAGTATTGAGAAGCCCGCCCTGATGATGGGCAAGCATTACCCAAAAACGCCTGAGAGTTTCAGCGGGAATTCGCCTGCCAAACTGGGGAATATCCCTTTCGAGATAAGTTCGGATAAAATCCTGCCGCCACCTGAGGCTGCGGGAATTGTCGGCAGCCAGCAAACTTTCAGGAAAACCGCCTCTAACCCATAGGTCATCCATCGAACAATGTTCCGCTGTTTCCATGATGTGCAAAGGAGTTAGTTCAAGATAGCTAACACGGCCGGCCAGCGTTTCACCTGATTGTTTGAGTAAATCGACTGATGCAGAGCCGAGCAGCAGGTATTGTCCTGAACGTTTTCCGGCGCGGCGGGCCTTGTCGATGAGACCACGGAGAACAGGAAAAAGGCCCGGAGCACGATGTACCTCATCGAGTATAACCAAACGGTCCTGGTGATCCGATAGGTATATTTCGGGTTGAGCCAGTTTGGCGCGGTCCTGTTCGGACTCAAGATCAAGATAGATGGCCTTGAATTGTGCTTCCAATTCAAGGGCCAAAGTGGTTTTTCCCACCTGCCGTGGCCCCAAAAGTGCCACCGCCGGATATTGATTGACCGAGTCTATGAGTCGGGGATATAGATTTCGCTTAATCATCCTTGCAATTATGGAGTCTTATTCCCTGATTTGCAAGGGAAAAAGAAGTGCGTAAGGGGAAGATTTTGAGGATTGTTAGTATGGGTTTTCTTAAAACTCCTTTTTTAGAGGCTCAAATGGGCCTTTTAAGGCTGATTTTAGGGTGCTTTTTAGGTCTTTATCTTTTGTTTTCAGCTGCTTAACTCGGTCCGACCCTATTACCGATTTCTAAACTTACAACACCCGATTACTCGAATACTGCTTCACGGTACTACCGGGACGAATGAGCAATTCCCCGGACAGGACTTTAACCTGCTAGATAGGTTGCCGGTAACGGCGTACGGTCCGACCCTATCACGGGCTACCCTTGTTGAATTTGCCTTAAGTAATAACCAGGCTGCCAGCCATGTCGTGAGAGTAGCCATCTGAGGGTCCGTTAGTATCACAATAAGCATAATTGATATTATCCAAGGTAAACCGGAAAGCATAGTCATACACACCAACTGTGGATATGGTTAATGTGGCCATATGCTCATCATTGTTCGTAGTAAAATCATAACCTGGATTAATTGCACCATCCACCCAGATAAAATTCACTATCGTGGGATCACTCCCATCTGCGCCATAGCCAAGCTGGCTAACAATCGGGGCTGGAGTACTAGCTATATCCGTCAAGCCCGCGACATAGACCTGGCCATAGATATTTTCGGTGGTGACACCTGCTGAGGTAGTTGAGGTATAGGGTGCCTGGATGTTACAGAAATCAACAGCACCAAGGTTTACCCCTGTATAGGTAAAAGCAGCAGTCAGGGTGGATGTATTTCCACTGCCGTTATCAACGGAAATATCCAATACTTCAGCAATCCCACCATTTGCCGGGAATGTGCATTCCAGACTTGTACTATCTACAAGCGTACAACTTGCTGAGTTTTGACCAATGGACACGGTATCTGTATCTGAAAATCCTGTTCCTGTGAGAATCACGGTTTGGGTGGTGGTGGCCAGGCCGTTATCAGGAAAGACGGAACTCAACAGCGGAACCTTTGGATCTTTATCCTGAGAGGATGCCGGAGTGTCACTCCCACAACCGGAAACTATCGGAAGAGCCATGATCAACATGCCATATAATGGTATAAGGGATAATCTGTACTTCGAATTTGAACTGTTTTCCATCATCTATTCCTCCGTAAGACATTTAATTATTTCCCTGTAGTATTTATAATAGGGACATAAAATAGGGGTAAAATAAAATCAGACGCTATTTTAATATATCTCAAACAACAAAATCCCTCTCTAAAGGGTTTTTTCTACAGTTTCAACGTTAAAGTTGTGGGGTGCAAGCGCAATAGCGCACAGCATCCCGCACACGACGACTTGTTAGGGCTTTGGTTCTGTAATAACTGGCTCATTATCAGTGATTACACTAACACATTCACTTTCACCTAGTATTAAATACTCGGAATAAACACCTGTTACACCAGAAACAAAACCACTTCGGTTTTTCTCAAGATCGTACCAACCACCTGACTTAACAACCCATAACCAGCCTTTCGGTCTTGAGTCATTACTCCAGAACTCAAGCAGATCACCTTCTTCTAAAACACGAAATCCTTTCGGCGCATCAAACGTAACATAAACTGGATTATCTATTTCTTGGAAACGAAGTGTGATTCTTAATAGCCATAAGTCATAATGGATATCCGTTACCTCAGGTAGTCCTTTAAAACTATCTGATGCTTCGAAAGTTTCCGATACAGGTTTTTTTATGGCTTTATTGTCCATTCTTTTTTAGCCCTAACGAGTATTATGTAGTTTCCCGATAACACTCCTTTTTGAGTGTTATCCGACTTTTCTATCAGTGTTATTTAATCATTCGGCCAGACGGCTCGTATTAGCGTATGGCGCAGGCTTATACGCCCTACCGGGCTTGGCATGGTCGATTTATATCATATCAATCCGTTGCTGTCAATTAATTGGGATGTGTCCCTATTAACTAATGCCGGGAACCTGGACAATAATTTTATCTTCTCCACTTCGTTGGACAGTTGTGCCTGACACTCCTATTTCATCAATACGGTTTCTGTAAACAGCAAGCGTTTGCTCTATCGCTTCCTGCTTCTCATTCTCCGGAATATCCTTTAATACGACGCCAATCGTAAAATGAGTTCCTCCGGCAAGGTCCAGTCCCTTATTCAGACCTTTGGCACTGATAACGTATATACTGATACAAATTACGATTACGACAATAAGACTTCTCCAGAATAATTCTTTTTTCATTGCAATCTCCATAAATTATTCATTTTTTTTGCTACTCATTTTTTAATATAAGTACGGCAAAAGGAGATTGCAACTTACGGGAGGAAATAATGTGGGAAAGGTAGAGGGGAGAAAATTTCGATTATATGATGGGTTTCACGACCTTGCACCCATCCTACGCTTTAAGTAAAAAACACCATTTTGGAACCCTCCCCCAAACCTCAACCCCCCTTAAACTTCCCACTAAAATTTGCACCGAGATATTCAACATGAACCGTTAAAAGTACAAAGAGAGTCCGCTTCTTTTCCCTGTTATAAAAGGAGACAATGACAAAATTCTCCGTCTTTTTGACAATCTTTTTGTCCTCTTCTTTAATCTTTTTCCAACTCTCATCGAGGAAGTCCCCCTCGACAGGCTCTTTATCATCAACGATGATGGAGACATCAAAGGTTGCCTTTCCGAAAAAATCTGCGTCTGTGAGAGGTGGATGATCGTGGTCGCCATGAGCGAAAAGCAAAGGGGGAAGAAAAAGCATCACCGCCATCACCTGAATAAAGAAACTTCGCTTGATTATATTCCTCTTCATTATCTACTCCTTTAATGGGATCACCGGTGTCCCTTATAGATTTCCCGCGCCTTTTTTATCTCATCCGATTCCATATCTTCGTGGGTATGATAATGGCCGTCTTCATGGCTATGAGTAGTAAACAAATAAGCATGCATTTGAATCACCAGAAGAACCACTCCTGCCGCAATGAGCCCCTTGTTGGAAAGGGTGCTGAAGTGATTGAAAGACTCCCTTTTGCGCCACCCGGCCATAAGAATGATCATGACCGTCAGTGCCATGATCTGCCCTGTCTCCACACCGACATTAAAAGAGAGTATTTTCAAAACCAAACCCTCATTTCCCAGGGGGAGCTGCTGGAGCCTTGTAGAAAGGCCAAAACCGTGAATAAGTCCGAAAATAAATACAGCCCACATAAGGTTGGGAGAGTTCATCTTGAGATGCTTTTTAAAACCATCGAGATTTTCAAAACCCTTATAACATACGGTCAGTGCAATCACCGCATCGATGAGATAGTAATTAGCCTTAATCCCATAAAGGGTGGCAAAGAGCAGTGTAATGCTGTGCCCGACTGTAAAGGCTGTTATGAACTTAACAATATCCCCGAAACGAGTCAGAAAAAAGATGACGCCCAGGAGAAATAACAGGTGATCATAACCTGTCAGCATATGCATGGCCCCGAGCTTTAGATACTCCAGGTTCCCCCCCTCGATCATGCGCTGCCTGTCAGCCGCTGACATACCATGTGCGAAGGCATTTGTAGTGACAAAAAGAGGAAGAAATATAAAAAATACGGTTCTAATCATTAGCAGTATGACTTCATTTTTTTACTTTCCTAATATGGGAAGCAATGATATTCCGGTGACAAATGGTATGTCAATATTTTTTGGGTGATTTCATACCTTTCACGGATAGAAGGGTAAATAAAACAATGCCCGCTGCATCAGCCAGCAGGTCAGTCATATCAGCCGTTCTTTCAGGGAAATAATATTGAGAAATTTCTTCTAAAAGTGCAAAGGAAAAGACAGTCAAGGATCCAAGCTGCCAGTAGAGGCCATATTTTTCAATATAACGGTAAGTGAGTGCCCTATTCAATAGAAACGATAGAAATCCATAAAGCATAAAATGCCCCAGCTTATCCCCCAATGGGACTCCTCTGAAAAAGTCGAATAAGAAGCTCTCTGCCCCCACATCTGCCAGAATAATGATGTAGCAGATGAAGAGGAAGAAAAGCAAAGCCGGCAAAATTCTTTTGAGCTTCATCATACTTCTTCCGCCACAGTCAGCGCCCACCAGGGGCCATTGCTTTTTCCAAACAGTGCCGACCAATACCATGACGAGGTGTCACTCCAGCTATTGCCTGATTCATCATAAATAATTTCACAAACGCGAATCTTTTTCCCATTCATCTCAGCCTTGACGCAACCCCAATATCTTCCATCACCTTCATTGCGTAAAGGGAGGTGACTTACCCTGTAGCCGGCGCCTTTTAGACAGTCTGCCGCAGGGTGGAGTTTTCTGCTCTCCTTTTTAATCCACCTTATAATAATCTCCCGGGAACCGTCTGTAAACCGTGCAATTTCTCCCGGGAAATCATTACCGAAACTCTTCTCAACATGGGACAACTCAAGTCTTTTCAAGGGCAGCCCATTTAATTCTACCGGCCATTCCACAATATTTCTATTTTCAATATAGGGCGTATTATTAAAGGAAAAGAAGGGCATGGCGGCGGCAAAGATGTGCAGGAAAATCCATAGACATTTTATTTTCATCATCTTACCCCTCCTTCTGCTTTTTTTAATGAACTGTGAAGTGAAACAATTGCGAGGGTAACCGCTGTGAATGCAACAAGCCCAATCCCATTGTGTATCCAGGGAGGACCATGCAATATCCCCGTTTCCATATAGAAAAGGGCTGTCACACGCATCACATTGCCTGTGAAGATTATTAACATGGAAAGGCTGTAGGTCAGCCACGTCCTGATAGTGTTGAGACCGTTAAAACAGGCCAGCGTGAAATTGAGATAGAGCCCGGTCCAGAGCATCCTTATCCCTGCACAGGGCGCATCAATGGAGATAATCTCTCCGGCCCAGCTAAGGCAGGTTCCGGCCGCCGTCGTGTAATAACCGGTGAGAGTGATAAGTTTAGAGGCGATAATAGCCGTTACAAAACGAACGGGATAGCCGAGATAGAACTGCAGCGAGGCAATAATCGGCAGGGAGAGTAAAAGCAGACCTATAATACCGATATGTACCGACCTCCCGAAACGTGATGGACTCAGGATAGAGGCAATACTCATTACAGCCAGAAAGGCCCTGCCAAGAGGAGGCAGGGCCTTGAAAGTGACGAGATATACAAACAGAAATACTGATGATACTATCATCTGGCGAGAACTGATCTTCACCTCTTTCCCCCGCAGTCCGATAAAAAGCAGGGCCGTTACAAGCGCTAAGAGCCCCCAAGGCTCATCGGAGGAGTCAAGCAGTCTGCTTACATACCATCTCCATACGGGCCAGAAGGCCACAAGCTGCAAGAGGAGAAAGGCTGAAGATTTTGACAGGCCGGTCACAGTCTGATCCTTTTCCTATATGTGAAAACCCGCCAAATAAGGACAATTCCAAGCACCACAACAAGCATGTAGGTTTCAGGTTCCGGTACGGCAGGAACGTTTCCACCGACTGCAAGGTTCGTTACGCCCTGCGGCAAGGGCAGGGGCTGTTTGACCTTCTCCGGCTTGCCGGAGACATTCCTTATTATCTCGTCAACAGCAATGAAAGAGGTATATTTTGTAAGCAGGTTATAGGTCAGTCCAAGTCTCGTAATTTCCTTCTTTCTTTCACTGTTGCCCCTGATCATTTCATAATCGCCGAGGGTACTGATCCTGTGCCGTGCCCACAGATATTTGAGGGCGGAATTGGACGATTGCGGGTTCACATCACCAACATTGACAATCTTTTCATAGGCCTTGTCACCCTGGTTTCCCCTGATTATTATTTTTCCCTTAGCCTTGCCTTTCCACTTACCGAAAATAGTTAAAGGCCTTTTTGCAAGAAGATCGGGAACACTCTCAGGTTCAATGTCATATGCCTCAAAGCCCTCAAAATCAAGCTTTATGTGGGAAAGAAGGGGCGTCAAAATGTATTCTCCGAGCTTCTCTGCCATGATGGGCGCCTCGCTATGTTTAGTCACCACAAAAGGCTCACCTAAACCGGCCCTTGCCATCCCTTCTATGAGGTGACGATTGACGCCGGAACCGATGCCGAAGGCAAAAAGATTCGCCTTGTTCAGGTTTTTCCTGATAAGGTCAAATGCTTCAGCCTCAACATTTACATATCCGTCCGTTGCAACTACGATAGTTCTGGCATAATTTTTATCAGCCGGGAGCTTTAAGGCTCGTTTTAGTGCCGGGAGCAGTCGAGTTGATCCTCCTCCACTCTTGCTGTCAAGGAGCCTGAATGCCCTTTTGATATTTACGGGTGTTGCAGGAAGGGACCTGTTCGACAAAACTTCCGAACCGCCCGCAAAAAGGAGAATATTGAATTTGTCTGTGGGGCGCAGTTTCTTTGCCAGATCCTTGATCAGTTTCTTTGTTATATCGAGAGGGAAGCCGTGCATGGAGCCGGATACATCGACAATATAAATATACTCTCTCGGCAGGATCTGGGCGGAAGTGATCCGTTCGGGCGGCTCCATATTGAGAAGAAAGAAGTTTTCATTCTCTCCCTTATAAAGGAGCAGGCCCGACTCTATCTGCCCACCCTGCAACCGGTATTGAAGAATATAATCCCTGTTTCCACCGAACCTTTCCGTATCACTGAGAGAAACTTCAGCACGATTTGCACCTGAAAAATTGATATTAACCTTGTGAGAGGTAGAAACAATATCCTTGATAGGTATCCCTGTAGCAATATTTACCTTCAGGTCGAAGGAATAAGAAGGCTTTTCCTCTTCCTGCAGGTAGGGGTTTGCAACCCATTGTTCACTGGCAGGAGCAGTACCCGCTTTTTTACTGGAGTACCTCGGCCCCACAACTGTGGGATAAACAAACTCATAGAGACCATCGGTAGGAATTATATTTTCAGAATAAAGGAGTTCTACCTTTATTTCATCGCCCGGCATAATATTGGCCACACTCATCTGGAAAACATTAGGCCTATGCTGCTCCAGGAGGGAGGCACTTTTGCCCTCTTCCTTTGCCTTTTCATAGGTTTTTTTAGCAGCGCCCCGCTCTTCAATCTTTGCCTTAATGACTCTTTCACCAATAGTCATCGTCATGCCGTGAACAGCTGCCCTTGTCGAACCGGGGAAGATATAGATAGCCTCGATTGGCTTTGTTCCTTCATTCTTGTAAACCTGTTTTACTTTCACATGGGCAACAACCCCGGCAATGTCCACAACAGCGGAGCTTTCTTTAAGAGGCATGCCGTCAGTTCCCTCATCTTCTGAAATAACATGAAAATAAGGTGACAGCGTCTTGTCCTTTTCACTCCCATCTTCCGTCCCTTCGTAACACCACACAGGCAGCGGTATCAGCAGCAAGAGAATCACTCCCGACATTATCCCTCTAATTAGTGTCTTTGATTTTATCTTTTCCATTTTTTTCTCCTTTCTTAAGGTTTAGTGTCTTAGAAAAAATAGGCACCATTTTTCCGGCAGATAATTTTTTCGTTAAGACACTTATCCAGTTTTCTGGGTTAAGGAAAGTATAAATGGCGAGTTTGAAGTGAGTTTGAAGGGGTTGTGAATTGTTTGTGAAGAAGTGATGAAGGGGGCTGCAAACTTACGGAGAGAAGGGGCTCAATTCTTTGAGGTTTACACCTACTAGTAAATAAAATTTGCGTTGTAATAATATAAGGATTACTGGTTGAAGTGTGGTTATCCTACAGGTTCAATAATTAAGTTATTGTAAGTATTTGATGCACTTTGATTGCTAGTGGGACAAAAATAAATGCCGATATTATTAATGAAATAGCAAGAAATATAACATTGTTAAAGTTACTACCCTTTTTTGAGATTCTTCTCAAGTGCTTTTGTAGAATAGTAGCCTATTGTGGCCGTTATTGCTGCAACTGTCAGTGCAATGAGATGGGCAGCTAAATCACTATTAG
>Ga0224514_10000015_pt1 | contig 76643 bp, 75 predicted proteins | sample SF_May12_sed_USG_3_FD_169107 | JGI IMG/M metagenome (GOLD analysis project Ga0224514, IMG submission 169107) | Sediment microbial communities from San Francisco Bay, California, United States - SF_May12_sed_USGS_24 | ecosystem: Environmental > Aquatic > Marine > Sediment | place: USA... | reverse complement strand
AACAAAGCACCCTGGGAATTGATCTACCATGAAGAGTTTCAAACCCGCAGTGATGCAATGCGAAGAGAAAAATTTTATAAGGGTCATGACAAGAATAATTCAGGAGGTTTGACATGGCAAAAAAGAAAAAGGAAGAGAAGGGGCTGATCAGGAGGGAACCGGGACTGCCTAGCACCTTCGAGGAGATGGAGAGGGATATGGCGCGCTTTTTTGATGAGATGTGGAGACGTCCCTTTTCCATGTTCGGCCGTCCATGGATGCCTAGTCTCAGGTTTCCTGAAGCTGAGGTGTCTGCACCTACTGTCGATATATTCAGGGAGGGGAACGATGTGGTAGTCAAGGCAGAACTCCCCGGCATGACAAAGGAGGACATTGACGTGACGCTCACCGATGACAGGATAACCATATCGGGGGAAAAGAAGAAGGAGGAGAAGGTGGAAGAGAAGGATTACTACAGGTATGAACGGTCGACCGGCTCTTTTACACGCTCCTTCCATCTGCCCGAGGACGTCCAGTCGGACAAGGCGAAGGCAAAATTCAAGAACGGCATACTGGAGATAAAGATACCCATGACGGAAGAGGCGAAGAAGAAGGAGAAGAAGGTGGAGATTGAATAGCATGGACTATTCATCAATCCCGATTTTAAAAGGAGGTCAGTAAAATGCCTGCAAAGACAGCAGCAAAAGCAAAGAGCACAAAACCGACGAGGGCAACAAAGACAGGAGCATCAAAGGTAACAGGGGGCAGGAGAAGCGCAAGACTTACACTTTCACATGAGGACCACGAAAGGGCGGCCTACTTCAACTGGATCGACCGCGGTTCGCCCATAGGGGATGACCAGTGCGACTGGTTTGAGGTGACGAAGAAGTAGAAGCAGGCTCACTGCCGCACAGAAGCAAAGGAGGCCCGTCATTTATGGCAGGCCTCCTTTTGTTTTTTCGGCAACAAGAGGGTGACGCTTTGTAGTTTTTTGATTTTAAACCGGGGTGAGGTGTGATATAAAAAGGCAATCTTTTGATTTTTGAAGATGGGGGAAGGTTTGAAGGAGATAAGGGGGAATAACTGCAAAGCCCGAATCCCGCTAGTGCGGGGAACGGGCTTTTTTTGAGGGATTTTTAATGTGATGTATCCCTGTAAAATTCCTTTCCTTCACCATCATAGCACATAGAGCAATACGGCAATATAGTGGCTGATGCTCCCGGCGAGAACAAAGAGGTGCCAGATGCCGTGAAAGTATCGCACCTTTTTGTCGAAGGCGTAGAAGACGATGCCCGAGGTGTAGAAGGTGCCGCCCGCCAGCAGCCACCTGAAGCCGGGCAGCGGCAGGGCGTCGAGGAGGGGGCGTAGCGCAAAGAGGACAATCCATCCCATGACGAGGTAGATTACGACGGGGAGTATCCGTCTCCCCCCGACGGGGCGGTATTCGAGCACGATCCCCACTAGGGCCAGGCCCCATACGGCGCCGAATATGGACCAGCCCCATGCGCCCCGGAGGGTGACGAGGGTAAAGGGGGTGTAGGTGCCTGCGATGAGGAGGTAGATGGCGCAGTGGTCGAGCCTGCGGAAGAAGGCCTTGGCCTGCCCTTTTCCGAGGGAGTGGTAGAGGGAGGAGAAGGTGTAGAGTATAAAGAGGGTGGTGCCGTAGACACTGAAACTGATGAACTTCCAGGGGTCTCCCTTTTCAGCCGAAAAGACGATGAGCACTATCACCCCGGCAAGGGCCGCCGCCGCGGCGATTATATGACTGATGCTGTTGAAACGTTCTCCCTTATCCACCTGAAGCCCCCTGTAATCCCTGCCATCACGCCATCCGGGGAGGGATGATCTTATAGATAAATGTTAGCAAGTGAGCCCCTTCTTGTAAAATGGAAAGAACCGGTTTTTTTGAGAGGCTCCGGCGGATTGAAGAAAAAAGGATTGAAGAAAAAAGTTGAAAAATGACAATCTCTGCGGTAGAGTTTCCTCATTGTCCCGCCTTGCAAAGGGGGAAGCCATAGAAAAGGGGGGTTGCATCCCCTCTCCCCTCGTGGGAGCACCCGAAGGGCATAAAAGGGTTAGAGCCTGCCCCGTACTTGATACGGGGGTGAGAGGGAAAGAGCTGTATGATAAGGGGTGTTATGAAAAACAGAGGGGAAAGAGAATCTATAAGCCCGAAGCAGCCCCATCTGCAACGGGCTTTTTTTGTTTTGAACCGGGGCTAGCAATCTAAACGGTCGCTGTTGTCCCTATTTATCCCAATATGGGAAAGAGGATGGTTTTTTAACTATCGCACTGCTATTAAGGTTTGAGAGTGACAAGATATCAGAAATATTGTTAGTATTCGATTCTAAAGGGTTAGTATAAAAACATTTCAGCGACATCTATTAGAGAAAAGGGTTGCGCCCCCTTTTCTTTAGTGCAGGTGAAGGAGATCGATCAGTTGGTTTACACTCTTTATGGACTTACGGAAGAAGAGCTTGTGATTGTGAAAGGGTAAATTGAGTATTTCCTCTATAAATTCTAAATTATGACTATTGAATATCAAAATTACGACTCAGAAATAAGAGGTTACCATGGAGTAGCTTTTGAGGAAGCTGCTTTTAGAGACCACCTTTCTGGTCCAGTAAAGGACAATCTATTGGACAGGGAAGAAAGGGATGATATTTTAAATAGTTTACGCACTTTACAGACAGATACGGGCTTCTCTTCTGAAAACCTTCTGGAAGACATCCAGGCATTAGAAAATGAGGATGTTGATGTGCAAATTTTCCGTGTTGGTGAAGCTTATGCTGAAGTCATTTTAGAGGAGTCTTTTCGATCCCGTTTTTACTGGAATGAGTTGAGAGATGCACGTAATCCTAGAGGGAATAAGACCGGTGCTGATTTGGTCGGTTTCATTGTCGTGGAAGACCAGGTGCTTTTTCTTTTTGGGGAGGTTAAAACTTCTTCCGAAACGGCAAATAGACCGCCACGGGTAATGACAAAGGCAGATGGCATAGAAAACCAATTGAGAGACCTTTATTCAGACCGTCAAAAAAGATTCATTCTGATAAGTTATTTGCAGAACAAGGCAAGAATTCAGCCCGACGGTCATCCCTTCAGGGAAGACTTTGATAGAGCATTCCGGTCATATTATGCAGGCAATCCCGGCTATCAATTAATAGGTGTTTTGGTGAGAGATGTTGAACCGGATGAAAGGGATGTTTCCGTAAGCTATGAAAGAATTAAGGAAGATGTATTGGAGCCAACTGGCCTTCAATTGTTGGCATTGTACGTGCCAGTCAGTAAAAGTGAGTGGCTGTCAATATTGAATCGCGCGGAATAGTAATGAGCATTCAACTTAAATATAGCTATCTTGAAGAAGCATATCCCGATATGTTGGGAGGGATTAGTGCGCTCATTCAGAAGAGCAAGCTTTCTAAACGATTTGAATCAGTTCATCTTTCAGCGCAAGATATTCAGCAGCTTGAAAAGGCCAGGGAACTATGCGAGCTGAAAATTATTGAACAATGGGGAAATAGGGATACTCCCCAGTTTAAAGCTTTGTGTTCAATCAATTTTGATATTGCCAGCCAATTGCCTATAAACACAAACAATGAATACTTTGTTTATGAACAAATAAAATTGATTGCCTTCGGATGTTTAGGAGAACATTGGCACTTTGTCCGGCAATATTTGAAATGCAGACCATCAATTATTGATGAGCTTGTAGTAAATGATGGCTGGAATCAGAGGTTACTTGCGATTAGTTTTAAGGCCTTGGTGGGCTTATTGAAAAAAGACTCCTGGAAGGATATAGATCAGGCAGTTCAGTTGATTAATCAACTGAGGTCAGAACAGTCGGAACTTGAGAATAGCTTTTTAAACCAGGTAAATGAGGAAAGTCGACCCTATGGTGCCGCAGAATTGGTTGCTCTTTACCATTTTGTAAAGAGCATTGAGATACTTGGGCAATATCAAATTGAAGGGCGCCCACTCGAACCGGAAACACAAATCCACTATCACCTTGACTTGTCTAAGGGGTTCGCCAAAGAATCGGGTAATATCAGCTTAGGCTTGCTGTTTCAGTTCTTCGAGGCCCTCGCTGTAAAACTGATACGCAATACAATATGGTATACAACTAGAGGTGTAAATAATTGGGTAACACAATTTAACAGATACATCTCAAGGCAAGAAGACAAAGGGGTATTTGAGTTACTTTATCCACAGCGGGAATCTATAATTGATGGTGGACTACTAAATCCGGCGCACAGGGCAATTGTAGTGAATCTGCCTACATCGAGTGGTAAGACGATGATTGCGGAATACCGCATCCTTCAGGCATTAAACCAATTCAAACAACAGGGTGGATGGGTTGCTTATGTGGTCCCTACTAAAGCCTTGGTTAATCAAATCTTTATACAATTGAACAGGGACTTGGGGGAAATTGGGCTTGATGTGGAAAAGGCCAGCGGTGCGGTTGAACTGGACGGGTTTGAACAGCACTTGGTTGAAGAAAGCGGCAATGGGACGGCTTTTGATGTACTGGTAACTACCTATGAAAAACTGAACCTTCTTGTAAGGCAGGGCCTAGGTACGACCCAGGATCGCCCATTGGTTTTAACTGTGGTCGATGAAGCACATAATATTGAAGAAAAAACTAGAGGATTGAACCTTGAGTTATTATTAGCCACGATTAAAAACGATTGTGAAGAAGCGAATTTTCTTCTCATGTCACCAGATATTTCGAACTCGCATGAAATTGTTGACTGGTTGGCAGGGGAGCGAGGAAATGTAATTAATCTTGAATTAGATTGGTGGCAACCCAATGAGAGGGTTGTAGGAGCTATTCAGGTTGATGGAAGAGGAAGAAATTATGATTTAAGCCTTCGAACCCTCCATACAGACAAAGGGACATATGAGATCGGGGAGGCTATTCCTTTGGCACATTTCGAAAATGCGGAACATACGAAATCACAGTTTTGCTCCTCTAAAGTTCGGATCGCCTCTTCTGTTTCATCTATTATACTGGATATCAATTCACCAATCATTGTTTTGGCAACTGATCCACCAGAGACATATATAATTGCCGAACATCTTTACGAAATGTCCGATGATAATTTTGAGCAAGATGAGGATATTAACCTTCTGATAAAATTGGTTAAAAGCGAACTTGGCGAAAACTTTCCCTTGGCAAAATTTCTAACCTGTAGGATTGCGATTCACAGTTCGGCACTGCCCGATGACATCAAGTTTTTAATTGAGGACTTGATGCTAAAGGAAAAGCTGCAAGCATTGGCTGCAACTACCACAATAGCTCAAGGCATAAACTTCCCTGTATCGGCCATTATAATGGGTGCATACAATTATCCCTTTACCTCTGAAATGCCTGTACGGGACTTTTGGAACATGGCGGGAAGAGTAGGTAGAACAGGACAGACAGACATGGGATGGGTGGGATTAGCCGTAAAAAATGATTCAGATTTGCTTAAAGTCGGCGAGTATGTCATGAAGGCATCTGATGACCTGCACTCACAATTAATAAATGCAATTGACACTGCACTTCGTCACGCTGCTCATGATTTTGACAGATGGCTTTTCTGTGATGAGAGATGGTCGGCAATTCTCCAATACATTTCACACTTACGAAAACAGACAGAGCAACAGGAAGCTTTTTTAGCCCAGCTTGAGCAGAAACTACAAGGAACCTTAGGATATAGGCAATTGCCTCAGGATAAGAAGACCTTTTTTAATGAGAAGGTTAGACAGTATGCTGGAAGCTTAACGTTGGCTGATGCGAAAAGAGCCGATGAAACAGGGTTTTCTACGGTCTCTGTAAGGCAAATGATAGGGAAACTGGCTACTTCAGGTTTAACGCCGCAAGACTGGAATAAGAGCCAATTGTTTTCTGAGCAAAACCAAAGCATGCAAAAACTCATAGGCATTATGCTTAATACCTATGAAATCAGGAACTCCATTCAGGAGTTAAACCAAGGGGGGCGTCCATTGGACCAGGCAAGTATTGCCAGATTGGTAATTGATTGGGTCAATGGTCGTAATATTGCATCGATAGCAAACAGTTTTTATCCAGGAGAAGAACCACAGCGAGCGATTCAAATGGCAACTAAAGCTCTTTATAAAGTTGTTGCCAATGCCGCCACTTGGGGTATTGCCGCTCTCCAGAAGATGCCGACCAGTGGTGTGGATTGGGATAGTTTGTCGGAAATTGAAAAAAAGCGGATGGCTAACTTGCCGGCATATCTCCACTATGGCGTGAACACAGATGAAGGCGTACTAATGAGAAAAAATAATGTTCCCCGAAGCATCGCTAACCGATTGGGTGAATTATATAGTGAATCGGTTGGTGGTGAAATTTTTAGCCAGCCTTCTTCATCTGTTTACGATTGGATTAACCGGCAAGACACAGATACCTGGAACAGGGTAAGACCGTCAGGTTCCAGATTGTCAGGTGACGATTACAAAGCTGTTTGGATGAAGTTGAATGGAATTGCTTGAGTGTATTTGAAATATTCGCCCTGTTTGCTTTTTTTTGGTCGGACCACGTTAAGTAGTTAAAAACAAAAGATAAAGCCCTGAAAAAGGCCCCGAAAACAGCCTTGGAACTACTTTTTAATGATCAAAAAGAAAAATAGGGCAGCGACCGTTATCTGCCTTCCCTTTCATCCCGAACCCTCCCCCCATTCCCCCCCGTTAGAAGAATCGACTTCTAACCCATTAGAGCGTTAGCCATGCCAGGCTTGAACACGGTTTTTTCCTTTTAATTTCGCTGCATATAGCGCTTTATCTGCGAACCTGATCATATCGATTCCGCTAATGGCTAAATCCATATTTGATGAAACACCGAGGCTAATTGTTATTTCCGGCTCTGAAGAAAAATATTTTTTAACTTTTTTTCTCAATCTCTCTGCAATGATAATTGCCTTGTCCTCTGAAGTATCAGGCAAGATGATGCTTATTTCTTCACCACCATATCTTGCCGGAAAATCAGCCTCTCTCATGGTTTCCAAAACTATTTTGCCAACCTCTTTTAGCACCCTGTCTCCGGATTGATGTCCAAATTTGTCATTAATTTTTTTGAAATTATCAATATCTATCATCAAGAGAGAGAGCGTTTTCCCATATCTCTTATGCTCTTTGTAAAGACGTTCAATTGAAAAATCAAAAACACTTCTTAAATATAAGCCCGTTAAATGATCCCTTGTTGCCATTAAGGCGGCTTCTTCAATACGACGGTCCTCAATGATTTTGGGGCTTATTAAATCTCCTGAAACGTTTGTTAAATAATCCAGGGCCGTTACTAAAATCCCTGCATCACGACCAAGTATTGATTTTATATTTTGTCTATGCCTTACAATATTATCCCAAAGTTTTTTAGCTTTATCTTCCTTATATATTTCATGAGTCAACCTGAACATCAATTCAGAAAATGTATTTGCAATTGAAAAATCCAGGTATTCTTTCAGTAACTCAGGAGTTTCACTCAAGGATTCGATTGAATCGGAACTTAGTCGATTTTTAGATTCTATGTTTAAAAGCTTTTTAGCTGTGTCTTTTTTTGATCTATTGCTATTTTTGTCCGTCATAAAAACCTCCTTTCAGGGGCTAACCTTCAACAGGGGCCCCCAAATCTCTGCGTTAGGACAAAATATAGGGACAGATGCCCTTCCTTCTTCTCAAAAGCAGAGTCAAGGGCACGGGCAATAGGCACAAAAAATGATACATCTGTTTGCCAGTCCCTCTTCACGAGGGATTATGCTCAGTCAAGCTGACACATTGACACAATATTTGATTGCCAATGGTACGTTGAATCCGGCATATGGTTACCAGATGATTAATTATCTTCAAAACCGAAGCTTTTGCGAGATGCACCTGAGATCATATATAGAACAAAATGGATGGGGATTGACAAAATCGTATCCTGTTCAAGTTCAGGCATTTGAGTCTGAGAAGAAGAAATAGTCATTTCAAGAAAATTGCCATTTTGCTGGGCCGACTCGCAATTAAAATAATTATTATCTTTCAGGAAGGAAGATATGGGATCATTTTTAAGTAATTCACAAGCTTCTGGAATTAATACAACACTTATTCTTGGAACTGAGCGCATGACTAAACTCCTATATTTATTTAAAGCATTACAGTTATTTTATAGCCAAAGAGCATAAGTTTCGTAGAAAGGGATACACAATAGTTTATCTCAGCTTTATATAAATTCTATCTCTGCATTTGAATTAAAGCAAATTTAATGCTTTTTGCAACATATGTTTAAATTATCAATATTATATTGTAGCAGTATAACTTTGGCATTTATTATTTATTAAGGATTTGCCTTTATAATCTGCTATTTTTTGTGCGGGTGGAATCTATTTAGTTCAGGAAGAAAGCCAGCTCTCACCTTTGTATTAAACATGAGCACAGCTTTCAAAAAAACCTTCTCTCTTCTGCCACGTAAGCTGCATTTCTTTAATGTAAAACTGTATGCAGTAATTGAACCCGATAAAAGTGAGAATTGTCGTGTCAAAGAATAAACTAAAGCTGCGACTGGAAGGGAATAAAGTGTCCTCTTTGCATCAAAATGACAGCTAATGAATTTTATTCTAAAAAACTAAAGATGTCCTATAAACATGAGGTATAATTCGTACCATGAACATTTCCCAAATTAAAAGCTTTCTCCTTGAACGGAAAGAAGCCTGTCTTTATGATTTTTCACTCCACTTTAAATTACCTGAAGAAGAGATAAATAAAGTACTCCGGCAACTGTTCCATGAGGGTAAAGTCAGGAAAAACATTGTTGCCCACTGTTGTAATAGCGGTTGCAGTGAGTGCTATACCGATGCATACGAGTTTTATTCCTGGATAGAGTAACAAACCAGCCACAGACGGGGCAAAGCAAAGTAAACATTGACTATGATTATTTTATTGTTATAATCATCTTTTAATTCCTAGCCTTACTTTAAGAAAGGAGACGCCATGAAAAAAACAATAATGTCCCTCTTACTGATCTTTCTATTTTCCACAAATACCGCAATTGCAGGAGATAGTGATATTGTTCTGCAAGCTAACAACCTTGCTCAAAGTGAATTTGAAGATCTGAGCAGACAGGTAGGACTTGCCGTTGCCTACAAAGCCGCCGCACCTGCTGAACCACTGGGAATTACCGGATTTGATATAGGCCTTGAAGTAACAGCAACAAACATAGATGAAGGCGATTCATACTGGAAAGATGTAGCTCCCGATATGCCGGGAAGCATTCCCATCCCCAAGGTCCGTGTTCAAAAAGGGCTCCCCTTTGGCATAGACATCGGGGCATCCTATGCAAAGATTCCCGATAGTGATATAAAACTGACAGGCGCTGAAATCAAATATGCCATATGGGAAGGCGGGATCGCAAAGCCCGCATTGGCTCTGAGAGGCACATACACAAAGCTTGACGGCATCGATGATCTTGATCTCACCACAACAGGGGTCGATCTTTCCATAAGCAAGGGATTTGCCATGCTTACACCTTATGCCGGTGTGGGACAGGTATGGATCAAGAGTGACGCTTCAAGTAACATTAAAGTTGAAGGCACAAGCCTTGCCCTTGACAAAGAGGAGATCACCGAAACAAAATACTTTGTAGGCGCGAGACTTTCGCTGGGATTTTTTATAATTTTAGCTGAATATGAACAAGCAGAAGTTTCATCATATACGGCAAAACTAAGTTTGGGGTTTTAATATTATGGCTGGAGTTAACAAGGTAATACTGGTAGGAAACCTGGGAAGAGACCCCGAGGTAAGGTACACAAAAAGCGGACAGGCGGTGGCATCTTTTAGCCTTGCCACATCGGAAAGATGGACAGGCAAAGATGGCAACAAGGAAGAAAAGACGGAATGGCACCGTATTACGGCCTGGGGCAAACTGGGCGAAATCTGCGGAGAGTATCTTTCCAAAGGGAAACAGGTATACATTGAAGGAAGACTGCAGACGAGGGAGTGGGAAGATAAAGACGGCAACAAGAGGCAAACCACTGAAATTGTCGCCAACAATATGACCATGCTCGGTCAGGCAGGCGGTGCTCCACAGGGAGGCACTTCCAACTCACATTCAGCTTCTTCAGGTGGTCCTGATGATTTTGAGGATGACGATATCCCCTTCTAGTACTCATTCAAAGTAATAATTTAAAACCCCTTTCAGTGATGATGCTGAAAGGGGTTTTTTCTTTTTATCTGCTGAGACTTATAATCTTTGCCGACATTTCCATAGCAGTAACAACATGCAGGGCCTCTTCCATACTATCGGCAGCCACAAAAACACCATGACCTTTAACCATTACCCCCCTGTGGCCCTTCTGACACTGAGCACTTACCAGGTCAGGAATATTATCTTCTCCCCTTACTACAGGAACAAGCTGTACGATACGCTTTCCTTCCATATCAAGAGGCTCAATTTCATCATTTGAGAGGGAAAGTGCCGTAGCATAGGGCGGATGGCAATGGATGACGGCATTAAAAGCCGTATCGATATAAATCTGCCTGTGAACGGGGTACTCCATGGATGCTTTCGGTGGGTTGCTGTCAGTACAATCTGCTTTTATTATATCTCCGTCATTAATGTGACCAAGCATTGTCCCCGAACGTGTAATATAAATATGCTCCCCATCTATGACACTTAAATTACCACTATGAGAACTGTTCATGCCGGATAAGAGAAGTTGGTGGCCTGTTAAGCTAAAAAAAGAAAGAATATCTTGTATTTTTTTATCCATTAGCTCACCATTTCCAGATATTTACCAATTCTCTGGAGGCCTTCCCCAATTCTCTCGATTGAATTGGCATAAGAGAGCCTTACATACCCTTCCCCGCCACTGCCAAAATCGATGCCGGGAGTAAGGGCCACCTTCCCCTTATCAAGCAGGTCATAGCAAAAGGATAGTGAATCATTTGTAAAATCTTTCACATTAACCAAAACGTAGAATGCACCTTCAGGTCTGGCTCCCAATTTGAGGCCCATTTTTCCAAGTCCCTCTACAATGTAATCACGTCTTTTCCTGAATTCCTCTTTCATTAACTGAAGGTCTTCCCCGGCATATTTAAGGGCAGCCAATCCCCCCCACTGGCTGATGGTGGGCGCTGAAATAAAAAAGTTTTGAATAAGCCGTTGAAGGGGACGAATATAATCATGCGGTACAATGGCATAACCGAGCCGCCAGCCGGTCATGGCATAGCGCTTTGAAAAACCGTTGACCACAAAAGCGTCATCTGAAAATTCAAGGACAGAGTGTTCATCTCCCTCATAAGTCAGTCCATGGTAAATCTCATCGGAAATGACGGGGACATTTAAATTGCAGATCGACTCAAGTTCTGATCCACTAAGAACGACGCCTGTCGGATTGGCAGGAGAATTCACCAGGATGGCCCTCGTCTTTTTAGAAATTTTTCCTGAAACAGCGTGGGACTTTAATCTGAAGTCCTCTTTCTCTCCCAGATCCACAAATCGGGCATGCCCACCGAAAAATTTGACAAAGTTTTCATAGCAGGCATAGTGAGGGTTGGACATGATCACTTCATCCCCTTCATTGATAAGTGATGCAAATATCATCTGTAGCGCCGGTGAACTCCCGGAAGTGATAATGACCCTTTCAGATGTAATGTTGACACCATAGCGGGCGTTATAATCTTCCGAAATGATTTCCCTTAGTTCGGGTAAACCCAGTGAAGGCGCATATCCTGTTTGCCCTCTGTCAATGGCCTCTTTTGCAGCTTCTCTCACAGATAAAGGCGTATCAAAATCAGGTTCACCAACTTCAAGGTGAACAATATCTTCACCGCCGGCTTCCATTTTTTTTGCCTTTTCGAGAATATCCATAACGAGAAAGGGGGTTATCTCTGATGCTCTGTGAGGCAGTTTGACCTTATCAATCACTTCTTCTTCCCTGCACTTTTAAGTCCAATCCGATCAAGTAAAAGTGGATTCGAATTGAGAGGTTCCGATATCCTTCTAAGCTCTTTTAATATTTCCTCACCACGCTTGCCTCTGGCAATTTTCGGGTAGAATGAATTAAACCTGTCAAGTGGCTCAACATAAGCCCTGGCAAGCTTTTTATTCTTGAATTTCATAACAAGCATAAAGCTCCTCGGCGTGTCTTTATGTTTCTGATCAAAAAGAAAATTGCCGAGGCTGTAGACTATCAGCTTTCCCTTATAAAATTCAATCCCCTGCATAACATGTGGATGGTGTCCCAGGATAATATCTGCGCCTGCATCTATAAGCTGGTGAGCTACCTTTATCTGCTTCTTTGTAGGAAATTTTTCATATTCCACCCCCCAATGGAGTGATACAACAAGAATATCGACTTTGGACCTGAGAGAGTTTATATCTTCCAGCATTATTTTCAGTCTATAGGGAACAGCGCCCGCTCTTTTTTTAGAAGCATAGACAAGATGGGAATGTCCGTTGGAATAACCCAAAAAACCAAACTTGATATTTTTTACTGTTTTAATAGCAGGTGTTCTTGCCTCATCAAGGTTTTTACCTGCTCCGAAAGGGGAGATACCTCTTTTAATGAGGATATTGCGCGTTTTTGTTACCGGTGATGGTCCATAATCCATTGCGTGATTGTTGGCCATGCTTAAAACATTGAATCCAAGCATTTTAAGTGTATCGGCAGTCTTTAGGGGCGCAATAAAGTTGTAAGGCTTTTTTGGGAAAAACTCCTTATCGCTTTTATCGCCGAGAACGGACTCCAGATTTGCAAAAACAATATCTGCCTTCCGAAAGGGAGTAATGAAGTTCATAAAAGGGTAAAGATCGCCCTTTTTTTTCATATATTTTCCAATATGCCTTCCCATCATAATGTCACCTACGGCAACAAAGGTGACAGGAGGCTCATGTCCTTCTGTAATTAGAGGAAAAAAAAGGATGAGAAGAGAAAAGCAAAACCCAAAATGAAGAGGAATTTTCTGCAATGTTCCCGAATATGGCAGATTATAAATTTATAATTTTTACCTAAATACCAGGCAAGGCGCTTTACTTCAAAATATTTATATATTTATCTGCTTCAAGCTTTATCGCTTCATCATTGGATACATCAAGAAGCATCTCAAATTCTTTCAGCGCAAGACCTTTTTTCTTTAGCTGGAGATAAGTCATGGCCAGCTTTAGCCTTGCCTGTCCGTAAGCAGGGAAATCATTTACCAGATTTCTAAATTGTACAGCGGCTTTTCTATACTGCCCTTTATCAAAATAGATGAGGCCAATATTGAACCTGGGCAGAGGGAAGTTCGGTGCAAATTTGAGTGCTTTTTCATAGAACGAAATGGCCTTATCATAATCTCTCTTCTGATAATAGACCCATCCTATATTGTTATAGGCCCTTTCAGGCGTTGAATATTGCTCATTCGATACAGCCCTGTTAAATGCTGAAACAGCCTTATTGTAATCCTTATTTTCCAGGTAAACAACACCCATATTATTAAAGGCTTCTGAATATTCCGGATCGATAGAAATCGCCTTATTAAAGTGCAGCAAACTTTTATCAATCTCCCCGAGGCCAAAATAAACAAGACCGAGCGCATTTTGCACCGCCTTATTTTGTGGTGAGAGCTCTTCGGACTTTAAAAGTTCCTTTAAAGCCCTTACTCTATTTCCCTCATTGAGATAGGATATACCAAGATTATAATGAATATCCGTTTCTTTAGATTTTCTGTTTTTAACTGACGTTACACATGAGATAGCGGGAAGGATGAGCAAGAGTAAAATAACAATCCTTAATTTTGATGGCATCTCTAATTCCTTGGTAAGTTAAGAGGAAAGATCTGAAAATTACTCGCGCAAAGTTATATGTATTTACCTATAATGATCTCAAGATCTTTTTTTACATTTTCGGGAATACGTGATCTGTCGCTGATAATGGCATACTCAAGTGCAGAACCACAGCGACAGCCCCTCTCCGGGGAAAGCCTGCCGGCTGTTTCCCTGATAATTGCTCTCGCTGTGTTTACGTTATTTTTTATAATTTCAAGAATGGCCTCAACACTGACGTCTTCTTCTTCTTCGTGCCAGCAATCATAGTCTGTAGACAGGGCAATGGTGGTATAACACATTTCTGCCTCTCTCGCCAGTTTGGCCTCAGTAACGTTGGTCATTCCGATAACATCAACATCCCAGCTCCTGTATACTCTCGATTCAGCCCGGGTAGAAAACTGCGGTCCCTCGATACAAACGTAGGTCCCCCCAAAGTGTGTTTTGGCGCCAACGGCAAGAGCAGAATCATAGACTGCCTTGCCAAGCTCTCCGCAAATAGGGTCGGCAAAGGTAACGTGACCGACGACACCGCCGCTAAAAAAGGTAGACTTTCTTCCTTTCGTCAGGTCAATAAACTGGTTCGGGATAACAATATGGCCCGGCTCTATCTCTTCCTTCATGCTCCCGACGGCGCTAACGGAAATAATTCTTTCTACGCCAAGCTTTTTCATACCATATATATTGGCCCTGAAGTTAAGCTCTGAGGGAGTAATTCTGTGCCCTCCGCCGTGTCGCGGAAGAAAAACCATTTTAACACCCGACAATTCGCCAATAATAAAGTTATCCGATGGAGGTCCGAATGGCGTCTCCAGGGAGACCTCCTCTACATTAGTGAGTTCCTCAATTTCATAAAGGCCGCTTCCTCCGATTACACCGATAATACTCAACTCAAGCCTCCCGACAGCGTTATTGAACTCTGGAAAGTACCATGTTTGCCTGTATCGGTCAAGTTGTTTATGACTTGATAAGGAATCAAATAAAGCGGCATCATTATTGACCCTTTACAAAATGAATCAGCGCTTTTCAGCGGCTGAAAGAGGTTGACAAATAGACAGGGACATATAAACTGGTAAAAAGGCTTTCGCTCCAATTTTATAAAGGAAAAAATGGAAAATTCGGCAATCCTTCTTATTCATTGTCCCGATACAAAAGGTATTGTTGTATCGGTTACAGAGTTTATTTATAAAAATAACGGCAATATTACCTACCTCGATCAACATGTGGATGATGTCAACAATACCTTTTTTATGAGGATTGAATGGACCCTTGAGGATTTTTCCATTCCTCCTGAAAAAACAGGTGACTATTTCCAGACCCTTATTGCTTCCCCCTTCAGCATGAAGTGGCGCCTTTATTTCTCTCACCATATTCCACGAATGGCTATTTTCGTGTCAAAACTCCCCCATTGCCTCTATGATCTCCTTTCAAGATGGAAAGCAGGTGAACTGCGAGTCCATATCCCACTCATTATAAGCAACCACAAAGACCTTGAAGAAATTGCCTGCCAGTTCGGCATTGATTTTTACGCGATTCCCATGGATTCAAAAAACAAACAAAAGAGGGAAGAAGAGCAGTTGGAACTGCTAAAAAAGCATAAAGCAGACTTTATCGTGCTGGCAAGGTACATGCAAATACTCTCCTCTGATTTTGTGGACTGCTACAGGAATAAAATCATCAACATTCATCACTCATTCCTGCCCGCCTTTCCCGGCGCAAAACCCTATCACTCCGCCCACGAACGGGGCGTTAAAGTTATTGGCGCCACCTGTCACTACGTCACATCAGAGCTTGATGCAGGCCCTATAATAGAACAGGATGTTACCAGAGTCAGTCATACCGATTCCGTTGATGACATGGTCCGAAAGGGACGGGACCTTGAAAAGATCGTTCTTTCAAGAGGAGTATGGCATCATGTACAGAGAAAGACGCTTGTCTACGACAACCGTACCATTATTTTTACCTGAAAAACAACTTCCACGAGGACAAATGATTATATTAGCTGCATTTTTGCGCACGCAGGATCAGCCCTCCCCCGGCAAACTGCGGGGAGCGCCCCCGCCCGGGGATTCAGCCTTCCCTTTCAGCTGTCCACAGGCGGCAGAGATATCGCTTCCCTTACTGCTCCTTATAATAACCGTCATGTTCTTATTCTCAAGGTAGTTATGAAAATTCTGAATCGTCTCTTTAGAAGGTCTCTTAAATGGTGAGCCTTCCGATTCATTAAAAGGGAGAAGGTTCACCTTGGCAGGAATCCCCCTGAGGAGTTTTACCATCCGCTTTGCATCATCGAGGGAATCATTAAGATCTTTTATCAAGACATACTCGAAGGTAATTCTCCTTCTATTGGATAGAGGGTAGTTACGACAGGCATCGAGGAGTTCAGCAATGGGGTATTTCCTGTTAACGGGCATGATTTCATCTCTTACTTCATCAGTCGTTGCATTAAGCGATACGGCCAGGTTTACATTTGACTCCTCTCCCAGTTTCAACATGCCCGGCACTACGCCGGCGGTAGAGAGCGTAACCTTTCTGGGCGAAATACGAATGCTTTTATCTCCGCTTATAATATCAATAGATCTTAATACATTTTCAAAGTTTAAAAGAGGCTCACCCATGCCCATGTAGACAATATTCGTTATTTTCAGGTCTTCTTCGAGAGATTTATTAACGGCAAGAACCTGCCCTGTAATCTCTGAGGTAGTAAGGTTCCTTTTAAATCCCATGGCCCCGGTAAGACAAAAACCACAATCAAGAGGGCAGCCCACTTGCGATGAGATACAAAGGGTTCGCCTCTTACCTTCAGGAATTAAGACCGATTCTATCGATTCACCATCACTTAAGCGAAAAAGATATTTCTTTGTTCCATCTTTAGATGTTTCAATTTGAATAGGCTCAAGGCTACCAATGAAGGCAATCTCTTTCAATTCCTCGCGAAATGCCCTGGAGAGATTCGTCATGTCATCGAAGGATTGAGCATCATGCTGGTAAAGCCACTTAAATATCTGGGCAGACCTGTAGGTCTCCTTGCCCATTCCTTTCAAAAAACCTGCAAGTTCTTCAAAACTCATATCTTTAATGTCAACCATTGCCGGTGAATAATTCCTTTCTCCTTGTTTGATTATTGTGAAACTTCACATGATATCTCCATATCTGCTGATAAATTTCATGCCTTTAATACCCGGCATTACTTTAATAAGCAGCTTGTGGAGGCACAAAGATAACAGCATTAATATAACGATGGGAAATAGATTTGGAAAGATCAAAACTTCCTGGAGCGGATAATAACAACGGCAAGTAAAAATCCGAGGACACCGGCCAGTACAAACCCTGCCAGGCCAAGGATGGGGAAGCCCATAAAAAGAGGGCCCTTGCCGGTGGTCATAATAAGAGAGGAACCTATGATAATGGCGGAAATAATGAGTCCAAGGGCCAGCCGGTTGCTGGAACGGTCGATCTCATCAATAAGGTTATTGAGCCCGATATGGACAAAGTCGATGGTAAATTTATCGGTAAGCATCTTCTTCATAAGCTGTCTGATCTGCCCCGGCAATACCTTTGCCGTTTTCTCCATTTCGCTTGCCGTTTCAAAGAGGTCCTTTTTCACCTTACCCGGAGAATACCAGATTTTAAGCAGTTCACCGGCATACCTTTTTCCTGTTTTCAGCATATTCAGGCCGGGATCAAGCTGTCTGACAAGCCCTTCAAGTTCAATAATGCATTTATCGAGAAGAACGAGGTCCGTGGGGAGCTTTATCTTATAATGTGCCGCTATCCTCGTGTAGTCGAGCAGCAGTTCACCGAGCTTTGCTTCTTTAAGGGGTTTGGAGAGGTAAGCTTCGAGGGCATCCTGGTAATCCCTTCTAAAGGCATCTATATCAACACTATCAGGAACAAGCCCCATTTCGAGATAGTTTTCAACTACCTTTTTGTACTCTCCAGCCATAATCCCCATAAGAATATTGGCAAGCCGCTCTATCATGTCCTCGTTTAGCCTGCCCACGATGCCGAAATCGACAAAGGCGAGCGTATCGGCATCGACAACAAAAATATTACCGGCATGAAGATCACCATGAAAAAGCCCGTGCCGAAAGACCTGGGCAAAGAAGATATCCGTCAGCAACCGTGCAATATCACTTGCCACAATGCCCTTCTTTTCAAGCGCTTTCCTGTCATCAATCCTGATCCCACCCAGCCTTTGCATAGTAAGGACCCTTGAAGAGGTAAAATCCCAGTGAACCTGAGGGATGATAACTCGCCTGTCATTTCTCAGGTTTCTTGATATTTTGACGATGTTGCTCGCCTCAAGAACAAAATCCATCTCTTTTTTGATGGCTCTCGAAAATTCATCGACAATTCCAACAGGATTATAGATCTGAGTCTCCGGCACATATCTCGTGAGAAGCTTGGCCATAACGTACATGAGCTCAATGTCCGTATTAATCCGCATCTCGATGTGAGGTCTTTGGATCTTGACAACGACCGGTGTTCCATCATGGAGAAGGGCATTATGCACCTGCGCTATCGATGCCGCAGCCACAGGTTTTTCATTAAATTCCTTATACATCTCTTCAACGGGAACCTTGAATTCATCTTCAATAACTCTCTTTACATCGAGAAAGGGAAAGGGAGGAACTTCATCGAGAAGCTTGTTGAACTCTTCACAGTACTCGGCAGGAACAAGGTCCGGCCTGGAAGCGATGAGCTGGCCAAGTTTGATGAATGTAGGGCCCAGCTCTTCAAAGGCAAGCCGTATCCTTTCCGGCATGGAAAGGATATCTTTTTTCTCGGACAGTTTCTTTTTTCTTATCCGTCTGTGAACGGGAATAAGAACATGAAGATTTATCATTTCCATGAGGCTGTAAAGACCGTGGCGCATAAATACACCAACAATGACACGAAGCCGCTGTATATTCCTGTAGGTGAGGTTTACCTTTTTAAAGGGATGAAACATTTATTCCGAAACCATTTATTTGAGTTTAAAATCGATCTGCCTTTTATCCCTGTCTACTTTTTCAACACTGACATCCACCTTGTCACCGATCCTGAAAGACCTCTTTTTTCTTTCACCCCTTAGAGAATGCCCTTTTTCATCATAAATGTAATAGTCATCATCAATGGAGGTAACATGAACAAGCCCTTCCACAAAGAGTTCCTCAAGCTCGACAAAAATGCCGAATGATGTCACGCCCGTTATGAAACCGGAATAATTTTCCCCCACCTTGTCCATCATAAATTCCGTCTTTTTAAGATCAACCACATCTCTTTCGGCCTCCATGGCCCTTCTCTCTCTTGACGATGTCTCCTCGCCACTCATCTGCAAGGCAGCCTGCAGTTGCTCTGTTTCTGCCTTTTTAATCCCCCCTGTAACCGCTTTTTTAAGGACCCGGTGAACCATGAGGTCGGGATAACGTCTGATGGGTGAAGTAAAATGGCAATATATTTTGGAAGCGAGTCCGAAATGACCGATATTTTTACCGCTGTAAACAGCCTGTTTCATGGACCTTAAAAGGACATGATTAATGGTTCTCTCTTCCGGCTTTCCAAAAACGGCTGAGAGCAGCCCTTGCAGGTCTTTGGGAGAAGGCGTCCCACTTTTTAGCTCATAACCCAGGTTATGAATAAACTCCCTGAAATCTTCCAGTTTTTCAGCATCCGGTTCCTCATGAACCCTGTACAGGAGAGGAAGCTTTTTAGCCGCAAGAAAGGATGCGACGGCTTCGTTGGCTGCAAGCATAAATTCTTCGATAATCATATGGGCCAGGTTCCTTTCGGAGCGGACAATGGCTTCTACCCCTCCCTGTATATCGAGTATAATCTGTGCCTCTGGAAGATCAAAATCAATGCAACCCCTCTCTTCCCTGAAAATCCTGAGCCAACCCGACAATTCCTCCATAACCCTGAGATCAGGCATTATGGTTTCATACTCTTTCGTCAGAGCAGCATCACCTTCAACAAGGATCTTCTTTACAATGGAATAGGTTAGCCTGTGATCACTCCTTATGACACTGGGATAAAAGCGCCCCTCAATGCGCTCTCCACGATCATTAAATAGCATTTCAGCCGTCATGGCAAGTCTTTCTACCTGGGGATTGAGGCTGCATATGCCGTTCGACAACCGCTCGGGGAGCATGGGAATGCAGCGATCAGGAAAATAAACACTCGTCCCCCGCTCATAAGCTTCCCTGTCGAGGTCACTTCCTTCCTTCACATAATGGCTCACATCGGCAATAGAGACCCATAGCCGGATATTTCCCTTCCCTTCCTTCCTTACAGAGACAGCATCATCAAAATCTCTTGCCGTCTCACCATCGATGGTGACCGTCATAAGGTTCCGGAGGTCCTCACGTCCCTCTATTTCCTTTACCTTTACGCTCTCCCCTATGCGCTCTGCTTCATCTATAACTTCTTGCGGGAAAATGGAGGGGATATTATGCCTTGCAATAATAGACTGGATTTCCACCTCGGGATCGAAGGGACTGCCGATAACCCTTATGACCACCCCCTCGGGATTTCTCTGCCGTGTCGGGTAAGAGATCAGTTCCACCAATACAACCTCACCATCGTCTGCTCCCATATCTTCTCCTTTGGGAACATAAATATCGTGAGAGAGCCTTTCATCGGAAGGAACAACATAACCGAACTTTCGCCCCTTTTCATAACGGCCTACAACGGTTTTGTGTACCCGCTCGATAATACGGATGATTGAACCGTGCCGTTTGCCTCCCGCCTTAAAGCCCTCCACCCTGGCAACAACCCTGTCACCATGCATGGCGTCTTTTATGTTTCTTGCGTTAATATAAACATCTTCATCCCCTTCATCGGGGATGACAAAACCAAAACCTTCAGCATGGCTCTGCAAGCGTCCCGTAACAAGGTTCATCTTTGAAGGCACGCCGTAACGCCCCCCCTTTATCCTGACGATTTCCCCATTTCGAAGCATTTCATCGAGGAGCCTTACCAGTTTGCTCCGTTTCTCTTTTGTAATGCCGAAACGGCCTCTTATATCTTTAAGCGTTGCAGGTCGCCCTGCCTCTTCCCTGAGGAACCTGAGCACCCCTTTTTGATCAACAGCCATTTTATCCTTTTTTCAAGGGCCCCAAGACCCCCACTAATTGATTGTCAACTTTCCGGAAACCATTAATATTTCTTGACTTTTTTCAGGACCTAGTATAGTTTATAGACCTGCTATTTGCAACAAAGATGCGCCAAGCAGGCCCAGGTGGCGGAATTGGTAGACGCGCTAGGTTCAGGGTCTAGTGGGAGTATTCCTGTGCTGGTTCGATTCCAGTCCTGGGCACCAACAAAATCAAGGGCTTACTGTTAATGAAACAGTAAGCCCTTTTTAATTTTGTCCCTGCACTTATGACTTAAGCCCTACAAGGCTGAAACTGCCGTTATGCTCCCTTGAAAAGAGAAGCACATTTTTTGAAATATAGTTATCGTAATGGTTGTAAAAATAATATTGTCCCTGCCAGAGCATGGGAATCCCCTTGGCAGGAAGAAGACCGATAAGATAGGGCTGATTCTTGTACCAACTCCCCCGGTCACCTTCTCTCAAGAGGTAGTTGTCTTTGGAAAGTATGCCGAAATTACAGACAAAACGCTCATGGTCATGATTCTCAATGTATTGCAGCGCTGTTTTATGGATTTTATCGCCATTGACGGCAGCCTCTTCAGGATAACCGAAAAGTCCAAGCTTTAACCCCAGGTTAACCATGTCATTCTTGTCGGCATGAGCAGTTCCTTTTGCCGCGCCCAGGGTTTCATTCTGCCAGGTACAGTTGCTGTAAGTCTGCTCCAGCACTTCGACAGGCCCTTCAAACTGTTCTGCACACTGAACAACATTAGCTTAAGCGGGTATTTCAGGGCAGCGCTGAGGAATCAGGAGGCAATGCCGGAAACCATGATGGCGCAGGCATTTCCAGGTTTATTAGTGATCGAATGGCTGAAAAAATAAAAAAAACCCGCCTTTTGAGGGGCGGGCTTTCTTATGCCTTTTTAAGTCCGGCCTTAAACGGCGCAGGCTTCGGCTTCTTCTTTCACATTGAAAAGACCGGCCTCTACAGCGTCAATGGCTTTCTGGTCATGCTCGTTTGCAGGACAACCACATTTGTAATCAGAACTCTGAGCGTGCTGCCTTGCCTGCTCAATGTGCCATTGTGCTACTTTCAAGTGACTATCTACATTCATTTTAAAATCCTCCTAAATTGTTTTTGCATATTAAGATTAAGACCATCACATTTGGATTCATTTTTTTTGAAAAAGTTGTCAAGCCCCAATCTAAAAGGCATAAACTGCTATAAGATTCAGTACATACAGTCGGGTCATGGAAAATGAACTAAAAAAAGCTAAATTTAATACCATTTCGAATAGATTGCCTTTCCTCTAAATTATTTTCCCGCCAGGTTATAAAGAAACCGATTGCTGGCGTAGTGAACAAATACAAGCTTCCCGTGAAATATATATCAACTTTAACCTTGACCTCATATGACATTTATCTATAATGAATGAAGGTATTTGAAGTTTAAGGAAGCAAAGTATATAAAAAAAGCATTCAGGCCATGAGAAACGGGCTTTCCGGAGATTATTACCAAAATGCTGGATTTCTTTGCCTGTATCAATTAAACTTGGGGTATTACTTTGTATGGATAACAAGAGGTTAGTAATGAAGCTAAACAGGCCCAAACTTTCAGTCAGCGCTAAAACATTTCTCGCTCTTTCAATGATGTTCTGGATACCCGTCCTATCCCTTATAGCCATACTCTTCTATCTCTTTCAAAACCTCGTCTATGACGAAGCCTCCATAGCCATGAAGATACACCTGAAGGGCGCCAAAAACATTTATGAAGAAAGAGGGCGCCTTCTTGAAGGCTTTCTGGAAGAAATAAGCAGTCACGACAAACTGGCGGGATACTTTAAAAACAACAACAGGAAGGATCTGCAGCGGTTTCTCCTGAGCTACGGCAAAAAAAATGAACAGATTTCTTTCTTTCTTGCTGTTGACGAAAACCAGCGGGTAATTACCAGGAGGAATGAAAACAGGGATGACCTGGTCAAAATAGGAAATATGCTTTCTACGGCCCTTAATTCAGGGGTTGTTACCCGCTCTACGGAACTGGTCAATAAAGATTTTATTACCAGGGAAGATGAATCTCTTGGTAAATTGATCAACAATACAGGTATGGTTCAGTTTGTTGCCTCTCCAGTGAGGGAAGAAAACAGGGTTGTAGGCGCTCTTGTTGCCGGAATTCTGCTGACAGCCGATCCCTGGTTTGGAAATGCCGTCTATAACAGGATGGGTATGGAAACGGCCATCTTTGCCGGAGAGCCGCCGGAAGGTGCTTTTCTTCATACAACGGCATCCCTTCCAAGAAGCACATGGGTACTGGGACAGGCCATACCTCGAGGCATCAAGGATGATGTATCACTTGGGAAGCCCTATTACGGGCTGCTTGATGTATCGGATAAAGCAACCATCGTCGCATTTGAACCTATCAAAGATAGTAAAGCAAGGCTGATCGGCGCCATCGGGGTAAGCGCCCCGGCCCGCGAGTACAGAAACATCGTTCTTGGCACTTTACAAAAAGGGACCATCGTTGTTGCCATTATGGGTCTTATTATCGCCATTATCGTCACTATCTTTATCAGGGCTGATATTTCACGTCCCCTCAAGTTTCTTACAGGCGCCATGAACCGTTTTGGAAAAGGTGAACTCGACATCACGGTAGACCTCGTTACAGGCGATGAATTTGAACAGCTCGGCACAGGCTTTAATCTCATGGCAGGAGGGATCAAAAAGCGGGAAGACAGACTGAGAAAGCATAACGAAGTTGCAAAACTTCTCATGTCTACGCTTAACCTGAAAGACCTCATGGAAAATATTCTGAGAATTGCCGTCCAGGTCACAGAATCGCAAATGGGCATTATTTACCTCTGTGAAGATAACGATAAAAAGCTGGCGCCAAGGGTCACCTATGGTATCAAATCGGATATTAATGAACTTTTAATGGGTGAGGGTTATCCCGGCAGAGCGGCTCAGGACAAGACAACACTCATAGTTTCTCCTGACAGGGAGAGTTATGAAGAAATGATCGAGCTTGGCTTTACCAAATCTGTCCCCAAAGAAATTGCCTATATTCCTCTTGTTTACCAGGAACGTTCTCTCGGAACGCTGGTTCTGGGATCAGTAGAGAAATTTGCAGAAGATGAAGTGGAACTTTTTGATTATCTTGCCAACCAGATTTCTGTCGCTCTTGACAACGCCATCATGCATCAGCATATTCATGAACTCTCCATGATAGACGGATTAACAGGGCTTTTCAACAGGCGCCACCTTAATGAGAGGCTTGAGGAAGAATGGGCCACTCATACACGTCACGAAAAGCCGCTTTCCGTCATCCTCTCGGATATCGATAATTTCAAATCGGTAAATGATACCTATGGCCATGACAAGGGGGATGAGGTCATAAGGGATATTGCCGCGATTTTCAAGGATTGCTGCAGGACGGAAGATATTCCCGGCCGTTATGGCGGAGAAGAGTTCGTCGCTATCCTGCCGAATACGGACAGCGAAGGAGCCCTGAAGGTGGCAAAAAGAATAGCCGAAAAAGCAAGATCCAATCATTACGACTGGATGGACAAGGCTGCCACGCTAAGTGTAGGCGTCGCCTCTGTTCCCGAGATTGAAGCAAAAAACGGGGAAGACCTTGTGCAGGTGGCAGACGGCGCCATGTATCAAGCCAAGACAACCGGTAAAGACAAGGTCGTTACTGCAAAAAAAGGGAGAAAATAAATTATATCCCCTTCCATAAAAAAGCAGCAAAAAAAGCCCGGTTCCTGCCGGGCTTTATTATTGCATCCTGCTAAAAAACCACTTACCTGCTTACCCTGTTTCTTCCCCCTTTTTTCGCGCGGTAAAGCGCCTGGTCTGCCGATTTAACAACTTCTTCAGGTTTTTTCATTGCCTTGCCTTTTTGTGCCGCCCCGATACTTATCGTTACGGATACATAAGCGGCGCTTCCTTTTACTCCCCGCTTTTGTTTTCCTATCTCTGTCTTTTGGGGGCGGTCTTTACCCCTTATTTTCATCCTGTAGGCAGCAATATTTTCTCTCAAGGCCTCCAGGTGGGGCATTGCCTCGTCCACCCCCTTGCCCGGGAAGAGGATAGTAAACTCTTCTCCTCCATAGCGATAGGATTTCCCCCCTCCCCCCACCTTCTGTAAAATGGAAGCCACCATTTTCAGTACCTGATCACCAACATCATGGCCGTAGGTGTCATTAAACTTCTTGAAATGATCCACATCGAGCATAGCCACAGTGTACTCCCTTCCAAGCATGAGCGTACGTTCATTAAGCGCTCTGCGGGCAAGAAGCCCCGTCAGTTCGTCTCTGTATGCCATGAAGTGCGTGTTTTGCATCACGCCCGCGATAAGAATAAGGCCGGCGACGGAAATAAAGAGAACATAGGCATTTGGATGATGAGAAAAAAGAGCGGCTAGGGCCGATGACAGGATAGCGCCCATAAATGCGCTTTCAAGGGGAGAACGGTTGAGATAGTAGGCAATGGCTGCAATTAAGAGAGAAATAACGATAACAAGCACTAACGATTGATAAAGCGGTATCTTATCAAGCAAAGCAAGCGATAAATAGTCTTTTGATAAAAACTGATAGACATCCTTTCTTCCTGCAACAATCACCCAGATAACCAGTAAAAACTGGATGATTATAAACATGCCCCTCAAGCCCCCATGAAGAGTCATAACGCCTCTTTCCCGGGCAAGAGAAAAGAGCGCCATATTGAGAGGCAGCAGCAAAGAGATTGAAATGAGAAGTGTCCTGGCCTGAAAAGTCTTTACACCATGGCTTAAAAAACTGTCATAACACCAGTAAGCGGCGATAAAGACAGCCATGACAAATGCAATCCGGGTCAGGTTAAAACGAAGGCTCACAATGATGCCTGTCAGGTAAATAGCGTAAGGGAGGTAAGGGAAGCTTTGGGGGATCGATTGTTTAACATAAGCCACATGAGGCATGGCCATAAGGGCTGCCCCTATAAATAATAGAGGGATCCCGAGGGGAGAAAATTTTCTATAAAGGGAGCTTATCACGGATCGGATTCTCTGTATTCATTAAAGTGACAATCTGTTTCCTGATCCCTATTCTAATAGGATTTCATAAAACTGTCCAGATGAACCTGACCTAAGCACCCTCAGTTCTCATCCTTCAAATGCCCGGCCCGGCATCAAGCAAGGGCTATGGCCTGCTTATTACCGGCTTCATCAACATTAACAAAAGTAATCTTCGTCTCAAAAACCAGTTCTTCATCACCCGATTCAATGGAATCACTGTATACCTTGACATCATAAACGACGGATGTTTTTCCCTTCCGCTCCCTTTCAATATTAAATTTGAGTACTGACCCGAGACGAATGCTCTTCTTGAAAACCACCTGATCCAGACCGATGGTGACAAAGCGATGGCCGGGAAAATCAAGGTTGGCCGTAATCCAGCCGTACTCATCGACCCAGTGAAGAAGCCATCCCCCAAAGAGATAGCCATAGTGATTTAAATGCTCCTGTAATACGAGTTTATGGTTTATCATGTCAATGTCCCCTTGCTTATCAATCTTTCCTTCTCTTCCCTGCCCAGCTTTTTGATTTCATACTCCCGCTTTGCCGCCTCTGAACGGCCGGCACAACACTCCTTATAGACAAGCGTTACAGGCCTTCTCGGTCTCGTATACCTGGCCCCAAGTTGATTATCACCGTTGTGTTCCTCTATTCGCCTTTCAAGATCTGTTGTAATCCCCGTATAGAGACTGTTATCAGCGCATTTTACAATATAGAGAAACCATTCAACCATTGTTGTATTTAAGAGCGAATAAGAAAGAGTGAAAAAATTATTTGACCCAGGAATTTTCCCTTATTTTCCTGGAACCACTGTCAACTAAAGCGGAGAAAGGTATTCGCTTGTAATGGCGGGGATGACCTTCGGGAAGAAAGCTATAATCCATCTCCATGATAATTCCCCTGAGCAGCCACAGTTTATTTTCGTGGATAAGGGCCTCTTTCCCTTTGATGAGCCGCACCTTTTTACCTTTGCCATAAATCTTTACGACGAGCTGAATAACATCACTGCCCATTTTTACAGTCTGGCTTTCATATTTGACAATGCTGTTAAAGGTGCTTCTCGGAGATTTGCTAAAATGAATAACAACAACATCATTTAAAACAATGGTAACCCCCTCTTCCTCATCCATTTCCCAGTGGGCGCTTTTCGCCTCGATATACTGTTCCGGCTTGCCGAATTTGGTCATGGTAATGCCTTCCATCTTTCCATCGGCGCTGCATTTACCGGCAATGAGCTTAAACTTTGAAGTCATTATGGTAATCGAAGGAAAGTTCTTTTTTTTCGATGGCCTCCCCTTCCCTCCCGCCGAAATGCTTTGAGAAAAGCAGAAAAAAAAGGAGATAAGAATGACTGTGGAAATTAAGTATCGATTCATGTTATTCATCTGGTGATAATATTTACCACCATCATAACCGAAAATTTTTCCCTGTCAAGTAATTGAGTTAATCTGTGGAATTTTCACCCTTTTCATTATAGGCAATCGCCTTCACCCTCCCCACAATGCCACTTTCGAGGCGCACCTTAATACCATGAGGGTGGCCGGGTGACCTGGTGAGAATATCCTTTACGATCCCTTCCGTCAGTTTTCCCGAACGCTGGTCCTCTTTTTTTACGACACGAACGCGTCCGCCGATCCTGATGTCAACTCTTTTAATCATCCTTCACATTTCCTCTCAGGGTTTTGATATTACTGCGTCGCTTTTTAGTATCAAGCCGTCTTGCCATGGCTTTTTTCGATGGTTTCGTCGCTACTCTCTTTCTTCTTCTGACAGACGCCTTTTTTATAAGCTCGGCAAGCCTTGTTAGCGCCACTGCCCTGTTTTTCTCCCGGCTCCGGTATTCCTGAGATTTTATAATAATTATGCCCTCTTTGGTAATGCGGCTGTCATTCATTTTAAGCAGCCGCTCTTTTACAGAACCCGGAAGGGATGAGAGGTTGATATCAAAACGTAACTGTATGGCAGTGGAAACCTTGTTCACATTCTGGCCACCTGCACCCCGGGAGCGGATAGCTCTGATCTCAACTTCAGTTTCATTCATTGTTATTTCATTCATGGATCAGCATTCGTTCATAAATGGTTTTCCTGTTATATTGATTTAAAAAAGAACTTTGACACAGCCTGGCACTGATTTATTATAATATTTCACAGATTTGAAAAAAAGCTTTAACTCACAGGGTCAATAAATTCCATTTTTTTTATCAGTGATCATAATAGCTTATCTGTGTTAATCTGCGTCAAAAAAAATTAACGCTATGAAATGAATAAAACAGACGTCATCATCATCGGAGCAAGTGCATCAGGCCTTATGTGCGCTATAGAGGCAAGTAAGCGCAATCGAAAAGTAATTGTTCTGGACCATGCCGGTAAGGCAGGGAGCAAAATTCTCATCTCCGGTGGTGGTAAATGTAATTTCACCAATTATGACCTTGATTCAAGTCATTACCTCTCAAACAATCCTCACTTCTGCAAGTCGGCACTGTGTCGCTTCAGTCAGTGGGATTTTATTGCTATGATGGAGCGCTATAAGATACCCTTCAGTGAAAGGGACCATGGTCAGCTTTTTTGTGACAACAGGGCCGGGGACATTCTGAATATGCTTCTCACAGAATGCGAAAAAGCATCCGTCTCCATTACACTTAACGCTAAAATCGAAAAGGTGGAAAAAACAGAAGGCCGGTACTTCAAAATAGTTACCTCACGGGGTAACTACCATAGCCAGTCACTAGTCATCGCCACGGGAGGGCTCTCTTACCCCCACATAGGTGCCAGTCCCATCGGATACAAGATAGCCGAAAAGTTCGGCATCAATATCATCCCCCCATCGCCGGGCCTCGTCCCTTTGACACTCCAGCCAAAAGAGAAGGCGCATTTTTCAAAACTCTCGGGTATTACCGTTGACGGCATCGTCAGCACAGGAAGAAAAAGTTTTCGGGAAAATATACTCTTCACCCACCGTGGACTGAGCGGCCCGGCAATACTGCAACTTTCCTCCTTCTGGCAACCCGGTCAGGAGATCACCATTAACCTGCTTCCCGGCATCAACCTGGAAAATGAACTCAAATCGCTTAAAGAAAAAAGATCTCAGATCAGGCTGAAATCCTTTTTCTCAAAGCGCCTGCCCAAACGCCTCATTGCCACCCTTCTGACAAATGAGTTGTTGGAAAAAGGTTTGCAGGAAATTTCTAATGACGAAATCAGGAACATATCAGCCAGAATAGAGAAGCTGACCATAAAACCGGGTGGCACTGAAGGCTACCGCACAGCTGAAGTCACTGTGGGCGGCATAGACTGCAATGCCCTCTCATCAAAAACGATGGAAAGCAATGCCCTGGAAGGCTTGTATTTTATCGGTGAAGTTCTGGACGTAACGGGAGAACTGGGCGGGTACAACCTGCAATGGGCATGGTCTTCCGGCTGGTGTGCCGGCCAGTATGTTTGAAGTGGGCAAACTCGCGATAATAGTCATTACCCCTCTCAATAATCAGGGCAAAGCCATGCCTCTCCGTCACCTGTTCAGGTTCCAGTCATAGTAGAGGTAATCCACCTTCATATCTTTCGGCCTGCTTTTCAAAAACGCTCTTTTATCATCATCCACTGTGTATCTTTCAATAAAGTCAAGAACGCCTGTCAACCCCCCGAAGTCTGTCTCATACCATTTGAAGATCATTGACATGAGAAGCTTCTTCTCTTCGGGCATAACGATCACCTCGGAGCTGTTAACAAAATGCGTCGAAGCAAGCTCAAGCTCTTCATCGATGTGGCGGGCCGTATAAAAACCGATGGGAGCGCAGGACCTGGAACCGCAGACAAGGGCGAAGTGGATCCGGGGATCAACCTTTTCAACAGCATACTCTTTTCTTGAATCGAACATTCCGAAGCATTTCAAGGGGCGCTCAAAAGGTCTTGCATTCCGCCTTAATATACCGTGCTCCATATCACTAAGTGAAAAGCCGTAACCTCCTATTACATATTTCACCTTCGAAAAAAACCCGATAAACTCCTTTACGGAACTTTTGATACCAATCCTGATGATGCCGTCTACAACAAGAGCATTGTAGATATTGATCCAGAAAGCGAGCCTGTGGTTTTCTTCTTTAAGCAAGTCCAGGTTAAAATCTCTCAGGCTTGCTGTAACCCGTCCATATTCCTCGTACTCGCCGGAGCTTTTAATTTCATCGTAAGAGACGTTGCCGCAGCTTGTGCAGTATCTGGATTTTATCTCTCTTATAGCGGCAAGCATATTTTGGGAAATGATGTGAGAAGGCGTCTTTGAAGGTTCTTTGCCGCAGTTAAGGATTACATCCTTCCAGAGCATCTTTTTTATTCTCTTTCCCAAACGCTCCTCTCCCGTTTTCAGATAAGTCTCATAGGCCGTATCGATAAAGAGAGCTGCCGTCCAGGAAAAATTGTTCGAACCGTAGCCACGCCCGTCAAAGGAATCATAATACTCCCGGAATCCGAAACGCATGGGGAGTTGGAGGATGTCCTTGGCTATGGCATCGGCCTTCTGTTTGTAACCGTAGCGCCTGAGTCCCTGCATGATCATCCAGTTAATGTTGATCCACAGCGGTCCGCGCCAGTAGTTGGTCCGCTCGAAATCTTCTTTGCAAACATCATAGTTAGGGATGGTGTAGCAGTTACCCTGATGCAGGGCGCAAAAACTCCGAGAGTTAAGGTAGTCGTAGAGTCCGGATGCCTGCGCCTTTGTGGCAGCGCCACCGAAGAGGGGCAAAAAGCCGGCTGCCGTATCCACCTCCAGTCTCCGATTTTCAACAAGGTCATAAAAATCAAAGATGCCCCGCTCTTTATGATAGAGCTTTTCCTGTATAGCCCTTTTCGTCTGATCGTGCCATAGTTTTATCTCTTTTTTCTCCCTGCCAATGATGTCGGCAATTTTTATTAACGCCTCATTCGACGCCGAAAGGATGGAGTTAAAGAGAGGACCATAAATCAGATAGGGAGACTCTTTTTGAATTACACTCTCGTCATAGGCATGCCGCCGGAAGAGGTCGACAAGGTAGACAAAACGGTCATAGTCAATATCCCCCGGTCTCTCATCGGCCTTGACACCGCTTAAAAGATCGAGCCTCTCATAGTGTGGAATGTTGACGGTCCCGGGGGCTATCCTGCTGAGCACCTTGTCCCACATGGGAGAGTTGTCCATGCCTGACTCCCATGGGTGCCGTATGTAAACCAGGCCTATACCTTCGGGGTCTCTCTCACGGTAGAGATAGCGGTGCAATTTCATAAGCCGGGGAAAGAGCCATTCAAGGAATGGCCTGACGGCATCGGATCGTTTTGCATTTTCGTAGACCTTCAGAGCCGCAAAGGCATGAACGGGGGGCATGGTGATGCCCGAAGTGTTAATCCCCCTGGGAGCGCTCGGGGACCGCTCACTCTGCCAGAAATCAGGTTCAGGGAAGTAGCTGCCCAGCTTTTTGCTGTCGAAAACTATCTGGGGAACCATCCCGTTTTCCCACTGGGCATTGAAAAGGTGAGTCAGTTCCCTCACGGCCCGCTCTGTCCGGTAATGTGAATAGCCGATGGCAATAAAGCCGGAATCCCAGTTCCACTGATGGGGATAGAGCCCGGCCGCAGGGATCGTATATTCCCCGTTCCAGTTGGCATCGAGGACAGTCTTTGCCCTTCTCATATACCCTTTAACGGATCTGCTCATGAATACCTGCGGCAGCGCCCCCCTTCCTGCCGGGTCTGCCGGCGCCTTATTTTCTCAACAGCTTGAACATACTAATAAGTTGTCCTGTTTCTATGTAGAGGTTTACCATATAAAATCTGTTTATCAAAGCGAAGCCTGTAACATCCGGGCTAAAATCAACAGAAATAGTAAACGCCGGTTATGTGTTCTTGAGCATTTCATTTTGCCAGTCATCTCGCCATTTTTCTTGAAATTGGGTGTATTTCTTTACCTGAAGGTTGAATATGTGCTCCAGTTTTTTCAGCCTCGCCTCCAATTCCACCAATTGAGAGGTCAATTGATTGTCAGCTTTTTTCTCTAACCCTTCTTTCATTGATGCTATTTCACTCCTGACCGCATCAATTTCACAGGTATGCTCTTTTTCGAGCTTCACCCATTTATTATCAAACGTATCCAGTTTACCGGACCGGTACTGGACAACAGACGCTTCGGCATGACAAAAATCACATTCAAGGCTGCATACAAAGGCAGCCCCCTCTTTATATTTATAATCGTAATTCGTTATTTCACGGGGGTCGTGTTTATAAATGAATTCCCTGCTACAAACAGGACAGTTTATTTCAAATTCTTTTCTTTGCTTACGCTTAAAAAAACCCGGCATATTTTTTTTATCCTTTCCTCTGTTCTTCACGCACTTTCAAAGGAGCGCCTGTCATCCGCTCACGCAGACCGCCTTCTGACAGGAAAGCAATGCCTGATAATTACCACGAGGCGGAATGAATTTTTTATTATTCATAAGTCTTATGGGTACTATAAGTCCCATAGAACATATTTCTTTTTTCTAATCCAATACATGCGACACGAGCCCATCGGCCAGCTTGGGCTCGAACCAGGTCGATTTGGGCGGCATTACCTGTCCTGCATCGGCAACGGCCATAAGCGCCTCCAGACTCGTGGGGAAGAGGGAAAAAGCGACTTTCATTTCGCCGCTGTCGACACGCCGTTCCAGTTCCTTCAGGCCACGGATTCCCCCCACAAAATCGATACGTTTGTCGCGGCGCGGATCGGAAATGTCGAGTATGGGCTCAATCAGGTTATCAGACAAGAGACTGACATCAAGACGTTTTACAGGGTCGTTGACAGGAACCAGTCCTGTATTTACCTGCAAGCGGTACCAGCTTCCCCCCATGTACATTCCAAATTCCCCTGCAGTGGCCGGTTTTACGGGGCTATTTTCCTCTTTAAGCTGAAAACGCTCACTCACCGCCTTAAGGAAGGCCTCCTCTGACAATCCGTTAAGATCACGTACGACGCGGTTGTAATCAAGTATGCAGGTCTGATTGTCGGGAAAAATGACGGAAAGGAAATAGTTATAACGCTCATGGCCGCAATGTTCAGGATTGGCGGCGGCACGCCTGGCCGCTACCCTGGAAGCCGCCGCCGAACGGTGGTGACCGTCGGCAATGTAAAGAAAATCCATGGCATTGAAGGCCTCAGCCAGGGCCTGCACCCTTTCATCATCTTTCACCACCCAAAGGGTGTGGCGAACATTATCGTCGGCGCTTATATCAACTTCCGCTTTAGTTGCGGTAATCTCTGCCACGAGACGATCCACCTTGTCGCTATGACGGTAGGTAAGAAAGACGGGACCCGTTTGGGCGTTAAGGATGTCAACATGGTGTACCCGGTCATCCTCCTTGTCGGGGCGGGTAAATTCATGTTTGCGAATACGGTTTTCATCATAGGCAGCAACAGAAGCCGTTGCTACCAGCCCGATCTGGCTATGGTCACCCATGGTCAGGCCATAGAGGTAAAAAAAATCACTATTGTCCCGCACCAACACTCTTTCAGTCACCATGCGCAGAAAATTTTCTCTCCCCTTTTCATAGACCGGCAAGGCGTAGGGATCTGTTCCGGGCGGCAAGTCGATCTCCGGTTTGGAGACATGGAGAAAGCTCCATTCTTTTCCTGCCGCCCGCAACCTGGCCTCTTCCGTATTTAATACGTCATAGGGCGGAGCGGCAACATCACCGGCACGTCCGGCAGCCGGTCTGAGTCCGGCAAAAGGTAAAATTAACGGCTTTTTTTTACTTGTCATGTCACACCTCTATAAGGAAACTTCAATTGAAAAAGGGGATTAATTCACAGATTGGCTGAAAAAAAGCGATTTTATTTAAAGCATAATTCTTTGCAGATTGCAAGTTAATCCAGTCACCGGTCACAGGTTTTTAATCTAATGCCTCCAGCCCTTCATTTCCATATCCGCCCTGAAACCATCGGCCTGTGCACCAAGAAAACGTTTATAATCATCATACCTGCTTTTCATCCCTTTATAATAGCCGGTAAGCTCCTCGAAGCGTTCTACTTCTCTTATATCCCCGTAAGGCGTAATGGACCAGTCTTTCTTACCCGTCATATCGGCCCTTCCCTTAAGAAAGGCTATTCCTTTTTCATAGGTCTCTATCACTTCTCCGTATCTTCGCCTGAAATCATCTCCCCCCGCTGAAACAAGCTCCGGAGCAAGGTTTGATAATACTTTATAGGCTTCAATTTTCATGGAAAGCCAGTCTCTTTTATCTCGTAACTGCTCGATAAGGAGAAGGTAATGCAAATACATTTCTTCCTTATACAGGGCAATGGCGTTCATTTCCACCTGGTAGGCCCACAACTTGCTCTTAAGGGACTTTAAATTATTCTCATGAGGCGGAATAACGCCCTTCCTCTTTTCAATGGCGGCAATTTCATTTCTTAGGGACTCCGTTTCCGTCATAAGAAAACGCTGGCGATTTAAAAAATAGATGAGCCTCTCTTTTTTCTTTTCATAGTTTGCCAGTGTTCTTTTGGCTTTTATCCTAAACTTCTCATAAGTCTCAACCATTATTGCACATCTTTTGATCCACCCCTTCCCGGCAGTTGCATCGGCAAAATAACTGTCATAGTCGAGTTTAAAAGCCTCCTTCATTTTGTAGAGCCATTTGAGATGACTTTCATAGACGCTTTTTATGGAAGCAAGGTCCTTGTTTCTTCTTTCCGGTTCAAGCAAGGTAATGGAACCTATTCTCGATTCAAGATTTTCAATATCCTCCTCCATATAGTGTATCGATTTATCTAAATCATCAATGACCCGATGAAGAAAATTCTTCTGCCCCATCAGGAAGGAGCCGCTTTTTGCTGCAATGGTTGCATCTCTTTTTTCCTCTTCTCCTTTTGACCGGACTTCAGCGCTTTGCGCGGCAAGCGGCAGGAAGAGAAGAAAAACAGCGATGATAATGCAGACCTTAGGCATTCTGATCTTTCTTTTGTTTTTTTAGTGCAGCAGGATGTTAACTATTTTAAATCAGGCCATCTACATATTTTACCACTCATGCAATGGCATTGAGACGTGAGGGCTCTCATTTGCGGCGAAGAAAGGACCTCTTCCCCGACCAGGGCTCAATGTCACCCTTCAGCATTCCGGCATGGTTTTATAAAGCCGCCATATTAGCATAATTTTCAAAGGGCCTGAATCCTTTTTGCTTATTGCTGACTCTTAATTAATTGTTTGCGAAAGGAACCCATAACGGCTATGATTAGCCCCATGATTGAAAGCATGACATTAGAAAAAGAAAAGCCCATTGAATCAAAAAATGAGCTTTCAGCCTACCTTGAACGAGGTGGAAAAGAGAAAAGTCAGTGGGGAATCGGCACAGAGATAGAAAAACTGGTCATCAACGCCGGGACAGGTGAAGCGGCTACCTATGAAGAAGTGGAAAAGATTCTTCTCAACATGGAAAAAAGCGGTCACTGGCAAGGCATTAGAGAAGAAGGGCATCTTGTCGCCCTTAAGGGAGAAAACTCTTCCATTACGCTCGAACCGGGAGGGCAACTCGAACTTTCAGGCGCCCTCTGCTCCGACGTCCATTGTTCCTTCAGGGATTTTGAAGTCCACAATGCCCGGGTAGCCAAAGAGGCGGGAACGCTTGGCCTTTTACTCCTCGGCCTCGGTGTTCAGCCTGTTACTCACAGGGATGCCATTAAATGGCTTCCCAAGGCCCGCTACAGCGTGATGGGGCCCTATATGCTGCATACAGGCGACATGGGCCAGCATATGATGAAAAAGACGGCAGGTGTACAAGTCAATATCGACTATGCTCATGAGAAAGACTGTATTGATAAACTGCGCCTTTCCATGAAGCTGTCTCCCCTCTTTTACGCTCTTTTTGCAAACTCACCCATCATGGAAGGGGCGCCTACAGGATTTCTCTCTACCAGGGGGGAAATATGGTCCCGTACGGATAAAAACCGGACAGGAATCATTTATGACCTTTTTAAAGAAGGCGCCGGTTATGAGACTTATGTCGACTATGCCTTGAATGTTCCCATGTATTTTATTTTACGAAAGGGTGAATACATTAATTTAACGGGAAGAAGATTTACCTTTGCCCAATACTTCAAAGAAGGGTTCGAAGGGCACAGGGCAACACTTGCCGACTGGGACCTCCACTTATCCACCCTCTTTACGGAAGCCAGGCTCCGCCCCCAGATAGAGATACGCTCTGCCGACAGCCTGCCGCAGAAGGTTGCGCCTGCCGTGGAATCATTAATTAAGGGACTTTTTTATAATGACGGGGCCATGGAGGAAACGTCAAACCTGCTGAAGGGACTTGAGGGAGAAACGCTGGACAAACTTTATCGTCTCTCCTGGCGCACCGGCCTCAACGCATGCGTTGGGAAATGGGACCTTGGGAAACTTGCCCCTTACCTATTGAATATTGCGTCGCAAAGCCTGAAAGAGCAAAACAGGCTCGATGAGGAAGGAAAAGACGAATCCTTCTACCTTGAAGCATTATTTGAAATCGCCGAAAGCGGCGTAACGCTGGCAGAAAGGCTGCTTGAAAAGTGGCTAAAAAATGAAGAAAGCAAGACCGCTATCCTAAAAGAACACTGCGGTTACCTGCCCTTATAATCTCGGTTACCAAAACAAGCGTAAGGGGATAATCAACTTACCCTTTTTCCCTTTTGAATTAAACGGACGGCCTTTTCATAAAACTGGTTTATGTGATAAGGTTTTGGCAGATAATCATCAAAAAGTTCCGGCTCCTTAAACACTGCATTCTTTAACTCAAAATGATCGGAAGAGGTAAGCAGAATGGATACATTTGTATCATGCAGTGATTTGATGGCCCTGCATTTATCAAAGTTCTCCATTCCCGCCGTATGAAGATGTAAAAGAATAAGGTCGGGATTTTCTTCCTTCCATATTTCCATCATTTCATCAGCATTGATAGCCAGCAGAGGATGGGCGCCCCACATGGTACAAAATTTTGAAATAACCTCATTGAGAGGACTGCAATCATCTACAATGAGCACTTTTTTGCCTATTAATATTTTTCTTTCCATCTTCATCTTTGTGGCACCAAGTATACGATTTCTCTTTCAAAAAGTCTAAACATTTTACAGATCATTCAACTTTTTTCAACAACAAATTCATTGCACGCTTTCAGAGGGAAACAGTTTTCAGGAGGGAAGGATGATTTTACTTCCTGAAGGTGATGGAGCGACGGTATTTGCGGTAATAGACCTTAGTCCTTTAGAGTATCTTCCATACCCTTTTCCAGCGCCATGGATCTTTTAATATAGAGACCAAGTAAAAACTGGATTAAAACAATGGTGGCAAGGGAAGCGGCAAATTCGGACCATGACATCCGCAATTGCCCCTGCTGTAAAACAAACATAAAGGCAATTGATAAAAGAGACCAGAAGATAAAGGAATAGAGTACCCACCCTTTTTTTGTCCAGAGGGCAAATGAAAGTGTAAAACCGCCAAGAATATAACAAAGCGCCATACCCTGAATAAGCAAAGATGACGGTTCAAGCTGCGGGAACCGGGAAAAGGCGCCTGCGGCAAGGTATGCAAAAACAAATGACAAAAACTTAAAACCCATAAAGTCTTACCTGCATTTTCGGAAAAATATCAATCCATTTTTACCTTTTATACCATAATGAAGCATGTCCTATAAAGAGTATCTATAAAAAAATGAGATTGTTTATTTATTATTCACAGGAATGGGATCCCTAAAATCAACTGCCCGCCGAAAATAAAGAACGATAAGCAGGTTGACAGACGGCCGCTTTATCTCCATCAACGGGGGAAAAGACAAGTGCCGGGGATTCAGTCACAAACAATTTCATAAATAAAGAGCTGAAAAACATCATAAGTTTAATGAAAAATATTCAATTTCTGTTATTCTTTCCATTATAAGAATACGCTAACCATTGAGGGAAAGATAGAAGGTTTTCTTTTTAAATTTTTTTAGCAACAGCGGGATAAACTTAATTAGTGTCCATCGGTCAACTATGGTGGATCAAACTTTGTTTTCAATTTGGAAAGGAGGGATTTTTTGCAAGGTCAAGCAAATCTGAAGATTGACGCAGAGATTGCGAAAAAGCACCCTTGACCGATGAAAACTAATTAAAGAGTGAAAAAACTTTTCTTCAGAACAAAAGGTATGGCATTTAATTTATTTTACACGCTATTTAACGAGCCACCTCACCGCAGGCAGCGGGCTATGAATGCACAAGGGAGGTTCCCCGCTTCCCCCCATAAAGGGCGGGAAATGTACAGGCCGGGGATTCAATTACTAATTTTTATCACCATAAATATACTGTTTGTTAATACATGTTTTGCTGACAAGGCATCCTTCTTGATCCATAGAATCAATGATGAATCAGCACCTCCCCTCATAGGTGAAACCATCAATCTTATTTATGCCGGGAGTAAATCTCTGTCGGAAATTGCCAGGGTCTATGATGTTGGTCATATTGAAATTAGAGAAGCCAATCCCCGGATTGACGCAAACAGACCTGTTTCAGGAGAAGAGATCATTATACCGACTTCATGGATATTGCCTGTTGTTATGGATGAAGGGATATTAATTAATCTGGCTGAACTGAGACTCTATTTTTTTGAGCCGGCAAATTACGACAGCACTCAAATAAGAACATTTCCCATAGGAATAGGCCGTTCCGGATATGAAACACCAACAGGCAACTTCAGGGTGACTGAAAAGCTTAAAGATCCCATATGGTTTCCACCGAAGACTTCGAGAAAATTTTTCCCCTATCTCCCAATGGCAGTTCCACCGGGCGCCAGGAATCCACTTGGCCGCTACTGGATTCAATTGGACCTTGAAGGTTACGGTATTCATGGCACAAATAAAGCCGCCAGCATAGGCAAAAAGGTAAGCCTCGGCTGTATAAGACTTTCCAGGGAAAATATTAAATGGCTATTCCATAAGGCCTACCGGGGAATGCCTGTTAAAATTGTAAACATTCCTGTCAAATTCGGCTATTTTAAAAACAGGCTTTATATGGAAGTGCATAAAAATGGATTGTCCCATGAAACAATTTGGGAAAAAGCCCGTCAACTGGCCAGGGAAGAAGGGATTGACACGCCGGAGGGGGAGTTCTTTCGCAAGATTATTGATGAAGGGCTTGGAATCCCTGTCCCGTTGTCAAAAGAAAAATCAGCGCCCAAAGAAGATCATAATAATGCTAAAAAACAAAATTTATAGATAAAGAGGGAACTTACAAACTTTTTACACAAAATCTGTGGATAAGTTGTCTGTTTTTTTTTATTTTAACTTCCAAGCTACCATCAAACCGCCACTCAGAGCAGATTGCCTATTTTTTAAGCACACCGATATAAATAAAATTACGCTAATATTTCAACAGGTTAGACATGGCAGAGGCATCAAAAGAGAGGAACGTCTCTTATTATATTATTTAAGCTCTCACTTGGCACCATGATATCCACAGGCGAACGTTCAAACTGTGGATAAACGCTCTATCTACAGTCATATCTTTTTTTTTATCAATTTATCAGACAATATGAACTGAGTATTGTTGGAAAGTAACTATCTGTCCCTTCTTAATTTTACGTCCTTTTCTCAGTTCCACCTGTCCGTCAACCTTGACCAGACCATCAGAAACAGCCAGTTTTGCCATCCCCCCCGTATCGCACCAGGCAGCCGCTTTAAGGAGTTTAACCAATTCGATATATTCTCCATGTATTTTGAATTCATCCATATTTTATTATCATCTTTCCTTCACTGTTGTCCGATTAGGCAATTGCAGCAGTGTGTCATTTCGAGTAAAAGGAGGAATACTTGTTTCGAAGGTAGTGAGAGATCGTTAAGATTTCTCCTCGTATCTTGAACAATAAGAATTTTTTCGAACGCTTTAATAATACACTACTTCCAAACAAATAGAATAAAAGTTTTCTTGCAGGGAATCAGGCTTTTCCATATAATCCCTTGAAGATTTCTTCATTTTATGATATCCATGTTCTTTTTAAAAACGTCAATAAAATACGGGACTCATATGACAAATCAAATTATTAGCAAAAGGCTCTTCATTGCCTGTTCTCTCTGCCTGCTTACTGTGCTTTATACGGCAGGGTGCGGCACAACAACGGCCGGCAGTAAAGAGGAGATGATTCAAAATCTGAATAAAAAAATCAAGAAACTGTCAAAAGCTATTAAAAAAAAGCCGGGGAATCTTAAAGCCTATCAGGAACGAAGTGACGCCTATATTCAACTGGAAAAATACGCTGCTGCCGAGAAGGACCTGACCAGGGCCATAGAAATAAACCCCAAAGACCCCGACCTGTATTATAAAAGAGCCCTCACTTATACGGAGTTAAAAAAACACAGAAAAGCCGTTAATGATTATACAAAGTATCTCGATTTCAGGATTGATAATCCCGTCATATACTATAATCGGGGAAACGCCTACCTGGAAATGGATAAATATAAAGAAGCCATTGCGGATTATGATACGGCTTTATATATGAAGCCCGTATATTACGGCGCCTATGTAAACAGGGGAATCGCCCATGATGAATTAAAAGACCATTTTAAGGCAATTCTCGATTACAGCAGGGCAATAGAGATTGATCCCGATAAAATAGCGGCCTATTCAAACAGAGGTTTTAGCTATTATCAAAGAGGCAGGTACGGCAATGCCATAGAAGATTATTCCAAAGCAATAGAACTCGATTCTGATGACCCTGAACTCTATATGAACCGCGCACACTCCTATTATAAAAAAGGTATGAAGAATCAAGCGCTCGCTGACTTTAATAAAGTCATCGCCCTTGACAGAAAAAATGCTGACGCCTATTACTACAAGGCTTTTCTTTTTACCGATATTCTAAAAGAGTATAAAATTGAAGATGCGCTTAATGCCTTTCTCACCCATGCAAAATCCGGTGACCCGCGAATCAGAGCGGTAAAAAGCAAACTCTCCCAAATTAAGAAATAGTTTGTGCTCATCTCCGACAGATAATCCCGAAACAGGCGAAAGATGTACTTTTTTGTCTTTTCGGGCTGCGCTCCACGCCAATAGCGAGCATGAGCGCAAAGACCAGCCTCCCCATTTATCCCGATACACGGGGGAAATGGACCGGACGGGGATTCAGGGAAAGGGAACCTGGCATAAAGAGAGAATGCAAGCGATTGCTTTGGCAACACTCTCAAAAAATCCTGACTTTACATTGCAACTTAAGCAATCACCCGGCTCATTACTGTCAAATCCGGGGCTTGCGCAAGAAAGCAGGATCGGAAAAGGATTTGTTTCACCATAAAAAAAGGGATGACTTGGCTTAGTCATCCCCTTTTCATTTATTTTACTTCCTTCCTGTATTTCTTTGCCATTTCCTGTTGAAGGCTCCAGCTCTCCCTGTAAGCTCTCAACAGTACCATATGACGCAGTTCCTTCTCATCCTTCTCATGGTAAAAACTCCTGAAAAGAGCATGATACTCATTTTCAGGGTTTCTAAAGAGCGCTTTTTTGAGCTTGCTGTAATCACATGAATTAAGCAGCGCAATAACAGGCTTGGCTTTATCCATCATGTCTTTTGGCAAGCTTCTTTCCAATGCCTTTTTAAGCGTGAGCCCCTTGTTTAGTTCAAGGGAGATTTCATCCATAAGCTGATTAATCTTTTTTGCGCCATCACTTTGCAGGATAAGTTTAATCAACTGGGCCAGTAATATGGTATCCTCAATAAGTCTTTTCCTGGAAGACCCTCCTGTCTGCAAGCCTATAATAGACGGAGCAGACCTCATCGTCTCAGGAACAAGATACTTTAGACTGTTAACTTCATTAATAAAGGGAAGCTTATTCTTTGTCTGCCACCTTTTAATCGTTTCGGACTCGGGAATTCTCTCGGCAATAGGCCATACGTTTGAAATATATTTATTCAATGTTCCATCCTGAGATACCTGCATGGTGAGATTGAGGACACCAATCACATCAAAAGGATAGATCTCGATAGCCTGGAGTTGTCTGATAAAAGCCATATTATACTCAAGCACATCGCCCGTATAATTTGCCTTCATCCGGTGAAGCTCAGCCAGTTCGGAAGCAAAGTAGGATGCATAAAAATACGCATTGTCAGGAACGATAGGTGTATGCCCGTTCTGCGTAAACTCCTCAAAAAAATCAAGATAATCAAACATGGGTTGTGAAGCCAGATCTATAAAATGAATTTTTTCCTGCCCCTTCTTTACATTATTGATGCTACGCCTGTAGTATCTTGCAATGAGTATGTCAAGCTGTAAAGAATTAAGCCAGATTGAGTGCATGGCATCAATATAGTGGTCCCTGGCAGCAAAACCTTCTACCTGCCAGCCACCATTATGTATAAGATCTTCATTCGACATTTCCAGGAAAAGTGTTCTTGCGCTTGCTGTAAGCGACAAGGAATAATCGGGAATCTCTCTGAAAAACTCATGAGAAACATTCTTTCTGCCCCGAACCATATCGTTCAAGACCTTTGTCATAGACTCCATCAGTCTCGACAGTATGGCAGCCTGTCCCTTCCTCGTATCAGCCCACTTTAGCGCATACTGGAAATAATTTTCAGCCTCCTGGAAGCGCTTCTTTGCCGCCGCCGGTGACTTTGACGCTTCGAAATCGAGCCACCTTGTTTCACCTTCGAGAAGGGCCATGGCATAATTGACATTAAAATTATCCGATGTGAGACCATACATGCGGTTCCAGACGCTTTCAGCCAGCTGGTAATAACCTTTGTCCTTTTCAAGGCGATCCTTCATTGACCAGATAATAACGCCCAGAGGGTGCAAATCGGCCAGCTTTTCTTCTACAATGCCATGATTAAGGATTAAAAAAACCATATTTTCATAGAGATAAGGAAGGCTTGTATTAAAGCCGGTAATGCCGATATTAGTGCCCAGCATGGATTGGGCTTTTTCCAGTTCCATAATAACATCATTCCAGATTCTAAATACATGGTGTGTAAAGGCAAGTGACTCTCTCTTTACCAGGTTCTGATGTGCGAGAATAAAATTATGCCAGAATATGATTCTTGGTGTTTTTCTTTTCCCGGCCAATACGGAAATCTTTTTTTCAGCCTTATGGAGATGTTCCTTTTTTCCGCTTTTCAGGTAGAGGATGAGATGGGCTACTGCAACACGCCTAAAGGTATCAGGCGGAAGAAACTTCATATCTCCGGAAGTTCCGACAGCGTTCCTGCCCCCGATTTGTGATTCCAATATGGCCACATATTGAGAAAGGCTCTGGCCATACCTCTTGCCTTCACCCTTTATAAGGTCTTCCAGCTCATCACCGGGAAGCAAGGTAAATCTGTAGCCTACATCGAGAAAGGCATCCCAATGCCGGGAGGGTTCACCCTTTGCAGCAAATGATGTGCCCGTAAAGAGCATTGAGAGCAATAGCAGATTTAGGACAAACTTTAATTTCATGAATCACCTCTTATTTTTATTGATAAGGCACTGGAGCGCCCTGTTAAGGGCCTCACACCGGTTGTATCTTCTTTTTCCCGAGCTGACAAACCTCACTTCAAGGGTCGAAAACATTTCCCTGCCGAGATAAGCGTAACTTCCCCACTTATCACTGCAGGTAGCGGCATCGCCAACATGGGTTACAATCTTCTTCTTGAGCATTTTTTCTTCATTGGGATCAACGCATGCTTCAAGATTCTGGATATTTGCCCTCTCGGGAAGAGAAGCCATTTTACCCTCTTTTTTCAAAATGGCGCCCTTTTCTTTCATTGCAATAGAAGCGCTCTCTTTTTCCCTTGAAGCACGCCTTTTGTAACTTTCTCTTCCGTATCTTTTTTTCACAAGCACTTTTGTCTGAGGCGCTTTTTTTGCCAGAACAACTTTCCTGTCATTCATATCAGCAACAAGCGATCCGGTACCGGAATCTTTCGAAGCGCCCCTTTTGGATTTATACCGTTTAACCGTTCTTGTATCTATCTGAGGCTCCTTACTCTGCAAGGTACTTGTCTCGTCTTCTTCGTAATCGAGTCCCCCGCTGCCCCTGTTTCCGCCACTGCCGTACCTGCTGGATCTTGAAACGTCAATATGAGGCCCCTGGTCAGCAAGATTAAAACCCTTATCAAGATCAGGGTCCAGCCCTATTTCATCGGAGTCCTGCCTTTCACCATAGCGCTTGCTTTTTTTATCGAGAATATCAGGAAGATCGGGCAATGTTTCGATCTTTATTTCTTTTTCCAATTCGGCAATTTCGATCTTTTCCTTGCGGATCTCATATTTTTTTACTTTTCTTTCTATAACTTTTGGAATTTCTATTTTTATTTCTTCCTTTTGTTTCTCTACCTCAGGTTCTTCTTTTTTCAATTCTGGAACTTGAGCCGTTTTTTTAAGCGCCTCTGAAGGAGGTTTTACCTCTTTCTTCATTTTTTTTCTTTTTTCTATCTCAAATGCATCAAGAACCAGTTTTGCATACCTGTTTTGTATCTTTACGATATGTTTCTTGTCAACAGCCGGCGGTTTACGTAAAGACATGATAAATGTCAGTCCGCCAACGAGGAACAGGGTAAAGAGGAGCACAACAACAAAGGGCTTGTCAGGCTTGCCGAAAGCCCTGTCACGAAACTCATTAGGAAAAGGTCCTGACGGAAAGGCCAATTTATCACTGTTTTTCAGAGGTAAACCTCCTTATAGACGAAAAAAAGATCCATTATTCCTCCCTGTAAACAAGGAGCTTCATAACAGGGTAGCCTGCTTTTGTGCACGTATACATAACGCGAGTCAGCAGATTATAAGGGATACCCTTATCACCATGAATAGTTATCTCACCTGAAAAGCTGCTTTCTACTTTTTCAGATACCGCTTTAGCCTCTTTGGCATGAAGAACCAGCGTATTGTATAATGATTTGATGAGACCCTTTGATTCATCTTTTACCGTTTTTTCATAATCCACACTATTAAGAACCACCTCATCCTCAACCAGTATCTTGTCTGCCAGGATCTTGACGGACAAAGACTCCCTGGCCGGACTTTCTATGGTTGATGTGGGCAAGGTAAGGCCGGCAGCCGGCGTTACGAGCTGGCCCTGAGTTGAAAAAACTTTAAGCAAAAAGACAAGAATAATAATAAATATATCCATCATGGATGTAATGTTCAATTTTGCATTGTGGTCCCCCTGAGACCCCATTTTTCTTCTGCGTCCGCGTTTCATTGCCCTGGTGTCACACTCCCTGCAAATGATATGGATGGAAAGAGCGGTATTTTTCCGCTTTTCGCCTGAACTTCCCGCGCCGAATCCATAACAGAAATAATTGTCTGGTAAGGGACATCCTTTTCAGCCGATATTTTTACCTGGTCCCGGTCCTCAAGAAAACCTTTCAGGCTTTCACTGCCGGCAACCTTTGCAAAAAGAACATATGACTCATCGAGGGGCGCATCTTCATCGACATCATATTCCACCGCGGCAAGAGACAGGAGAGTCAACCTTTTAATTTCAGCGAGCTTTTTCTGAAGAACCTTAAAATCATACCTGCCGTCCGCCATGGGAATATCGGGAAGGGAATGTTCACTGCCATCTCCCCCTTCATTAACGGCCCCTTCATCCTTGAAATAGTGTGAAAGATAAAATCCCTCTTTCCCTATCTTCAGCTTAAGACCGAGATAGATGCTCTCCTTTTCATCTTTCTCTTCAGTCTTGGGCTGTTCCTGTTTTTTATTGTCCGGAACATGAAGCTCTATGGCGCCCACCTTGACAAATTCGGCAGAAGAAAGAAGAAGGGGAATAAGAATGACAATGAGGCTCATCATGGGACCGATATTCGGTTCATGATCGATATCCTCACTGATTCTTTTGCTGGAAAACTTATAATTCTTTACGGCCGTTACTCCGGGAGAAAGTACGCGTAAAAGATGAAGAGCATAACGATCAAGCTCAACTGTTTTTCTGTCAACCCAGTTTCTGAAGATAAAGAAAGAAAGAAGACAGGGGATACTGATGGTAAGGCCAACGAGGGTTGTGTTCATGGCTGTCGACACACCGGCCGCAAGGAGAGAGCTTTTTTCAACGGCTGCAACACCGGGATTGCTAATCGCTGAAAAAGCGATAATTAGCCCCCATATGGTACCCATAAGCCCTATCATGGTAGAGAGGTTGCTGATAACAAAGATGAGGTTTAACCTGCGGTCCATAGAGGGAATAACCTTAAGGAACTCCTCTTCCATAGCGCTTTTGACAAGGTGAGGAAAGCGAAGGGACTGTCTGATAGCGGCGCCTGCAATTCCTGCAAGCGCTCTCTCTCCGCCCAGGTCACAAATTTTGAGAGCCTGATCATGCTTTTGTTCATCAATAAGATGACAAACTTCATCAATAAAGGCCAGGGCATTAACGTCGGTCAGCTTCTTGATCCTCAACCATCTCTCAACATTAATCACTACGGCAATAAAAGCAACAAGAGCGAGGCCCCACATAAAGACAAAGCTCTCCTGCCCCGGTTTAAATCCACTTAGCAGTTCATTAATAAAATACATTTCATATTTTTCCGAAGGTCAGATTAGCGGTATGCTATTGGCGGGCCTTTCCCCTGCAAAGGATTAAACCCGGCTTGAATCGTCATAATTTTTTTCAACTCTTTTTTCCTGGCTTATGAGCAGGGCATTGGAAAGCTTCAGCGTATAAAGATCAATTTCATCAACTATCATCTGGGTTTTGGATTTCAAATAAGCATACATGCCGATTGACGGGATGGCGACAAGCAGGCCCATAAAAGTGGTGCTCATGGCCGCGGCAATTCCCGACGCAAGCAGTGTCGATTTTTCTACGGCATCGATACCGGGCTTACCTACGGCGGAAAAAGAAAGAATAAGGCCGTAAATGGTTCCCATAAGGCCGATCAAGGTTGCAATATTACCTATCGTCGCCAGGAAAGTCGTTCTCTTTTCAAGGTGAGGAATGACTTTTAGCATCGATTCATCAACCACATTCTGCACCTGATCACTTCCTGACGGAGAGCTTGCCAGCACATTTTCCAGGACCTGGAAAACAGCTTTTTTACTTGCCCCGGCGCAAAGGGCAAGACCGCCTTTCATATCGCCGCCGGCCACCACGGAAATCACATTATCTAATTGTGAAGCGCTCCTTTTCCCTGACTTTAAGGTGAGAAAGGCCAACCTTTCAATAACAATAGCCATGGCAACAATACCGCTTAAAAGCAGTATCCACATAAAAACATACCCTGACTCAGATGAATTAAATGCGTGAAAAAATCGATAACTAAATTCCATTTTTTATACCTCTAAAGAATCATCCCTCTTAAATTTTTTACAGCATCACCAATGGTTTTATATTTCTCTCCAAAGGGCCTTATGGCTATACTCAAAAATTCCGTGCCGTGGACCCGTTTCATATCCGTCAATATTTCCTGATACTTGTCGTACTTCTCTGCTTCAAAATAAGCATAGGCCTTATAAAACCTCAAGGTAACGACAAGGTTAAAGGTTTCATCATTATAATTAAGATTATCTTCTATTAAAGGATCGACATTTTTATCAATGTAATTATCCGTCTCTTCAAGCAGCAAAAGACGCTGACTGTCCTCATGATGTTCACTGACAAGGTACTTGAGCATTACCCTGTATGCATCGAGGTCCTTGATCGTTTTTTCAAGCAGCTTTTTGTTCCTGAAAACCTCAATGGCAGATAACTTCCTGAGAGGTTCAATCCCTTTTCTTGCATTTCCGGCAGACGCAGGAACTGAAGAGCCGGCCTTAAGCTCCTTTTTCACCTTTTGGGCTGGCGCAGCAGCAGCGATGACCGGGGAGATAAACATAAGAAGGGAGAAAAGGACGGCTAAAGCGCCGGGTCCGCCGGAAGATAGACATTTATTTGACATAGCATTTCCTTTATTCAAACAGTGATAGTAACAAGACAGTAAAACCTTCATATATTATAACTTTATTCCCTTCCAGTCTACCCCTTTTTTTTGACATATTCTTTCATTATCCGGGAGATTGGAAGCCGGAAAAAGCCTCTTAATTTTTCGGAAGGACATTCCGGGAGAGGGGAAGCGAGTGAAAAAAGACTGCCATCAGGACAAAGACCCGCCCATAATCTCGCCACACAACCTCAGTTGAAGCTGGAAGCGGCGGCAGTTCATGGTTTACAGCACAAGCGCCCCTGCAAGCTGCCGGTATGGCCCGGATTTTTCGAGCCTTTAGGCGCTTCCTGCGGCTTTTTAGAGCATCTTTGAATATGCGTTCTCTTTTACTTAGTGTCCATCCGGAAACTATAATAAATGAAACTTTGTTTTCAATTCGGAAATGAGGGATTTTTTGCAAGGTCAAGGAAATCAAGGGTTTCGCCGAGTTGTACTACTGTACATGGCACAAGCAAAGCCGAAGATTGACGTAGAGATTGCGAAAAAGCACCCTTGACCGATGAAAACTACTTAAGGGCCGTCATGAGAAATACCATAACGAAGAGGGCCACTGTCTCAATAATACCGATAACCATGATGTAGTTTCCGAACCCTTTTTCCGATTCGGACAGCGCATCGGAAGCAAGTGCCCCGGCCTTACCCTGTAACCAGGCTGAAGCTCCCATGGCAAGACCACCAAAGAGGCCTGCACTGAACTTGACATCTGCTGCCGTCCCCCCGGCGCCCATAAGGGCATTCATAAGGATCATGCCGTAAATGGTTTGCGAAAGAGGCGCTCCGGCAAAAGCAACCATGATGAATGGGGCCGTCCTGTTTGCAAGGAAGCACTTTTTCCATGCACCAAGTGCCGCCATTCCTGCCGCGCTTGTGCCGAGGACAGAGCCCAGCGCCGGAAGACAAAGGGCCATAACAAAACCGGTATCACCTAATATATCGACAATATTCACATCACACCTCCATTAACGCTTTCGAAAGCAATTCCTGCTCCTTCTCTTTCGGGGAACGACCAAAGGGTTTATAAGGAATGCCCGACCATTCTATATTCATATGTCCCGAATATTCGAGGATATTTAATCTTATACCGTGAACAATAACGGACATGGCAATTAAAAGCATATTGACTCCGTGACCGAAAATAAGAATGAGCGCAGCAATGAAGATAGATATTACATCATGAAAACCCCTCTCAAGCGCCATTGCGTTAAAAGCCGCCGCCACCTCTTTCGACGCCATCCCTACGGCGAAAAGCCTTAAGTAGGAAACTATATTGGATAGCCCGCCCACACCGTCAAGGGCCGTCAGGGGAAGTGATTTCAGGCCCTTCAGGGTTCCCTTTAAAAAACCGCCCCGTCCCTGCATGCCGAAAAGAATGATCATGGCAAAGCCTGACAATACGAAAATCATGGACATGGGAAGAGAAGCACTTTTGAGTATGAGCCCTTTCACAAGAAAATAAATGCCTGTCAGCATGATCACCCATCCGCTTTCACCCCATACCCTTAGAGAGGGATAGGAGAGGAGGGCCTTCCAGATATGTGCAACGGAGAGATGGAGGAGGGCGATAAAGAAACATAATTCCATCACTACAGAGTCGGCGGCGGCATGGAAGGAATCAAGGCCCGGTATAATCAGGCCTTCAAGCAAAGGCAATGCCGCCCCTGATACACCGAACCAGTTACCCGTTACAGCGCCCCAAACCAGTGTCGACAGGGAAAGGAGATAAGAAAGCTTCTGCAAATGACCGGAGAAAGACGCGTTAAAGCGCTGAAGCGCAAAGGTGGCAACAAGCAGTAACAGACCATAACCTGCATCACCGACAATCATGGCAAAAAAGAGGGAAAAGAAGATAAGGAAGACGGCATTGGTATCATACTCAAAGTAGCCCGGTGTTATGCCCATAAAAGACATGACCGGCTGAAAAAGCGCCGATAACCTGGAATGCCTGATAAGTGTGGGCACATCATCTTCCTCTCCCGGTTCCTCGACAACAATGCCCCAACGCTCTTGGGAGGCCAGTTTTTTCAACACTTCAAGACGGCAAGCGGGGACAAAACCTTTAACATAGGCAATGCCGTCCTCTTCCCCCATTCCCCGGCGCACCTTCTCAAATTCAAGCTTATCCCTAAAAGCCTCCAATATTTCCATCAATAGCGGCAATGCGCCTGCAAGTCCCTTCAACGCTTCATTAACAGCTAAAAGTCTCTCCTTATTTTCATCAATCAATTGCCCTATCTCTTTGAAAGAACGATGAGGCGCCTCTACCTTACTGAAAGGAATTTGCGGTCTTTCACCTTTAGAGAAAACCACCACAAAGCACCTGCCGCCGATCCGATTGATAACATGCCCGTTTAAGCCGGCCGGCAACTTTTCAAGGGCCTCTTGAGGGCATGAAAAAAGCGTCACATCGATGCCGGCCTTTTCAAGGGCCTCTATGTCAGCGTGATTGAAATCCCCCCAGCGGACAACCCTCTCGTATTCACTTTCAAGTTTCTCCAAATCCCTCGCCACTTCACAGGCCGCTTCATCAAGGTCAATAATCCGTCCCGTCAGGACTTGCGCTTCTTCGATGGTAAAACTCTTTCTCCCTTCCCCTTCCCCTTCCCCTTCCCCTGCCCCCGCCTTTTGGAGAATAGCTATCGCCTTTTCAAGGGTTTTCATTTTATTTTCAATGGTTGCAATATGCTCGCTTGCGGGAGTAAGGGGGCAACTTAAATGCAGCGCGCCTGCCTCCCTGAGAAGGGCAGTCGCTTCATAAGACCAGCGCGGCCTCATGAGAAAGGTTATTTTTTTCATGGCAACAATCATATGCCCTGTACCTGCAATTTTTTCTTCGCCATTTTGGCCCAGACAACAGCCGCCGTCTGCTGGTCGCCAAGATGAATCGCTATTCTTCTGATGGCGTCGATGGCCTCCGGAATTTTTACCTTTTCGAAAAGGTTGACTCTCTGGGTCGTCACAAGCAACTCCTGCGCAAGAAGGGCTATCTGCTTTTTTAGCACGTCGATCCGGGCATCCAGTACCATGAGTCTCCCCAGCTTTTCTATCGCCCAATCAACCCAGAGGGGCGTTGACAGGAGATCATAGTCAGTCACGGCAAGATCAACACCTTCAAACCCGGGAATATCCACACCGGCAATATTATCCGCCCCCAGCCTGATCCCTTTGCAACGCACCATTTTTTCAAGACCCACATCTTCAGCGAGAAGTGAAACCCAGGGCATGATACCTGCCCTTTCTTCTTTAAAGGTACTTTCCAGCCCCTTTATCTCCCCCCTGATTCTTACAATCTCACGCTGAAGCTGCTGTTTTTTGGCCGTGAGGGTGGGGAGAAAGCGGTTATAACGCCTTAAATTCTCCTTATGACGCTTGAGTTCATGTTTTGTGAGTTTAATTTTCTGCATCCTTTCAGTAAGTCTCCGCGCAAGGACGGGCTATGAACAAGCAAAGCCAATCGTCCGGTCTTAATCTGTGCCCGTACTCATATTTTAACCGATTTTTTGCCCCCCTGCATGGAGCGGGCTTATTTTTTCGGCGTCACCTCATCCAGGTCCCTGAGCCATGCTTCAAGAAGCGTCAGTTCTTTTGCATCAATATGGCCAAGCACTGTCAGTTGCTCGTAACATTTCATCATATTTGCGGGAATCCCGGAAATCCCTGATTTAAGCGGCAAAGCGGCAAGAGAATCACAAATTGCCCTGTTATGCAAATACCCCGCTATTTCATCGTTAAAATCTTTCATCAAATCATGATCATTACGGATCTGGCTAACGGTGGGACCATGAAAAAGGAGGCCCCAGCCGTTTGCCCAGCAGATTCTCTGGGCAACAAAGCTTCTCCAGATATCAGTCATTCTGAAACTGCAAAAAGAAGGAAGATAAAGGAGCGGAAAGGCATGAGGAAACCAGGTCGTATTCTGGCTATTGAAAGGACACCAGCTTCCCTCACCAAGAATAAGGTTCCCCTCGTCTCTGAAACGCAGGGGAAGAGGCGCAACAAGCCTGTAAATGGCATCAACATCGGGATTGTCATTAGCCAGGCCTTGCTGAACGGGGCACTTTATTTCTTTAACATGTGGAATATGTGAAGGGAAATCCGTATTCTTTATAAGGTCCAGGGGATAGCCCCTGGGCCATATTTGCTCGTCAGTAAAGTAGGAATAGGCATTTACCCAGCCCGCCCCCTTAATGAAAGCACCTTCATTGACTTCACTTCGTTCATTCCAGAAACCCTCTTCCGGCACATTATCATCGTCGGTTTCAATAATAATTTGAGCCCCCTCCCTGATAGCAAGAAGGTATCCAATATTTTTCCTGGCATAATGACGGAGAGGAAGATTTTTAAGGCATCTAAAATCCAGTTTCTGCTGATCTTCGATTCCGTAAAAGCGGCAGCCCTCAAGTGTGAAGTCTTGTGGAGAGGGAACATCCCCAATAAGAAAAAAGGGGACCCCCCGCTTTGCGCACGCTTTGGCATATTGAACAAGAATGCCGTTACGGGGACCGGCAATGGAAGTAATAATGAGTGAGGGGAGCTTCATGATTGCCTTCTCCCTTCTATCCATTCACTTTGAAAGATACAACGTTTCCCAAAATAGTAAAAGAGGGCGGCAAAAGAATTTCTAACAGCATGCCTGGAAACACGTGGTGAAGGGGCCTTGTAATGAATGGGAACTTCCATATATTTCGATCTTCTCAATAAATATCTCAGTTCTGTCTGGTAAAAATGGGCCTTTGACCTGAAGGGATAATCGATAAAAGCTTTTACTATTGAAGCGTGAAAACCCTGGTAGCCGGAGGTCATGTCATTCATTTTCGTGCCAAGTAAAATATTAGCGAGAAAAGTTCCTCCCCATGACAGCAGCCGTCTTTTGAAAGGCGAATCGACCATGGAACCGCCGTTAATGAACCGGCTGCCGAAGGCGCAGTCATTTCCTTCGTTGAGAACTCTCAAGAACATGGGAAGCGCCCTTGGATCATGAGAGCGCCCTGCATCCATTTCAATAATTATGTCATACCCATTAAGAAGGGCCTCCCTGTAGCCTCTTAAATAGGCATCCACTATGTTCCTGTTTTCCGGCGCCCATATGACGGTAAAACGGGAATCACCCCCGGCAAGCTTCCGGCATAGTTCCAGCGTATTATCCCTGGAAACTTCATCTATGACGAGAAAGGCATGGCCGCTTTTCATATAATCAAGGACAGCAACCAGTTCATTGATGAAAGGGTAAAAGTCATTCTCCTCATTTGCCATGGGGATTACCAGCGTCCAGTTATTATTAAAAGAGGTTAACAATTAATTTCTGCTCCTTCCATTTTTACCCTTTTCCTGCATGGTTTTTGTCTGATAATTTAACGGGGACACCTTCTCAGAGGCATAGGCCTTCAACTTTAGGGGTAACCCTATTTTCGCTTGAACACTAATTACGGAGTTTATAAATATCAACGGAATATTTTTTCCCGGGCTTGAAAAAGGATGCAACCTTATAAAAGTTTCTATTTTGTCCCAGAAATTCCATCTCCGGTGATTTCTCGGAATCAGTAGCAAAATAGGTTTCCTTCAATTCACTAAAATCAAGGGTACCTTCAACCACTTTTAAATATTTCGACTTTCCCATTTGGGCATAGCCAACATTCCCGGGGACGATGGGAGCCTTATACCACCAATGTGCTTCGTAAATTCTTATGTTCCGCTCATTTCTCAAATTGATGATGAGCGAATCATTGGGATGTCCCCACATAGTCGTTAAAAAAAGCGTTATGGGCTGCTCTTTTGCTTTTTCCTTCAGGTATTGTGCGGCCTCACTGATTCCATAACCGGAAGGCCAGCCGCTTACATACTGGAAGTGATCCTGCGGGATAAAGGCAGCCTTGACGGGATTCATAATAACACCATAATCAAGTATGAGCATGGGAATAAAAAACAATGATATCACCCCATTTGCCCATAAGCCCCTGAAAGGAAACTTATGGAAAATAACAAATAACTTTTCCCGCAGATAAAGCATCGAAATGGATGCAATAACCAGGGCGGAAGGGATGGCAAAAACAATATAGCGCGAAAAGAGGATCTGCCCTATAAGCATTAAAACCATTAGGGGAAAGAGAAACCAGAGAAAAAGGGCAATATAGTCTCTTTTTTTATACTTAATGACAAAAAAAACGGAAAAAGCCACGACCCAAAATATGAACGGCGTCAGGTAGGAGTAGAGATAATTAACCAGCACAGCGGCATTTTTCCACCAAAGATGAAGTGGAAAAGAAAGGAGGTCCCGGGCAGTTAAAAAGTACTTCTTTTGATAAAAGAGAGGGTTTCTTTCATGGGGCGATGATCCCCCCAAATTGATAACCGCAATAATGAGAAAGGCAACAAGATAAGTAATCATGAAGTAATATAAATTATTTTTGACCCCTCTTGTACCGCCGAGAATAAAAATAACGGCAGGCAGGAGCAAAAAATAGAGCAGGGCTGTTGTCTTTGTAAGAAAGGCAGCCGTTAGAAAGAGACCGAGCAAGAGAAACCATTTCCCGCTCCCTTCACCCCGGCGGCTTATTATAACGCATATTAGCAATGTGTAAGTTATAAACAGGGAAAGCAGTGAAGCCGCTATGCCTATGCGATCATGTATCAGCATGTATGGTGTAAAAATATAGAGGGCAAGGGCCAATATGCCGGCGCCATTGGAATGAAGCAGGCGCGCAATATGATAAAGGGCAAGGGCTGACAAAAATCCTGAAAAAACAGAGATAACCCGGATCGATGTAAGAGGATTATTAAAAAGCTTCACTGTGAGGGCATTAATCCAGTGAAAAAGGGGCTGTTTCCCATCTATGTTCAAGGAAAGCAGAAACTGCGATGGCTCTTCTGCAATGATTTGTGCCCAGCGGATGTAAGTCGACTCATCTGTAAATATGGGGAGCCCATGGAGTTTATAGAACCTTGTTATAAAAAAAAGAAGGCATAAGCCGGAAATAAAGATAAAATTATACTTTGCGGCATTTTCCCGACCCTTATTCTGATACAATGTTGACCTCAAAAAAATAAAAACGCTCTATTAAAAAGACAGCCCCCCTTCACTTCCGGCCCGTTTATAATGGCGATAAGGAAAGAAAAGGTCAAGCCCCTTATCATTGCAAAGGAAGACTGCTAACTGACTCCCTCAGGCCAGAACTTCTTAATCAGCTCCGTTCTTAATCCCGTCTCTTCAGGTGTAAAATGATGGGCCAGCATTTGCCAGCCCCTGTCTAAAGCCTCATGAAGAGAAAGGTTTAAGGAAATATCCATCATCCCTTCTTCGAAGCGCTTTCCGTAAGCTAAAAGTTTTTTGTCCCACCGGGTCATATTAAAACCCATGGCCCTTTTTTCCAGCGTTTCCCGGTAGTCTGCATAGAGCTGAATCATACCGTCCATGAGGGCCCGGTGGTCTTCCCGTGTCTTGCCGTTAACAAACTGTTTAAGCCGGCTCAGTGAACCGAAGGGTTCAATCCATCCCTTGTCGAGATAATACTGCCCTTCCGTAATATATCCCGTATTATCCGGCACGGGGTGAGTCACGTCATTTCCCGGCATAGTCGTTACCGACAGGACCGTTACCGAACCCGCCTCTTCAAAGTCAACGGCCTTTTCATACCTCGATGCGAGCTGGCTGTAAAGATCACCGGGATAGCCCCTGTTGGAAGGGACCTGCTCCATGGTGATGGCGATTTCCTTGAGGGCGTCGCAAAAGTTGGTCATGTCCGTTAAGAGTACAAGCGCCCGCTTCCCCTGAAGGGCAAATTTCTCGGCAACGGCCAAAGAAAGGTCGGCCACCATGGTACATTCCACGACGGGATCGGAGGCCGTATGGATAAAAAGGACCGACCTCGGCAACAGGCCCTTTTCCCTGAAAGTATCCCTGAAGAATACATAGTCGTCGAATCGAAGTCCCATTCCGCCGAGAATGATGACATCGACACCGGACTGAACGGCAATTCTTGCCATAAGTTCGTTGTAGGGTTCTCCCGCTGTGGTAAAAATGGAGATTTTCTGCGACTCGACAAGGGAGTTAAAAAGGTCGATCATGGGAATGCCCGTATCGATCATTTTCGATGGAACGACCCTGACGGCGGGATTGACGGCAGGGCCTCCCGTTTCGGTCATTGATTCAGTAAGCTTTGGTCCTTTGTCACGGGGCTCGCCCCGGCCGTTAAAGATGCGGCCAAGAAGATTATCAGAAAAGGACACTTCCATACGCCGTCCCAGAAAGCGTACCTCGTCATCTGTCGAAATACCGCTACCGCCGCTGAATACCTGGAGATAGACTTTTTCCCCATGAAGACGTATTACCTCGGCCAAAGATTTCCCCCCTGCCGATGATATGAGCGCCAGTTCACCGTTACCCACATGACCTGCCTTTACGGTAACGACATTCCCTGAAATATCGCTAATCCTGCTGTAGATCTTCTTCATCGCTCTCCCTGAAGCCATCTTCTTCCTGACGGAGTCTCTTGAGTCTCCTGCCTCGCCACAGTTTAGAATTTGCCCGCGTTTCGACAAAGGCCTCTTCTATTTGCGGAACCGGCGCAGCCGCGCTCTCACCCTTATTCTCATTAATAAGGGTTATGATCTTTTCCTCGAGAGACATAAATTCAGGTGAATCCCAGACGGTAAAGTTGAGATCGAGAAAAAGCTGCCTCAGCGAAAAAAAGATATTTTTTGCGTCATCCTTGCGGGTAACGGCAAAGGGCGTTTCCATAACTTCACGAACGACGTTAAAGAGATAAACCTGTCTCTCTTCCGGCGTGGCCGAATCGATTTCATGAAAGGCATTCTGCTGCAAATAGACGCCATCAAAAAGTTCACCTTTCATATAGATTACGTAATCATCGAGGGAGGTTCCCTCTTCACCGACGACCTTCATCATCTGCTCTATTTCATCGGCCTTTCTTAAAAAAGCAAGTATCCATTCCCGCTCTTCAGCGCTGATGATCCCACTGTAGCGCGACCAGCTCTGGAGTGGTTCGATGGCAGGATAACGCCTGGCGTCGGAGCGTTCCCTCGATAATCCGTGAAAGGCGCCCACCACCTTGAGTGTCGCCTGCGTAACAGGTTCTTCAAAAAAGCCTCCCGAAGGACTGATCGTTCCGCCAATAGTAACGGAGCCTGTGGAACCGTCTTTTAACCTTACTGTTCCCGCCCGTTCATAAAAATCGGCAATAACCGATTCGAGATAGGCGGGAAAAGCCTCTTCACCGGGAATCTCTTCCAGCCTGCCTGAACGCTCACGCATGGCCTGGGCCCAGCGTGATGTTGAATCGGCAAGAAGAAGCACGTTTAGCCCCATCTGACGGTAATACTCGGCCAGGGTAACGGCCGTATAGACGGAAGACTCCCTGGCCGCTACAGGCATGGAGCTCGTATTGCAGATGATGATGGTCCTCTCCATGAGGTACCGGCCTGTAAAGGAGTCCTTGATTTCGGGAAAGTGGCGGATCGTCTCCACCACCTCACCGGCCCTCTCACCGCAGGCGGCAATGATGACGACGTCTACCATGGCATTGCGGCTGGTGATCTGCTGGAGCACCGTTTTACCGGCGCCGAAAGGCCCCGGTATGCAGTAAGTCCCTCCCCTGCCCACAGGAAAGAGAGTATCGATAATGCGAATTCTGGTAAGCAGATTTTCCTTTGCCGCAAGACGCTCTTCATAGGCCGTAACGGGCCGCTTGACGGGCCACCGGAAAGAGAGGGTAATATGTTCTTCACCATCATTTCCCTCGATGCATGCCACTTTATCATCGATAAGGTACTCACCGGACTCAACAATATCGCTGACGGTAAAAGTTCCAACCCGATGAAAGGGGACCATGATGTGATGATCGAACTTCCCCTCCCTGACAAAGCCTATCCTATGGCCTGCTTCCACGCTGTCGCCTGTCTTGACAAGAGGCGAAAACTGCCATTTTCTATCCCTCGAAAGCGACGGGATACTTACTCCCCCTTCAAGAAAGTGGCCGAAACTCCCGGCCATGACCTTAAGCGGCGTCTGGAGACCGTCAAATACACTGCCCAGCAAACCGGGGCCAAGCTCGACGGAGAGAAGTTCTCCCGTAAATTCAACCCCTCCTCCCACCCTGAGGCCCCGTGAATTTTCAAAGAGCTGCAAATCGGCTATATCACCCCGAATACGCACCACTTCCGATTTTAGCCGCCTCTCACCGAGATGAACATGGGCAACTTCATGCTGGCGGACCCTGCCATCAACCCTGACGGTAACCATGTTACCGTTAACACCTGTAATAGATCCCACCCTAGCCAAGATCTGCCTCCACAGGGTCTCCTTTTGCGTCATAGTTATTTCTCGCGCCCTCCATTATGGCATGAAGACGCTGCAATCCTGCTTTTTGATCAAAGGTCTCACGCCTTTCCAGTATGTGAAGCTTGAGACTATAAAGGGCGAGCCACTCAATATCAAAGTAACGGCCAAATTCGAGAAGTTCCACATATTCCCATCTCGCTCTATCTATTTGTTCATCGGCATCGAGGGGCGCGGAAAGGGCAAAAATCTCCTTTGCCACCATTGCAGCATGGGAAGCAATACTATTGTCCGCATTCTCATGCGCCGCAATTTGACGGTCCAATTTGGCAGCCCTCAAGCGTCCAAGTTCCCATCGAAGCGCCCTGTCCCAGGCCGTCCATTTTTTCATGGAATCAAGAGAGTCAGCCTTACCTCCGGCGGCGGCAAGGGAAATGCTTTTTATAATGTCAAAATCATTAGCATGAAGAAATGAAGCGCAAAGGGAGAGGAAATGTTCATAGGAAATCGGCTTTGTTTGAGAAAAAGAAAGGTGGGGCAGTGAAGCGACAAAGTAGTAATAACTGCTTTTCACTTATCTTCCTCCTTTTTGCCCCTTTCATCGAGAATGGCCGCAAGTTCGGGAAAGAGATTGTTTAAAAGCAGTTCGGCAACAGCCTCATCGCTGAAATCGTAATACATATGACCCCCCTTCAGTCCCGCGCGAAAACCGCCCTTCATGCCGGAACGGCCTTTTACTTCTACTCCCCTTTCAAGCGCTTTTCCGAGTTTTTTTATAAAGCTGTCCGACAATCCCTTCCGGTCTTTTTCACTGATAATAATCTCAAGGGTTTCCCTCTCCTTATCTCCCTTGTGCCATGCTTCTGCTATCTTTCCGATAAGTGATTGAAGCGCCTCGCCGGTAAGGGCTTCATTACAGTCCTTAAGAATAACAGAGCGGAAGGTTTCCTCAATAGATCGTTTTAAGGCGATGGCGCTATCCCGTGCGGCAAGTTTGAGTGAGTCTATTCCTCGCTGACTGCTCTCTTCAGCTTCTTTACGGGCATTTGTAACGATATGAAGGGCCTTTCTTTCAGCTTCATCGACAATCCTTGCGGCATCCGCTTTTGCCCCGGTGATGATATCTTCCGCTTTTTTGGAAGCTTCCTCTATCCCTTCGCTTTTAATTCTGCTGATAAGCTTGCCGAGACTCACCTCATTATTATCCGAATGTGCGGCCATAGTTTCCACATGAAAAAGGTTATAATACTTACAGTTGGAGTTTACACCTTCCTAAAATGGGTGTCAAATTTAAGGCGGGCTGTTGCTCAAACCGGAAAAGAGAGCAGACATGACAACGTTTTAAAAGTCAAGTCAATTTGAAATCCATCTTTTCTCCTGTATACTTATATTGACATGACAGACTCATCTCCCCTGACCTGAGAACCTCTATTTCCAATAAATCATCAAATTAACAGGGGTAATTAATGAGGGATTCGGCCTGAAACGCCACACAACCATGTATAATGATTTTGTCATGGCAGGTCCGGCCCATGACCCGGCAGGCATAAGTAAAGAGAAAGATGTGCTGAAAGCCTTAAAAAACATTGCCTCAAAAGAAGCGCTCTTTCTCTCCCGGCCTGATGATTCGGGTACCTATGAGAGGGAGAAAAGCTTGTGGAAAGCGGCAGGTATTGATCCTTATGGCCCCTGGTATAAAGCTCATTAATTATTATAACATCATTGCCGTCAACCCAAATAAACACCCCTCGGTCAACACCGAAGGGGCGGCCGCATTTATTGATTTTATAAGCTCTGAAAAAGGCCGTAAGCTGATCCGCAATTTTCGTATAAATGGTGAACAGTTATTCACTCCCGTCAAACAATAGATAACATTTACAATAATGAAACCCATTCTCATTAAACCCGGAATCAGAAGCCTTCTCTCCCTTGTCCTCATATCTGCAATATCGGTAATGCTGGCTGTGGGCGCCTATATATCACTTCTTTCCAGAAAAGGGATGGAGAAACAGGTGATTCTTACTGAAAAAATGCATGCCCAGATCCATTTGGCGGAAGAGACGGAAGATCTCTTCGACAAACAGGTTCAGGCATGGAAAGATATTCTTTTAAGGGGGCAGGATGAACAACTTTACTACCGTCATTTGAGCAATTTTTATGCTATTGAGCGACAGTTCCTTTCCGGGCTCAATGATCTCGAATCCATATTGGCTGAACATAAAGATAATGAATTGAATAAACTGCTCATAAAAGTCAGGGAAAACCATCACCTCCTTGGAAAAAAATACCGGCAGGCAATCCACCTCTTCAAGAAAACAGATAAAGATGCCCACATGGCTGCCGATAAATTAATCAGGAAAGGAGATATTTCACTTCATGAATCGCTGGCCAGGCTGATTAAACGGCTGATGACCATTGAAAAGCTGAAAATAGAAAATCTGCAAAATGAAATTATAAAAGTGGAACAAAGGGTCTTTGCAACGGCGCTGCTCTTTGCCTCTCTATTTGTTCTTCTTCTCATTTTACTGGTAGACAGAAAAATCGGAAAGCCTGTAAGCAGGGCCGTTACTATTGCAAGGCGGCTAAGTCCTGCCGACATGACCTCCACAAAAAGAATTGATTTTAGAAAAGCCGACCTCGATTATCTCCTGGAAACCTTAACAGAAAGTGAAAACCATGTTAACCTGCTTATAAATTCCGCAGCAGAAGCGATCTACGGCCTCAATCTCAAGGGGAATTGTACCTTTGCAAACAAATCATGCATTAAACTCCTCGGTTATGACAGCGCCGAAAGTCTTTTGGGAAAAAACATGCATAACCTTATTCATCATAGCCACCCTGACGGTTCAAAGTATCCCGAAAAGGAATGCAGGATATACGAGGCATTTCACAAGGGCCGCGGCACACACGTCGACGATGAAGTGATCTGGCGTAAAGACGGGAGCAGCTTCGAAGCGGAATACTGGTCTTACCCGCTTGAGCATAAAGGCAGGGTCATCGGTTCCGTCGTTACTTTTGTCGATATAACGGATCGTAATGAGTCGGCCAGGATGCTGAAAAAATCGAAGGAAATGGCCGAAGATGCAAACAGGGCCAAGAGCGAGTTTCTCGCTAATATGAGCCATGAGATAAGGACACCCATGAGCAGCATTATCGGAATGGCGGAACTCCTTTCGGAAACCGCCCTGAGCAAGGAGCAAAAGGAATACGTGGCGCGTCTCACAAAATCCGGAGATTCGCTCATAAGGATTATTGATGATATCCTCGATCTTTCCAAAGTAGAGGCAGGGCTTATTGAACTGGAAGAGATTAATTTCTCTCTGCCCGGAGAAATTGAAAAAATCTTTTCCATATTTAATATCAAGACGGCCCAAAAAGGGATCGAACTGAAAAAAGAGATTTCTCACGACGTACCGGGCTATCTGCTGGGTGACCCCATTCGCCTTAGACAAATATTAGTCAATCTTATCGGTAATGCCATTAAATTCACAGACACGGGCAGAGTAATGGTCTCCGTCGGGTGTCTTGAACCGCCCCGGCCAAATGAATCATGTCAATTGCTTATTTCCGTCAGTGATACGGGCATTGGCATCTCTGAAAAAAATAAAGAGAAAGTATTTGAAGAGTTTGTGCAGGGAGATTCTTCAACAACACGTACCCATGGCGGAACGGGTCTCGGGCTTTCCATTTCAAGAAAGCTTGTTCACTTGATGGGAGGCAAGTTGTCTGTTGAGAGTAAAGAGGGAGAAGGAAGCACATTCTATTTCACGATAGCCATGAAAATCGGTTCCAAAGAAGAGAGTGACAAAAGGCAAACTTTTTTACCCTGGCCTAAAGAAGGGCCGCTTAAAATCCTCCTGGCAGAAGACGCGGAAGACAACCGTCTGCTGGTAGAGGCCTTTCTGAAAGATACGCCGCACACCATCGATATGGCTAAAAACGGCGAAGAAGCCATTGAACTTTTTGTTAGCAATGAATATGACCTTGTCCTCATGGATATGCAGATGCCCGTTATGGATGGTTATTCGGCGACAAGGGCCATCAGGGGATGGGAAAAAAGAAATGATAAAGAAGAAACGCCTGTTATAGCCTTCACGGCACACGCTTTAAAAGAGGAAGTAGAAAAGTGTATTAATGCAGGTTGCACAAGCCACCTGTCCAAACCGATAAAAAAGAAAGACCTCATTTATGCAATCCATTCCTGCGCTCAGACTGCATCCTGATCTTCCCATGCACTGATAGAGAAATAATAGAAATGATTAAAACAACATTTATACTGATCATTTTCCTTTCCATCTCACCCATAACTGCCTGGACTGAAGAAAAGAGCATCTGTTACGGAACCACTTCAAAGGGCAGACTGGAAAAAGGCGTCAAACTCCCCTCGGGGGGTAATAATTACATTTCCTACAGCATTCTTGCCAATTTATCAGGCAGAACCTACGTCCACAGTACCGTCAGGGATGTTGTCACAGAAAGCTACGGCATGCTTGAAAAGGAAGAGCCCTCTAAAGTCTTTAAATATGCTGAAACCGGTTTTAAGGAAGGCGGCCCTTTTAAGCCCCATAAAACCCATCAAAATGGTCTGTCAGTGGACTTCATTGTTCCCGTCACAAACAGGAAGGGCGAGTCTCTTTACTTACCAACCCATCTCTTTAATAAATGGGGTTACAACATTGAATTTAGCAGGAAGGGAATTTATAAAGAGTACACCATTGACTTTGAAAGTATGGGGGCTCACATTGTTGCTTTGCATAAAACGGCGAAAAAGTATGGCATTGACATCGAGAGAGTAATATTTGATCCTCATCTGCAATCCCTGCTTTATAAGACCAAATACGGAGAATACATGAGGAAAAACATTACCATTCCAAAGAAAAAATCCTGGGTGCGCCATGACGATCACTATCATGTTGACTTTGCTATTAAATGCAAAGATATTTAGCCGATGAAGTTGCGAAAACAAAATAAATGGGCTAATTTTATATATTATATAAGATTTGGAGGTTTCCCTATGAAAAGATACAGCAATGAAAAGCATCTTCTTTTCCTGATCATCTGCAGTGTACTCTTATTTCAATTTTTTGGATGCAACGGTGAAAAACCTGAACCTGAAGGAGTGACGCCACCGCAAACCCAAAGGGGTGTAGAGAAAATACCGGAAGTTAAAGCGCTTGAAGCAAAAGTCAATGCGCTTGCGGCAAAAAACAAGGAACTGTCAAAGAAAAACGGGGAACTTTTTGAAGAAGTCAAGAAACATGAAGAACAAAAGCAGGCGATGAGCAAGCGGATAAAAAGACTTGTTGACGGCTACCAACCGGGCATATGGACTACCGAAGATGCCGGTCTTTTTCCTGTTTTTAAAAAAGCCCTTAAATCGGCCGATGCCAAAAGAATTACTGAAGCGTTAAATTACGAATTTAATCAGGAGGAGCTCCCGCGCGTGATCTTCAACAAGCAGGAAAACAATACCGTATTTATCGGCATTGCCAACTCTGAGCACCTTACCCGGAGAATGGGAACGAGCGGCGCGTTATCTTACATGGCGTCAGTTACCTATTCCATAACTTCAGCCAAAGGAGTGGACTGTGTTTTCTTCGACTTTGAAGAGGGAGACCATGCCATTCCGGGCCGGTATTGCAAGCATTCCTTTGAGCCCTTTACCTTGCAGTAAGTATATTCTTACTCCCTTTGTAAAGGCCTATGGCTCGGAGACAACGGCTCATAGAGGAGGTCAGGAGGGATTTGGAATTAGTTTAAGTAAAATCGGGGGCAGTTCACGCTTCCATTTCTTCTTTTACTTCGCCACTCTCCCCCATACCCTCTTCATCTCTCCCGAAAAAAGCCTTGATCTGGTGCCGGAGATCCTGGTGAATAACGTAAAGCGTTGGTGTAAGCAGCAGGACAACACCTGTGGAAAATAGGATGCCGTAGCCGAGGGAAATGGCCATGGGGATGAGGAACCTGGCCTGGACCGATTGTTCGAAGATCATGGGGGCAAGGCCGAAAAAGGTGGTTAGCGATGTGAGCATAATAGGTCTGAACCTCCGCCTTGCCGCCAGATAGGCCGCGTCATAGGCGCTTTTCCCCTCTTCTCGCATCATCTTATTGGCTGTGATTATAAATACAAGGCCTCCGTTGACCACAATTCCACAAAGAGCAATCATGCCGAAAATACTGGTGATGCTCATATCATAACCCATGATAATATGCCCTACAAGGGCACATACAAGACCGAAAGGGATGCTAAGCATAACCACTATCGCCTGGGCATAGCTCCTGAAAGGAATAGCAAGAAAGCAGAAGATGCCCGCCATGATAAAGGTAATCCCCATATGAAGGTCTTCCTGTGACTGAGCCTGCTGCCTCTGCCGGCCTGCAAAGGTATATTTAAGGCCGGCATACTTTGCCTTCAGTTCGGGGAGAAAATTCCTCTTTAGACCATCAAGGACCTTATTCTCATTAGTCACCCCCTGAATGACACTCGCCTTGACGTTGAGCACTCTCTTGCCGTCAACTCTATCAATCTCCGTATAGGCGCGGCTCCCTGTAATCGTCACCGCTGAGGAAAGAGGCACTTCACCTCCATCAGGCGTTAATATAAGGAGTTCTTCCAGACTGTAAAGCGACCGTCTCTCCTCTTTGGGTAATCGGATCATAATCCTGACTTCATCGCGCCCCCGCTGCTGGCGAAGCGCTTCAGCCCCATAATAAGCATGCCTTACCTGGCTACCGAGAGACCTTGCAGTTAAACCAAGTGAACGCCCTTCAGCTTTCATATTAAAATCAAACTGTGGTTTTCCCTGTGCAAAACCATCATCAATATCGGTAACACCCTTATATTGGGCAAGCTCTGCAGCAACGTCACTTGCAGCAGCCTCAAGCGTCTTCGGATCGGGATGGGTCAATTCTATATTGATGGCCGCCGAACCACCTGGACCTACGACGTAATCGAAGAAGAGCCTTTCCAGACCCGGGATTTCTCCTACCTCCTGGCGCCACTTAATACTGAACTGGCGTGATGTCATTTCCCGCTCATTTTGGGGAACGAGCTGAAAAGTAACCTGTGCCGTATTTCCCCCCGAAATGTCAGTCATCACCCCTCTTACAATTTCCCTGCCCCCGTTTTTATCTACGGCCCTTAGCCCCCCCTCTTCAACAAGACGGGCAATACGCCTGACTTCCTCGACAGGTGAACCATAGGGAAGTTCGATTTCTGCATCGATACTATCTGTCTGTATACGGGGAAAGTATGAATAATTGATCCAGCCATTAGTCCAGTAGGCATGAGAGACAATAAGAACAGCAATGGCGACGAGGGCCGTTAGATAGCGATAGGAGAGACAGAAACGAACAAGAGGTGAAAAAATCCGATCTATAAACCATTCAAGTCCCACTGCACAACGGTCAGGAAGAGCCTCGAAAAGTTCCATAAATCGCCCTCTTTTCCTCCTGGGATAATTGAGGTGAGCCGGCAGGACAAAAAGGCATTCGATCAGTGAAATAAGGAAAACCGAAATTATAACAGCGGGCAGAACGAAAAAGAAACGCCCCATCCGACCGGTAACAAAAAGTAGCGGAACAAAAGCAAGAATATTCGTTGAAACAGCAATGAATATAGGCACTGACATCTCTCTCACACCCTTAACGGAAGCAGCCAGAGGAGAAAGCCCCTTTTGGCGATGATAGTAGATATTCTCACCAACAACTACGGCATCATCAACGACGATACCGAGTGTAATAATAAAGGCGAAAAGGGAGATCATATTGATAGTTCCTCCCGAAAAGGAAAGGATAATAAAAGAACCGATAACAGCCATGGGAATACCCATGGCAACCCAAAAAGCGAGACGCGCCTCAAGGAAAAGGGTAAGAGTAATAACGACGAGAAGAAGCCCAATAGCACCGTTGGACAAGAGAAGGTCGAGTCTCTGTTGATAGAGTTCAGACCTGTCCCTGTAGGCGGCCAGGTCCATGCCGGGAGGAAGGGATGGCTTGATGTAAGTTATGTAATCATAAACAGCCTCCGATATCTCGTTGGGTGTCTCCTCACCGGTACGAAACACATTAATTAAAACAGCCTTCTTGCCGTTATAGTAGGCCTCTTTATCTGTCTCGGCAAAACCCTCCCTGATAGTAGCAATATCACCCAGTTTGACCTCCGTACCATCCTTGCGGCTTACCAGTGAAATCCCTGCAAATTCACCGGCATAGTCACGCCGCTCCTTGGTCCTTAAAAGAACCTCTCCTCCCTTTGTCTTGATCCCTCCGGCAGGAATGTCAACGGACTGTTCCCTGATGGCCCCTGCAATATCACCAAGGGTTAAACCATAAGCCCTCAGCCTATGACGGGGCACCTCAACACTTACTTCGGGCTCCCTGACTCCTCTTAATTCAACCTGGGTAATTTCTGGAAGATCAGCCAGTTCGTCCCTCATATGACTCGCCATGTCATACATTGTCCGATCATCAAAATTTCCCGTAAGGGCAAGCCTGATCACTTCACGGCGTCTCGACTGGAGGCTGATGACTGGCCTTTCAGCATCTTCAGGTAGGGAAGTAATGCGGTCAACGGCGCTCTTTATCTCCTGCAACATGTAGTTGGCATCAACACCGGTCACCAATTCTGCGATGATAGTAGTCCGCCCTTCGAGGGCAATGGAAGTAACGCGGTCAATGTTCTCCAATGCCCGCACCTCTTCCTCAACGGCAAGGATTATCCCCTCTTCCACCTCCTCAGGCGTAGCCCCGGGATAGGCAACAGTAACTTTGACTATATCAAGGGCAAATTCAGGGAAGACCTCCTGCTTAATCTTGAATGCACTTACAAGACCACCGATGATGAGTGCTATCATGAGAAGGTTGGCTGCCACATGATTGTCGGCCATCCAAGAAAGGAGACCTTTTCTTATATTTTTATCGCTATTCATGAAATTTTAACCAGATCAATGAAATGTGATTACTTCATTTCAACAGTCCTTTAAGATCCCTCCTAACCTCTACCCTCAAGGGGAGGAACTTTAATCTCCCCTCCTATTTTTAGGAGCACCCACAGGGCATAAAGGGCTTTAGGGGTGGTAAAATCCTCTCTACTCCTTCCCTTTCCCCTCTGCCTTCCCCACCTTATCCCCCACTACCTTATCCCCGGCAGCCCTCAACTTCATCCCGGGAAGGGCATTCTGCAGACGACTTACAATAAGACGTTCCCCTTCATCCATTTTGACAAGGCCTAAAAGCTCATTTTTTCGACGCCACTGGATATCCAGTTTCCGCACATCTAGCGTGTTGTCCTTTTTGAAAATAAAAAGACGATCCCCTTCATGTACCACTTCCCTGGGAAGGGCATAAATATTTTCCAGTTTACCGGCATCAATTTGAAGTTTGACAAAACTGCCGATGAGTATCCTGCCGTCACCCGCCTTGTCTCCAAGGGCAAGGGGATCATCTATCCTGACGAGGATTCTCGCCATTCGTCCTTTAAGATCAAGATCGCCCAGTAATTTTTCAACATTACCGCTGCGGATAACTTTCTTGCCATTGGATGTATCGAGAATGACCTTTACCTCTGCTCCGCTTTTATTCTTTTTATCCGGGAAGGCAATCCGTGAAACATACCCGAGAGGGATCGAAACACGTACCCAGAAGTAATCCGTTCCGGCCAGTGTGGCAATTTTTCCCTGCCTTCCTACGTATTGGCCCTTTTCAGCAAATTCCTCCAAAATAATTCCGTTGAAGGGAGCAACGACCGTCGTCCTTTTTAAATCGAGTTCAGCCGCAGCCAGTCTGCTTCTGGCGGCATCGAGCCGGGCCTTTGCACTTTTCAGATGGGGTTCCCTTAGAGCAAGACTTTTATCAGCCTGAGCTGCAGCATGCTCCTTTTCAAAAAGACGCCACTCCTCACGGGCAACCACCTGCTGTCCCTCTTCAAGTTCCAGCTGCGACTCAGCCTCGGCAAGCCCAGCTTTTAGCTCCTTCACGCGAAGAATATAATCAGCCCTATCGATACTCACCAGCTTATCACCTTTTTTTACAATACCGCCAGGAACGAGTTCACTGCTTATATCGATAATCTTCCCCTCCACTTCAGCAAAGAGATTTGCTTCCATTGCAGGTATAACCTCTCCTGCCGCCTCTATATATACACTTTCCGTTGAGGGAGAAATATTAAGGACTTCCACAATGGGAACGACAGGTTTGGGCCTCCTCTTTTTCGTCGCAGGCTTCATGGCATAAAAAACATAAACAAGGGCTGCCGTAATAGAGATGATTATGGCGGCTGCCGCTAATCTTCTTTTAATTTTTATATCACTCATTTATAACTCCTCATTTTCCCGATGGGGCTCATTGTCAGGCTTATCGAGAGGGGAGAATTTACTCCCTCCCAGCGCCCTGTAGAGCAGTATACGGTTTGAAATAAGCTCTCCTTTTTCACGGAGCATATCCTGTTCAAGCTTTTGCACAGACTGAAGCGCCGTAAGGAGGGGGAGATAATCGCTCACTCCCTGCAGGTAGCGCTTCCTCGTCTCACCCAAAGTTTCCCCGGCAATCTCATATTGCTCACCAAGCGCTTCAATAAGCGCCAGCTGTTCCTTTTCCTGTCGCAGGGCATTTTCAACTTCTTCTATGGCAAGGAGAAAGGCCTGCGTATAAAGGGCAAGCTGTTCATCAACAATAGCCTTTCGTCTCTCAACTTCAGCCTTTCGCCTGCCCCAGTCGATAATAGGCATGACCAGTTCTCCCATAAGGGAATAAAAACGGTTGCTGCCCGAGAGAGCATCACCCCGCAGCCCTCCCGAAGCAAAAAGCTTAATTGCCGGAAGTCTGCCGGCTACGGCCTCAGCCACACGGTAGTCTGCGGCAACAAGCCGCTTGTGCCGTACTCTGAGATCGGGCCTTTTAATAAGGAGATCAGCGGGAATGCCTGTCTTTGGCAATGGAGGAAGCTCAGGAAGAGAGTTAGCCTCTTCTTTAAACTCACCTGATGGTACGCGGCCAAGGAGTACATGAAGACCGTTGGCAAGAAGCGATAACTTCGCCCGTAGCGGTGGAAGTTGAGATTTGAGGGCTGCTACCTGCTGCCGCTGCTGGTAGATATCGACAAGAGAGGCTTTGCCATTTTTAAAGCGGAGTTCGATGAGGTGAAGAAATCTTTCTCCCACCTCGATCTGGCTCTTAAGCAGCCTTAACTGTGCCTGTGTTTCAATAATCTGATAATAAGTATGGGCCACCTGTGAACCAAGAATGAGGGCCGCGCCGGCAAGATCTTCACCTGTCGCTTCATTTTCCAGTAATAGTGCCTTTTCAGCCGATGACAGCCTCGACCAGAGATCGAGTTCCCATGAAAGTCCCAGTTCAAGTGCTGACGTATCACTTCGTTCACCATCACTATCCCAGTCCGAACTTTGCGACAGCTCACCTGTAAGAGGCGGTTTCCTGACGGCATTTGCCTGTTTTTCCAGAGAGGCGGCCTGTATAGTTCTTGCGTAAAAAGACTTTAAAGTAAAACTATCTGACAACGCTTTATTAATAAGTTCATCAAGGCGGGGATCATTAAAGGCAAGCCACCATTTTTCTTTAATCTCTTCCCCTCCCTCATCTGAAAGAGAATAAACCGAGCCATCTTCAATAAGAGGCGCCACCTCATTGTTAACAGTATGAGAGCAAGCGGCTAAAAAGAAAAAAAGGCCCACATATAGAAAGAATCTTAATGGCAATAATAAAGAATTTTTTTTCATAAATTGACTTGATTCTGGCCTTGATTAAAGCAGGGATTATATCACAAGCTTTTTTAATAAATGCAAAAAAAACCGCTTCAACCCTGTTGTCCGGTACCATTCTTTTACAGCATAACGATCATTGCCAATACAACAACAATGGTATAAAGAGATCCAATTACCTTTGTCAATATCATCATAGTTTCCATGGTTTTCCTCCCTAAGTTATTTCTTATTTTATGATATGAGTATACAAAAAAGCAGATTAACAAAAGATTAAAGATTATTGTGTTTTTGTAGGCAGCTATAAATAAGCCCTCTCCCTCAGGGAGAGGGGAGGGCATTTTCTTAGATTGTGCAATCATCACCATTATTTCACATAAAAAACAACATCTTTTCCATGACATCCTTTTTCTTCAAACATTTTTATGCTATCTTATGCCTTTACAATAATAAGCGGCTAAAATATTTATAGCTCATAAAGGGAGGAATACAACATGGTAGGCGGTTTGCACAACCCCAATTACGGTCTCGACAAACATGGCATTGAAAACGTAAATCATATTTACTGGACATGCGTCCCGCCGGTACTTTATGAACAATCGATCAGAAGGCGCGTGGGCATTATATCCTACCGAGGCCCTCTCGTTGTAAGAACAGGCGATTATACAGGCCGTTCTCCCAGGGACCGTTTTGTTATCGAGGAAGAAACAAGCAAGGACAACGTCTGGTGGGGTGAAAGCAACCGCCCTTTCTCTGAAGACAAGTTTGATAAAATTTTCCTGAGAATGCAGGCTTACCTCCAGGGAAAAGACGTTTATGTCCAGGATTGCTATGCAGGCGCTGATCCTGATTACCGGATTCCCATTCGCGTCATTACGGAAGATGCCTGGCACTCTCTTTTCGCCCGTATCATGTTTATCAGGATTATGGAAGATGAAGAACTTCTCAACTTCATCCCCCAGTTTACAGTTATCAACATCCCCGGTTTCAGGGCATCACCCAAGCATGACGGAACCAACTCGGAAGCATTCATCCTCGTCGATATCAAGAAAAAACTTATCCTCATCGGCGGTACGAGCTATGCAGGTGAAATAAAGAAATCGATTTTCAGTGTTATGAATTACCTCCTTCCTGCCAAAGGCGTCCTCTCAATGCACTGTTCGGCCAACAAAGGGGAAAAAGGCGACACAGCCCTATTTTTCGGCCTTTCGGGCACAGGTAAAACAACACTGTCGGCCGACCCTGACCGCTACCTCATTGGAGACGATGAGCACGGCTGGAGTGATAACGGCATCTTCAATTTCGAGGGGGGATGTTACGCCAAGGTGATCAACCTCTCCCATTATGCGGAGCCCCAGATCTTCGAATGCACAAGACGATTCGGCACTATCCTTGAAAATGTAAAAATCGATATGAGAACACGCGATATAGACCTCGATGATGCATCACTTACAGAGAATACCCGCGCCGCCTATCCCATCGCCTTTATCCCTAACCATGAACCGACAGGTAGAGGCGGCCATCCCGAAAATATTATTTTCCTTACCTGTGACGCTTTCGGCGTTCTTCCACCTATTTCCAAGCTTTCACCGGAACAGGCCATGTACCACTTCATCTCCGGTTATACAGCCAAAGTAGCCGGTACGGAAAGGGGAATAAAGGAACCGATAGCAACCTTCAGCTCCTGCTTCGGCGCGGCATTCATGGTAAGAAATCCTTCCGTTTATGCAAAGCTGCTCGGTGAAAAGATCAAAAAACACAATGTCAACTGCTGGCTTGTCAATACGGGATGGATCGGTGGTCCTTACGGTGTGGGTGAACGCATATCGATACAATATACGAGAGCCCTTCTAAACCAGGCCATCGAAGGAGAGCTTAAAGATGCCCCTATGGAGACAGATCCCTTTTTCGGTCTTTCCTATCCAACTCACTGCCATGAGGTCCCGGACCACATTCTCAACCCAAGGAACGCCTGGAAAAAGAAAAAGGACTACGATACAAAGGCCCGTCACCTGGCCGACCTGTTCAGGGAAAATTTCAAGACCTTTAAGAAAGATGTAAGTTCCGATATTTTAAAAGGGGGGCCTGTTAAAAACTGTTAATACAAATTTTAAAAAAGCCCGAACCGGACAGATAGCCGGTTCGGGCTTTTTTTATGTCAATTCATGGGCTGAGCGGCTCCCATAAAGGGACCTTAATCAGTCCTGCTGGTTACTTCTAAAAGGTGATATCCAAACTGCGTCTTCACCGGCCCCTGAACCTTGTTCAGTTCAGCGCTAAATACGACTTCATCAAATTCTTTCACCATTTGTCCCGGCCCAAAAGATCCCAACTCTCCACCATCAGCTCCTGAAGGACATTGTGAATATTGCTGAGCCAACTCAGCAAAATCAGCGCCGCCCTCTATTTTCTCTTTCAGTTCTTTACACTGTTCTTCCGTTGCAACCAGTATATGCCTTGCACTTGCATTTGCCATGCGAATCCTCCTCTATTTTTTTATATGCTATATCATCCCGGAAAGGGCCGTTGGCATCATTTATGGTGTCACACATAGATTCATGATCCAACCGTCCTTTCCTGGATAATAGCCTATATGGTCCATAAAATTAAGTCTATAAGCAATTTTTTCAGTAATTTGTGTAAAGGGCCTTATAAATATCGTCAGGGGGCGATTTTTCTCTCCACCCGATAGAGAAGATAGCTGCTCTCCTTTGTTCCCTCTAGCGCTCTTACAATATCCTCTCTCTCTCCGGCATAGTTGCCGGAAGCAAGAAGGGAGGAGAAAAAGCGCTTGTAGAATTCATCGGGGTAGACATAAATTTCAAAGGCAATCTTTTCGGCTTCTTTGATGGGGGGCGGGACATACTGGAAATCAAAATGCTTCAACGGGGCAATGCGGGTATCGAAAAGTTCTTCCGAAAGATCGAGGCTTACCCTTCGACCTATTATCGCTTCTTTCAGGCTCCCATCGATGATGGAACCTGAAGAATCAAGAAGGTAACCTTTTACCGTAACGGAAGGGGTGATATATGTAGGAAAATAATGACCCACAGCACTATTCGTTATTCTAAGGGTAACATTGGTATTATCGTTAATCACTTCAAAATGGAGACCACCTTCCACCATCTCCCGATCATGAATTCCCCTGAAAAGGTGTTTACGGTCAGGCATATGGCAATTTTGACAAACAATGTTTTCCTTGCCATAAGAGCTTTCCTGCCATTCCCTGTAAGTGTTTGTCAGTACCTTGCCATTTAATTCATAACCTTCATCCAGTTGATGACAGGCAGCGCAGAACTTTGCATCTTCAAAAAAATCTTTTTGCAACGAAGGATGCCTCTCATCGTTGTACATCTCCGGTACATTGATTTTGCCCGGAGATGAGGGGCCATAAACAGTACCATTTCTTACGTGGCAGACAGGACATGAAACACCGGACATTTTTAGGGATTTATCGAAAGTGCTGTTTTTTTCATAGCCTTCCTCTGTCTCATTTATTTCACTTTGTTCTTTTAAAGGTGAGTGGCAGTAGTAGCAGGAAAGGGCAAAGTCGGGATGATTAAATGGGTCAAGTTGCCCCAACAATCCCGGGCTCATACTTTTACTATGAAATGAATGACTCCAATCGTTGTATTGCTTTTTATGACAGCCTGCGCATTTTTCAGGATAAAGGCCGGCCGTCTCTTTTATGCCTTCCCCACTCCCAATTACAGGGCGATTCCAGTAATTAGAAAGTACAACTTCTCCTCCCAAAAGTGTGGGAGGAGAAGAGAGGATAAAAATTAAGACCAGTAATATTACAGGGAAATTCAAGTTAACGGCTACCGCAAGGATTCTTCATACTGCAGGGATTCTTCATACCCTTATGTTTCTTCACCAGGTGCTGGTAGTAGGCCGCCAGTGCCGTCATCTTATCTGATTTCCAGGGAAGCGGTTTTGCCTCCATGGGTATTTCCATACAATAATTGATCATCTGATCAAGAGTAACGACGTCATTGGGCATTTCGACATAGTGGGGGAAGGGGCCAACCTTTTCGAGGTTCAACTGTTCGCCACCCTCATGGCAGGAATTACAGCTAAGGCCCGAATTGCCGAGTTTTTCACTTTTCCAGAGTTTTTCTCCCAGCCTGATAGCAGCAGCTTCATTATTTATCCTCTTCTTCCTGAAACTCTGTTTTCCGCCACAGGGATTCTTCGCACAGGGATTCTTCGCACAGGGATTCTTCGCACAGGGATTCTTCACACAAGGATTCTTCACACAAGGATTCTTCACACAAGGATTCTTCACACAAGGATTCTTCGCACAAGGATTCTTTGCACAAGGATTCTTTGCACAAGGATTCTTTGCACAAGGATTCTTTGCACAAGGATTCTTTGCACAAGGATTCTTTGCACAAGGATTCTTTGCACATGGATTCTTTGCACATGGATTCTTCGCACATGGATTCTTCGCACATGGATTGAGGACACAGGGATTCTTATTTGTCATGGCAAGCAATACACCATCGTTACTGTCAGAAGCAAGAACGGTACTCCCTGTAGCAGTAAAAATCAGCGCGGTAAATAATAAACTCATTAAATTTGTTTTCATTTTTTCTCCTTTAAATAGTTTTTTTGTTCCCTCAAAAAAAAGGGAGCCATTCATAAAGCCAGATGCAGTTTTACAGCCACTTGGAATATAATCCTGGCAAGGGCAGTTAGATCATGGTTTCCAGGATAATAACTATTCCTGTATGATTGCAACTTACCCTGGATTGTATGGATAACTCTGAGACCGTCAATTACCGGTTAACAGGGAAGTAAATTAAAGGAATGGCGAAATAAAGTATGTAAGCCCCATTACAAAAAAAAAGAATTTATTACGATGGAAGGATAATGTCACGGCCACTGGCAATTATGCGGCCGCTTTTTTTCAAGCTGTTCAGTTCAGCAGTAACTGTCTCTCTTGCTGCACCGATAAGGTTTGCAATCTCCTGATGAGATAACCTGACACTTATCATGGTTCCCTCGTCAACAGGTGTTCCATACTTTTCGCCAAGGTCACTGAGGGCGAAAAGAAGCCTTTTTTGCACATCCTGGAAGATGAGATTTTCAAGACGGTTTTCAATCTTTCTCATTCGTCCGCCGATCATCCTGGTAATATTAAGAGAAAGCCCGGGCCTCTTACTGAGAAAACTTTCAAAATGATCCCTTTTTATTGAGCATATAAAAGAATCCTCCAATGCTTCTGCACTGGTTTCGCGTTCTAACTCTCCCGCAAGACTAAGCTCGCCGAAGACATCTCCCGGATCGAGTATATCTATTGTAAGCTCCCTGCCATCTTCCGAAAAGCGGCTTATTTTAATGCGCCCTTCCTTGAGGATATAAAGCGTATCGGAAGCGTCACCCATATTGTAAACGCACTCTCTCTTGTCTACTTTCGATTCCTTAAGCAGGGGGACAAGCTCATTTATATCCTCTTCAGGGAGGTCTTTTAAAAGCCTGTTTGTATTTAGATACCAGAGTGTTTTTTGATTCATTTAACGTTCCTCGAATAACATATAAGTCAATTCCAGGTAAAATAATAGCACACTTTTTATTTTATGATTACCTCAACTTTGTAAGGAATAAATTGTGCTTATTTAATTCTTCACCGAAGCAAGAAAGTGCCTGAATACTTTCTCAACAGTTTCTATTGATGAAATGAGACGATGATCACCGCTAATCAAATGCAGTGAACAATCATGCGCTTTGGCAAACCGGATTGAATTCTCCGGTGGAATAACCTCATCAGACCAGCCATGGACAATTTCAATATGACCGCACTTGGGATGATAATCCTGCACCTTATATCCGGGAATATACAAGGCAGGCGCCAGCAAAAAGATTCCTTCCGCCTCCACCTGTTCAGCAGCCACCACCGAAACATAGCCTCCCATGCTGGAGCCGACGAGCAGGAAATGCTCTTTTTCATCCTTTAAAATATTTACCAGACGCTCAGCACGAACATCGGGATCAAAGGTGTCTGTGTAATCGATGCTGTCAACCTGATAGCCCGCAACTTGGGCTATATCTGCCAGCCTTTTAATTTTGCTGCCCCAGGGGCCGCTTTCTTTTCCGTGGGAGAAATAGATTTTCATGGAGTTTTGGTATTGAGATGGTTAATAACAAATTCCATAATAATCAGGTATATATTTAAGACGATTTCTTTTTTTAAGCATTTCTTCTGTATCTATTTGGCACTCTGTACTAACATAGTCTCTAGCTGGACCAAGTATTAATTCTTCCATTCCTAGATATGTTTTACCATTGTGTTCTATGACTAACTCCCACTTATACCCTGTATCTCCAAATACTTTGAAAAAGTGAAATTTATAAGCTTCGTCAATATGAAACTTGCCGTCTTTATCCGTCATGGTTTTTTTTATGTTATCTTCATTAATAACACTCACTAATGCATTTGGAACGGGAGTATTCTTATTTAGAACAATACCCTCAACCTCAGGACTTATTCTTTCAAAGTGAGGTATAGGAGCGCATCCAGATAAGAGAAAAAGCAATACTATTAAATATAATTTCAACATTATTTTTATTATCTAATGACTCAACTTAATTAAGTAATATGTCCCTAGAATTACCTAATTCACATCTAATTGGGATTGGTTGGAACGATTTCGCTGATCCGTGCAAAAACTTGATAGCACATTAGCGATTAATTTTTTAGCAGTTGTTTAGCGTTCATTTAACTTTTGGGTAGTGTTCAATAATCTGTGTCAGGGTTAATGGAATTATTCATCATATCAAAGCATTAATTCTTTATCCAGCCTTCCTTCAAAGAAAATAGCTAATTGAGAGATCGTTAGCGACCAGTTTTTGATA
>Ga0224514_10000014_pt1 | contig 78565 bp, 74 predicted proteins | sample SF_May12_sed_USG_3_FD_169107 | JGI IMG/M metagenome (GOLD analysis project Ga0224514, IMG submission 169107) | Sediment microbial communities from San Francisco Bay, California, United States - SF_May12_sed_USGS_24 | ecosystem: Environmental > Aquatic > Marine > Sediment | place: USA... | reverse complement strand
AGGCGGGACTCCCCTCCTTCCACCGTTGTCTTCGGCGGGCACAAGCCCTAAGTAGGATAAGTGCCTTTACGAAATTAAAATTTCTAAGTTACTAAAACTCGCTTCGCTCAGACAGTTTGTGCCCTTAATCCTCAGTCAACGGCTACACTCAGCTGCGTTTTAACGGGAAGGAAAAGCAAGCCCTTTTAGGGCTCAAGCAAGGTCGCGTTCTCTGGTCGTGGATTCTTTACTTGATAAAAGCCCTGTTCTAATGACAGGGCTTTTTTTATTAGTTTGAACTTGCAGGCTAATTCTAAAAGCGTCATTCCCGTGAAAAGGGGAATCCAGAAATCATCACATGTGGATTCCCTCCTTCGAGGGAATGACAAGAAAAAAAGATTCCATACCTTTTTTACTTTTCTACCCGGGCTTTTTCAATTGCTATTTGCGCCGCATTCATAATAACGTTACTGCTGTTTGTCGCTCCTGTGACGGCATCGACTTTGGTTGATTGATTTTCTACTATCCTTTTCACAATAATCGGTTCCGCCTTTTTTCCCCGCCATGCCCAATGCTGAATGATTTCAACATTAATAATCCTGTTACTTTCAATGGTGACCTTTACTCTGGCCTTGTTGGGGCCATTTTTATAGCTACCTTCATAGCTTCCATTATTCAAGTTATATTTGTTTACAGGCCCGCCAAGTTGAGGAGCTGATGCACAGCTTAAGAGGAGAGTGATAAAAAGAAGGGGTAGCAGTTTGATTGCCTGAGAGTGACCTTTTTGCCTTATAATTGCCATGGGTTTCCTTAAGAATAAATAACTTGTTCTTAAATAAAAATGGCTTTTTCTCGCTATAAGTTCCTAAATCCGACAGACTCCTTGAAGAGAAACCTTTCCAACCTTTGCGAACTTAGCGCCTTTGCGCGATAAAAAAAGGGATTTCAATAATATTCAAGCTCAATACGAAAGAAGTGAAAAAATGAAAATCTATTTACAGGATCTTTTCCAACGCTTTTTCGAGACTTTCTGAGGGGCTGTAGCCCCTTTTAATATACCAGTTTTCAATCGATTTTTTAGGGATATCCTTATCAAAGGATTCCGCATGGAGTGCCACTTTACTGTAACCGAGTTCTCCGGCAATGCTTTCTACCCTGGCCAGAACCCGGGAACCAATCCCTTTGTTTCTGTATTCTTTTTTGATAAATATCTCATAGAGAAGCAAATAATCCGTTCCGGGCATATGGTCTATTGCAAGATAGGCAATTTCCTTCTCATCACTGAAAACGACATAATGTTTCGTAAAGCTTATTCTTGCACAGTCTCTGGCCCTTTTTCTCAAAACCCTGTCTTTTATAACACTATCCCGGGCCAGTTCTTTAAGTACAACTTCCATGGAATCAGACCGTCAGATATGATTAATTGTTAAATCCAAACCATCTTTGCTGTCTTTTGTTTCTTCCAATCGCTCCGTTCCCGAGATAATGGCAATAGCACTTTTTTCCAGGCCATCTCTGAGATGAACCCTGGCTGCATTGACCATGTCCTGTCTCGTCAGGGAAAGGAGTGCTTTTCTCCTTAGCTGCCTCATTTCGCTTGTAAGTCCTCTCAATAGGGCGACAAATTCTCTGTCACCCTTGCCGGCAGGGGAAAGTGGTTTGTCAATATCGGAAAATGTGCTGAGCATGGCTTCTTTTAAATCTTCATCACTGAACTCACCTTTTATAACCCAGTTGATGGCATCTTTGTATACCTTTAGGGTACGCTCCAGGTGAGGATCACGGTATGAGAGAAAGGAAAAGAGCCCTTCAGAAGCGGAATAAGAGGCAAAGCCGCCATAGGCCCCTCCCTTTTCCCTTATTTCTCTATGAAGGTAACAGGCTCTGAGAAGCTTTGACAGGACGAGCAGGGCAGGAGAGTCACTGTGACTGTAAGGGACCGTTTTAAATACCTGCGCCACATAAGATACGGGTACATTTGTTCCCCATCCTTCCACGCAGGGCGAGGCTGTAAAGTCGACATCCTCACATGAAATGTCACTTCCTTCTTTTATGGCAGAGATAAAGGGCAACATTGCCTTCTCCATGCCTGAAAAAAAGCGCTTTTCTGTAACAACAGAGATTTTCAAACTTTTTTTGTTCACCAGTGATGCAGCAATGGCTTCCATTTTATGAGCAAGCGGCGCCAGTTCATCTTCCTTAAGTTTGGCAAGCTCCTTGATTAAATGCAGATAACTTATGCCGAACCATTGTTCACGCTGTTTTCCTCCTTTTGTCAGATGTCTGGAAGCAAGCCCTCTGGCATAGCTGTGTCCCGATCCCGGGATTGAATTCTCCATGGATGTCTTTATCTGGCCGATAAGTGTATGCAGCCTTTTATAATCACGGAAGTCGGGAGCTGATACGATATCTCTCAAAATGGCAAAAAGTTCTTCCTGCTTGCTTACAAGGGCTTTACCGTTAAATTCGACGACTTCATCAAAATTGCTGAGATCATTGAGATCCTCCCAGAGATTGGCCCCTGTACTGACGCCTCCCGTATGGGCTTCAATGCGTTCAGCCATCTCCGTATAATCGTGACCGGCGGCGCCTATTTTGGTAACGATGGAACAAAAGAGAGGCACATAAGGTTTTAATTCTTCAGGAACTGATTCGGTTTTTGCGAGTGCCGTAAAGTAACTGATACCGTTTGTAGGCTGGTCAAACCAGTAGCTGTCAAAACCTGATACCTGCTTATATTCATGGGGGGCAATGTAGCTCTCATCGGGGATATCGTCAATTTGCAGGGTAGGGAGGCAGTTGATATCTTCCTCACTCTCCTGCTCTTTTTTCAGCAGCAGACTGTCACTGATTACTTTATCGATTTGAGCCTCAGTGAGGCCCTTTCTTGTCTCTTCCAGTCTTTTAGTTTCTGCATTCGCTTCTTTGGCTGCAAGACCTGTATCGGGCTTTAGTATGACTTGAACCTTGTGACTGTTGTTTAATAGATATTCCTTGATCTTTTCCTGGAAGAAGGGCCCCGCTTTCATCTCTTTTCTCAACCTTTCAATATGTTCATCAATGAGAAGAGGACTTACGGGATCACCGTCATGAAGCCATGGTCCAAACAGGCGAAAGAGAATATTCAGGGCATAGGGATAATAATTTCCTACCACTTCTTTATTAGAGAATTCGAGCTGATGAATGACGGCTTCCACCCTCTCTTCGGGAAAGCCTTCCCCGGCCAGTTTTTCAAGTGTATCAATAAGCACCTTTTCTATGGCGCCGGCATCGTCGCAATTGGCGCCCTGAAGACCGGCTGCAAAGCAGGTATCCCTGTTTTCATCGTCATAGCCTGTTCCCGGCGCTAGCTGGGTACCGAGTTTGGAGTCCATAAGGGCCTTGTAGAGTGGTGCCGCAGGGCTGCCGAGAAGAAGGCTTGAAAGGATTTTTAATGTAAATACCTCAAATGCATCCCTGGCGTCGCAGGTAAGCCAAGCCACTGAGACAAATGATTTTTTTGCCTGTTCTTCAGCAGGAGTGGCTGCCTCGATGGGGTAGGTAAACTCCTCTCTCTGCGGTGATTCATATCTTCTCTCTCTTTTAACCTCACTATCGACATGGAGCTTTTCAAAGCCTGACAGGACACGTTCTTCTATTACCTTCAGGTGTTTTTCCAAAGGCAGGTTGCCATAGGTAAAGAACTTTGCATTTGATGGGTGATAGTAGGTTCCATGGAATTCTTTTAACTGTTCCCAGCTAAGGTCAGGTATGTTTGCCGGTTCGCCGCCCGAGTTATGGTGATAAGTACTTGAAGGGTAGAGTGCCCTTTGAAGCCGCCTGTGCATGAGTGAAGCAGGATCAGACATGGCACCCTTCATTTCGTTGTAGACGACCCCTTTGTAGGTGAGTTTTGATTCCCGATTCTCAGTTTCTTCAAATTCGACACGCCATCCTTCCTGTTTGAAACTAAGCTCCCTTATATTGGGAAAAAAGGTGGCATCGAGGTAGACATCCATAAGATTGTAAAAGTCTTTCTCATTTTGTGTTGAAAAAGGATACATAGTCCAGTCGTTTGCCGTCAGTGCATTCATGAAGGTATTGAGGCTCCGTTTGAGCATGGAAAAGAAAGGATCTCTTACAGGAAATTTTTTTGATCCGCAAAGCACGGTGTGTTCAAGAATATGAGCCACCCCCGTAGAATCCATGGGCGTCGTTCTGAAAGCAATGGAAAAAAGATTGTTTTCATCGTCATTTTTAATATGTATATATTGGGCGCCTGTTTTTTCATGAGAAAGCATGAAAAGAGTCATAGACAGATCAGTGAGCTCTACAATACGATCCACAATAAATCCTGATAATCTATCGCCTTTTTGAATGGCCTCTTTTTTCATTAGGGCTATTTCTCCTTTTGTTGAAAATATCAATGTATCCCCGGGAAGGGAGTTATTAAAAAAGTGACACTACAATAATGTAAAAGGTACGGACTGTCAATCTTTGCATTACTTTAACAAGACAGAACCCGGCCCTCTTTGAAAGAGTGAAAAAAATGCTGCCCTTAAGATGAGAGGATGAATAGATAAGGTTCTGATAATACCTTTATTTTTTGTACTTATCCACAGGCTGAGAGAGCGGCTGTGGATAAAGTGAGTCGCTATTAATTCTATCTCATGAAATTTTAGAGATAGCCCCTTTGATAGACTTGTCTAAAGGCAAGCCCTTCAAAGGTCGGCATAAAAAAGGCGGGAATAAATGCTTGAAAAGAGGCATTTTACTTTTTACCCCATTGGAACGGACTTTTAGGGGGGGAAATGAGAAAAAGAAGCGCTTTTTCCACAGTTTTCGTGGAAAATGATATAAACGGCAGAAAGGCTTATTATTTTATAAATAATTATTCCAGGCCCGTCTCCATATTCATGGAAGAGCATTCTTCAAGCCATTTTCCACTTTTATAGCTGCTCAATATTTCCTGGTAATTGTCACGCTGTCTGCTCTCGCCGCTGAGATCGATCTGGAAGTTCTTAAAGCCCATCTTTTTGAATCGCTTCATATAGCCAAAGAAGGAAAAGGGCTTTTCGGCAAAAACATAGGTCAGGCCATCACGCTCTTTCGGGATATATTCGCCGCCTTCCTGTCCTCCGAGGCCTTTCTTCTTTTTTGTCCATTTTACCCGTGACACGTAAAGGGGCAGGTGAGAATAGACGAGGAGATCCCCCATGGCTGTTGCTCCCTTTTTCACAAGGGCCTCCAGGTTATTGCCGTCACTCTCGATGGAAAGCGTTATTCTGGAGCAGCCGAGGTCGGACAAGCTTTGTATGGCAGCGCTGTTTAGCGCATGAATATAGTGGCTGCTGCTAATATTAAAGTGACCGTCCTTTAAAAGGTTAAAATGACTGATGTTGGAAACCTGCCAGTTGGCAAACCCTTCCCTCCCAAGAAAGTCAATAACATCCTTATAAAAGGGGATTTCCCCTTCCTGGATGACCAGTGGAAGAGACCAGACAATACGCTCCTTCATGGCTTTAAGCCTTTTTAGATGCTTTTTCAGGTTATGAATGGTGGCCCTCACAAGAGGAATGATAAGGCCATTGCACTGGCTTGAAACCCTCGGTACATCTCTCAGATCACCTACCCGAACAAGCGTTCCTGCCGGATGGACATCTTTAGGCGGGCTTATGCTTTCTCTCAGCAGTTTCTCTAAAAGCCCGGCTGCCTGTAGCTTGCTTTCCTCCTGAATTTTGATGCCTTTTATTTTATCAAGCCGTCTTTTGGCTTCAATGTTTTTACCGCGGTGCTCATGGGACGTCGTTTTGAAAAGGGCATCCCCTTTGTTTAAACTGCCGGGAACAGTAATCTCTATGGTATCTCCCTTTTTTGACTGGTTTACTTTTTTACCTTTCAACCATATCTGCCTGAGTGAAAAAGCCGTTCTTCCCCCTGTTTTTACATTTTGTACTCTTAACCTGTCCCTGGTGTGAAGGTCTATGGTTGACTTAAAGAGCGCTCTTGTGCCGACGCACTTTATTACCTTTCCTGCAAATTTTCCCATATTACCGCTTCGTCCCGGAACGGTAATCGATAGCGGTCTTTCATCGAGAAAGAAGCCTGACGTGCGCTGGCGTGACATGACATCTTTAAGGAGTTCCTTTGCCTGATCAATTGCATCCTTTTGATTGTTATTCTCGGCATCCATGACCATTCTGTAAGCCTTGACCACATTTTCCACGTATTCTACCGATTTCATTCTTCCCTCGATCTTGAAGGAATCTATTCCGGCTTTTATGATTTGAGGAATGAGTTCAATGGTAGAGAGATCTCCCATGGAGAAGGGATTCATTTCCTCCCGGCCGTCACGATATTCTCTTCGGCAGGGCTGAACACAGACGCCGCGGTTGGAACTCTTTCCTCCGAGATAACTGCTGAAAAAACAGGAACCGGCATAGCTGAAGCACATTGATCCATGAACAAAGGCCTCTATTTCAACGTCCGATTTCTTTTTGGCGGCTTTGATCTCCTTTAGCGTCATTTCACGTGCAACAACAATTCTTTTAAATCCCATGGAAGCCAGTTGGTTAATACCGGCACTGTTGTGGACCGTCATTTGCGTACTGGCATGGATAGTAAGGTCAGGGAAATAAGTTCTTAATATACGATAAAGGCCGAGATCCTGGATAATTACAGCGTCCGCTCCAAGGCAGGAGAGGGCAGAGAGATCATAGATTACCTTTTCAAGTTCCCCTTCCTTTAGAATGGTGTTGAGGGCAATATAGACTTTTTTATCCCTGGAATGAGCGTAGGGAATGACTTTTTCCAGGTCGGCAATAGAAAAGTTTCGCGCTCTGCCCCTGGCGCTAAATGATTTTAAACCTGCGTAGAGGGCATCGGCGCCGGAATCAATGGCGGCAAAAAAAGCTTCAATACTTCCGGCAGGCGCAAGCAGTTCGGCTTCCTTAAATTCTTTCATGGCGCTAATTCCTGATTGAAAACATAGTTTGATTGATTATCGTTTCTGGATGGACACTAAATAGCCTGGAAATTCCGGAAGGTGAGAGCAGGTATGAAATAATGGTATTAATAGTCGCTAACCGGCAGGCTTGTTTATTGTGCTGCTTCAACCCAGGTAACTTCCCGCCTGTATTTGTAATGATGCTTCCTTTTGGAATTGAGCCTGGCGTCAAAACGAGCTGCTGCTCCGGGCTCCACACTCCGTTTGTTTGGCCCCGTGCCTTGAACATCAATCATTTTTTTATCAACGACAATGTTCGTTTCCGGGTCGATGGAATAGATGGTAACCGTTACCCAATCGGCTCTTTTGCTTCCTTTGTTGATTACCCAACCATGCGCTTTTATCCAACCGGTGGAAGTTGTATTCTCCGTGTGAAGCTGCCACTTGAATACGACATGCGCCTTGTTTTCATAGGCTTTATTGTTAAGGCAACCGTATGATAAAAGTGTGAAAAAGAGGAATGTAAGGGCTAAAAACTTAAAGTTCAGACTCTTTTTCATAAAGAAGACTCCTTTTTAAGGACCTTAGGGTAGGTTATTCTTAATACTAAAGTATAGGAGAGGGAATATCAAATGAAAAATAAGAAAAGGAAATAATTCCTCTTTCACTGTTTGGCCTTATTTGATGAAAGGGGGAATAAATTCATAAAGCGCCATGTCCTGCTCCTTAAAGGGGAGGGCCTCTAATTTTCTAACAGGATCTCCGCCATCCTGGTGAAGGGGGAGAGCCATGGGGGATGCCCTTCATCCCTGTGCACAGCAGGGGCTATTCTGAGCGTGATTTCATAAAGTTAAATTCTCATTATTTTTTTGACGGCATACACGGAGGATCTGTGTGGTAAAAAAACTACCAGTAGGGCAGGGGGGTGTGGTAAGATATTTACCGATAATTCTGTTCTTATAGCAGTTACCGTAAGGAAAGGCTCTTCTTTGCTATGAGATAAAAAATTAATTTTCAAAGTTTTTATTGCTGTTTATCTGTTAATGCCTTCCTGCAATTATAAATTCTTTTCATGATTTTATATAACGGTATGTTTTTTGATAGATCTTTCCCCGTTAATGGGCTTTTACCCTGAATATAACTTTATAAAGGACGCCTTATGTATAAAAATATCTATGTTCCTGTTGATAACTCCGATCTGTCAAATGCCGCTGTCGACCTGGCCCTTAAAGTTGGAGGGATGAATAAATCACGTTTAACGGGAAGTCACGTTTATGCAGCCAAACTGCATGATAAACGTTTTAAGACGATGGAAAGCGGACTTCCTGCGCAGTTTCATGAAGAAAGCCGGCTGGAAAGGCAGCGAAAGATTCATGATTCGCTTATTACCAAGGGCCTGGAGCTTATTACGGATTCCTATTTAGGCGTCATGGCGAAAAGTTGTGCAAAGATTGGTCTCCAATTTGAGGGTGTCTCGCTGGAGGGAAAAAACTGGCAGGAACTTGTTCGTGATATCGAGGAAAATAACTACGATCTGGTCGTTATGGGCGCTCATGGTCTTGGCAGAGTGCCGGGAGCAATCTTAGGTTCTGTGGCAGACCGGGTAACAAGAAGAGTCAAACGGGATGTGCTCATCGTTAAAGAAAATAGCGAGTATCAAAGTGATACCATTGTCGTTTGTCTCGATGGGAGTGAGCGCTCCTATGGTGCTTTAAAAGTCGCCCTTGATCTGGCTAATAAATTTAACAAGAAGGTAAAAGCGGTTTCTGCCTTTGATCCCTATTACCATTACGTCATGTTTGATTCTCTAAAAGAGGTATTAACGGAAAAGGCGAAAGAAGTTTTTAAGTTTGAGGAGCAGGAAAAGCTGCATGAAGATATTATTGATTCGGGACTGGCAAAGGTTTACCAGGGGAATCTCGATATTGCCGGACGAATTGCAGATGATAATGGCCATAAAATAGAAACAACCTTGCTTGACGGCAAGGCCTGGCAAAAGGTTTTGGAGTATGTGAATAAAGACCGGCCCTGGCTGCTCATCCTCGGTCGGACGGGGATTCACAATGATGATGATATTGATCTTGGAAGTAATGCGGAAAATATTCTGCGTATGGCTCCCTGCAACATTCTGCTGACGGAAACAAAGTTTGAACCGCCCCTGGAATATCAGGCCGATGAGACTATCATGTGGACAAAAGAAGCGAAGGCTAAAATGGAGACCGTGCCGGCAATGGCCAAAGGCGTGGCTATGAAGGCTATTCAGCAGCACGCCGTTGCGGAAGGGTATACGATGATTACTGCCGGCGTTGTCGATAATGCTGTTAGAAAGCTTTTGCCACCGGAAGCAATAAGGGTCATGGGAATAAACTTTGATGACGGCCCGCAGGAGGAAACAATGGAAGAATATAAAACGTTTTCTCTTTCTTTTGAGTGTCCCGCCTGTAAATACGTCCATCATGAGGTGCGCCCCAAGGTATGTCCTGTCTGCGCCAAAGGGGGGGAAACCTTTAAAATAATAGAGGCTTCCCGCGATGACGGGACGGGAGATGAAGGATCCATTGCCGGTGAGACCTTTGATGGCCGTAAATTGAACTGGACCGCAGAAGCACATTGTCTCCTCCAGGAGATCGGTAATGAGGCGGAAAAAAAACAGATACGTTTAAAGCTGGAAAAACAGGCCCATGTGAGGCATTTAAGTGTCATTTCTAAAGAGATGGTACTTGAAGCGAGAGGTGAGGACAGCGTCGAGCCAGGTGATAATCTTCAGTGGACAGAGTGCGCCCTTAAGCGGTTGGCGCGTGTACCTGAGGGCTTTATGCGTGATGCAGCGAGAAAGAGTGTTGAAGGGTATGCCGGTTTAAAGGGCATAAAAAATGTTGATCAAGAGGTGGTGGAAGCGGGTCTGGTAGAGGCAAGAGAAAAGATGCAGGCCCAAATGTCCGGTCATATGGACCGTTAACTCTCTCCGTGGTCCGGTTTTGCCTGTCAAGCCATTCTTAAAGAACCTGAAATTCTTATTAATAAATAGCGCTGGCGCATGTTGAAAGATCAAGAATTTAGCAATGCAATGAATTTAAAAAAACTGTTAATAAAGCCTTTCGGCATCAGGAGGAAACTGATTATCATCCTCCTGCTTTTTGCGATTGTTCCTTCCTATCTGGCCGGTATCTCCGGAGAAAAGTATTCGACTTATATTCTTGAAGACGCAACGCTTCGCCACCTTGAATTTGAGCTTTCCTCTAAAGCGCATGATTCGGAGCAATTCCTGAAAACGATACACCGTGATGTGCAGTACTTGAGTAAAACTGTAGCTATGCGGGATATGGTTGATTTAGGGGAAGGTGAATATAAATCAGTCTTTCATAGACTCAGAAACCGTCTGGAAAAGGCTTTTCTTATTATCGCCCAGACAAGGCCTTATTATGATCAGATTCGCTATATTGACGAAAATGGCTTTGAACTGGTCAGGGTCAATAACCAGGGTGATGAAGCGGAAGCTGTCACGCGTGAAAAACTCCAGTTCAAGGGAGACCGCTATTATTTTAAGAAAACAATGAGTTATTGGGCGGAGGAGTGCTACGTTTCTCCCATGGATCTTAACATTGAGCGCGGAGTCATAGAACTCCCTGAAAAACCGGTTGTCAGGGTGGCAACGCCTGTTTTTAACAGCAAGCGGGAAAGAAAAGGGATTGTCGTTATCAATCTTTTTGCCAGCTATTTGATTAACCAGATTCAAAAGACAGATATTACCAAGGGGGGGACGACCTTTCTCGTTAATAAAGACCACTTTTATCTTTCCCATATTAATAGTCTTAAACTTGACAGCAGATCTTTTAAAATTGGATCAATCAATGATTTGAGCGGGGACTTTTCAGAGAATGTGGTTGCCCATCTCTTGTCGGGAAGTCCCGGTACAGTCAGAACGGAGCAGGAGATTATTTCCTATCATCCCATTTTTACCGGTGACAAGACTTCGAAAGATTACTGGGTTCTGGCTATGGCTTATCCCAGGAAGAATATTTTTGCCTCCGTGTCGTCTCTTATAAAGACGAATATGATGATAGGCGCTGTTACCATTCTTACCGTTTCTATTGTGGGTATCTGGCTGGCAAGGCGCTTTGCCAAACCGATTGTTATGCTTCACCGGGGCGTTGAAAGCATCTCAGAGGGTGATTTTGATCATAAAATCAATATCAAGACAGGTGATGAAATAGAGATGCTGGCGGAGCAGTTCAACAACATGACCTCTACTCTTAAGGAATCGAGAAACAAGCTTCTTAACTGGAATGAGTCGCTTAAAGATGAAGTAGCTGAGAGAACGAAGGAACTGGAACTTGAGAAAAACAAGTTTGAAAGTGTTCTTATGTGTGCCAGTGAAGGAATTATTGTGGCTGATGAAGAAGATAATATTCTCATTATGAATCCTGCTGCCGAAGCAATCCTCGGTGTAAAAAAGGACGGCAAGATAGGCCAATCTATCATGGGATGCCACAAGAACCCCGACAAAATCAGGGCGCTTTTGTCGGGGCAATCACCGGTTCCCTCAAGTACGGTTTCCATGACTGTCGGTTCCCAGCAGTTGGAGATCAGTGCAGCTGTTGTTGCATTTGAAGGCAAACGCTATGGATCGATGATGGTTGTTCGTGATGTCAGTGAACGTCAACGCCTTATCGATGAAACGATAATGATGGAAAGACAGCTCCTTCATGCCGATAAGCTTGTAACTATTGGTGAACTTTCTGCCGGGATTGCTCATGAAATCGGAAACCCCCTTGCCGCAATCAAAACAGTGATCCAGTCAATGGAAGAGGTGGCCCCCTTTCGCGGGGAGCAGGAAGAGTATATTGACAGGATATTAAGAGAGATAGACAGGTTAAACCTTTTTATCAAGACATTTTCTACCTTTGCCCACCCCGGGGTGAGCATGAAGATTGGAAGCTGTGACATCGATTATGTACTGGATGAAGTGTTGTTTATGATTGAAAAAGAGGCTGAGAAGAATGATATTGCCATTATAGATGAGCGGCAAAGTGAACCGGCAGAGGTATTGATAAGCGAGGACCTGCTCAAACAGGTTTTTGTCAATCTCTTTGTCAATGCCATTCACGCCATGCCCTCCGGCGGAAGCATCGTCATTAATAATGAAGAGAGAGAGGGTGATCTGCTCAAGGTTTCCGTTGCAGATTCGGGGAAAGGGATTTCATCTGAAGATATGAGTAAGGTCTTTGATCCTTTTTTTACTACAAAATCTGATGGAACGGGCCTTGGCCTTTCCATCGTTCATCGAATTCTCGAAGAGCATGGAGGCGATATCAGAGTTAAAAGTATTCTTGGTCAAGGCACAACATTTGACCTGTTATTTCCAGTGAACCACATAGAATAGTATTTTAAATATAAAAAGGTGCTTATGAAACAATCCATGTTAATTGTAGAAGATGAAGAGACAATGAGAAAAACCCTTTCCGAGGTCTTTGTTCGTCGTGATTTCAGAGTGCTTACGGCGGAAAGGGCCGGCAGCGCCCTGGAGATATTTAAAAGCCAGAAGGTTGATATTGCTCTTCTCGATGTGAGGTTGCCCGACAGGTCCGGTTTGGATGTCTTGAAAGAACTCAGGTCTTTTGATGATGATACGACTGTCATTGTCATGACAGCCTACCCCGATGTTAAAACTGCCATTTTGGCAATGAAAGAAGGCGCTTATGATTATATAAACAAGCCTTTTGAACTGGATGAGTTAAAGCTTCTCGTCGATAAGGCGACGGAAAACAGACAGCTCAAATCGGAAGTGGAGTTGCGCCGCTATGAACGGAAGGACCTCGGCGCTCCCGATATGGTGGGAGAAAGTCCTGCCTTTGAACTTGTGAGGGAATTTATTCAGATAGTATCGGGGACACCGAAAACATCTGTTCTTATTATGGGTGAGACGGGCACCGGCAAAGAGCTTGTAGCTAATTCCATTCATTGCAACAGTGAACGAAGGGATAATGCTTATATCAAAATTAACTGTAGCGCTATTCCGGAAAACCTCCTTGAAAGTGAACTTTTTGGTTATGAAAAAGGGGCCTTTACCGATGCAAGGCAGAGCAAAAAAGGCCTTTTCGAACTGGCCGATGGAGGAACGATCTTTCTTGATGAGATGGGAGAGATGGACATTAACCTGCAGTCAAAATTGCTGCAGGTTCTGGAATATCAGACATTCAGAAAATTGGGGGGAACACGTGATATCTCGGTTGATGTGAGAGTGATTGCAGCAACAAACAGGAATCTTGAAAGGATGGTAAAGAAAAACGAATTCAGGGAAGATCTTTACTATCGCTTAAAAGTCATGGTTGTTGAGCTTCCTCCTTTGAGAGAGCGGAGAAAGGATGTTCATTTTCTGGCTGAATATTTCATCGATTTGAATAATCCCGTATTCGGAAAAAATATAAAGGGCATTTCCAGGGCAGCGAAAGATATGATTCTTAATTATTCCTGGCCGGGAAACATACGAGAACTTAAAAATGTTATGGAGCGGGCTGTTATTCTCGCGAAAGGAGAGACTATTGATATTGATTCACTTCCCCGTGAATTGCTTTCTGCCGGAGAAAATGCTTTAGCGGCGCCCCAGGGTGAGAGCCATGAAATGACACTGGAAGACGTTGAAAAGTATCATATTATTAAAGTTCACAAAATGCTGGGTGGAAATAAAACGAAGGCAGCCAAATTACTCGGTATATCGAGGTTGACCCTGCGGGACAAGCTCAAGAAGTATGGTCTTCATAAATAGTTAAGGGAACCTTTGATTATACCTGCTCAAATCAGCGAATCAATTCGCCCCCTTGTCCGGGGAATAATTATTTTAAGACTCGCCACTTCCTCTTCTGCTATACAATGATATCATTTGTATACTATGCTTTTAACTGGTAATAAGGTTACCGGCTTATTGGTAAACATCCAACCACACTCAAGCATTATCGCCATTCATAAACTGATTAAGTTCCTGAAATTATGAGGAAAAAAAGTGTGGCATGTCTGTTGCTATTACCACTCATGATTAAATGACAGATTTACTTGATTCATCTGTTAATCATCTTTTTAAATGTGAAATATGTGAATAAAAAAACGCCTTGTTGTAATCACCGGGGCGTGAAGGTAGAGAATGCATTCCCCTCCTCATTGAAGAAACTAAAGGGACATGTAACTGCCGGGAATTGAGAAAAGGAGGTGATAAAGAAAGATTAATTTCGATTTCGGGGTGTGGGATTAAGTCAATTTCATGAAAGGAGTTTATAAATGATTAAAAGATTTTTTGTTTTATTAATGGCTTTAATGTTTGGGTTCTCATCGTTACCTGCTTATGCGGGCGTTGAGGTTGGGGACAATCTTTCGCTTTTCGGTGATGTACGTTACAGGTATGAGCAGGATGACAGGGATCATACTACAAAAGAGGAGCGTGATCGTCATCGTATTCGTGCACGTATTGGCGCCAAGTACACTGTTGATGAAAACTGGGGCCTCAAGATTCGTCTCGCTACCAAGGCAGGTTCTGCAAATTCGCCTCACCAGACGCTTGGAGACGGCGGCAGTGACAGCTTTGGCCTTGACCAGGCATACATTTCTTACAAGGTAGCTGATTTTAATGCTATTTTCGGTAAGGCAGCGGCTAAATACTGGGCCACTACAGAGGTTGTGTTTGATGGGGATTTGCAACATGAGGGTATACAACTGGGCTACAAAGCTGGCCCCGTTGGTTTTCATGCCGGTTATTTTATTGCTACTGAGGCTGGATGGACACCTGATAATCCTAATGATGACGAAATCTATACAACGGCTCAGGTAGTTTACGGTCAAGGCTTTGGAGGGCTTAAGCTGAAGGCGGCTCTTGGGGCTGTCTCTATTGCCAATGAGGGCGATGCATTGCAGGCTGAAAGCCACAGCACTGCCAGTGCACAGCTTAAAGGTGGAATCTGGAGAGTTGCTGTTGACTACATCCAATCTGATGCAGACGAAGAAGAGACGGCTATCGTTGCCCAGGCCAGGATTAAGGCTACCGATTGGCTCGGATTCAGGATTTACAGCTACTCTGTCGGGGCATTTGCCGCTCCATACGATGGTATGGCGTCTCAGGACAACTTCCCCAATCCGGGAGGCAGCGGTGTGAGTAACTTCGATGGTATCCGCGTTCAGGCCGATTTCAAATTGGCTAGCAAAGTATCCCTGGATATTCGCTACTATGATATGGAGCCCAAGGAAAAAGTAACAGATAACGCTGATGGTACTTACACTATTGCCGGTTTAACGACTAAAGGTGCAACGTATGTTGAAGAAGATGCGATCCTGACAGATGACCGTACAAGGATTCAGGTTAACCTGAACGTTAAATTCTAATCAGTCGATCTATGGCGGGCTAAGGCCCGCCATGTTTAGACTTAATGTAACAGCATAGGAGGTATGCAAGTGAAATGGGGTATAAAATTTGAGCTTTCAGCACTTTTGACGGCCCTTATGATTGCCGTGCCCATGGCAGGTCATGCCGCTTACAAAGAGGGTGACGTCAGTGATGGCGGCAGTGTATCAGGTAAAGTCTCCTTTAAAGGGGCTGCTCCTGACAATGCAGTGGAGAAGATATCCATTACAAAAAACCCTGAAATATGCGGTGAAGGTTACCGTGAGGTTGTATGGGTCGATATCAAGGGCAACGCACTTAGAGGGACATTTGTCTTTTTAGACAAGGTTAAAAAAGGGAAAAAGTGGTCGGCTCCCAAAAGCGGCAAATATATCGTCGACCAGAAAGACTGTCGTTTTACTCCCTGGGCTCAGGTAGTTAAACGGGGGAACGTTACTATCAGGAATAGTGATTCCGTACTCCATAACATCAATATGCGTGAAATGATCGGAGTCGAGAAAAAAGGAAGAAAACCTATTAAAAGGACGCTCTTTAACTTCGGTCAGCCTGATAAGGGTGATATTGAGAAAGCGCTCAAGCCGAGACGTTCTTCCTATATATCGCTCAACTGTGAGGCCCATAACTTCATGTTCGGTTTCATGCTGGCTCCTGAGCATCCCTATGCTGTTGTGGTTAATGCCGACGGGACCTATAAAATTGATAACGTTCCGCCCGGTGAATATACTTTAAAGGCATGGCACCCCAAGCTCGGTGTTCAGAAGACCAAGGTAACCGTGCCTGCAAAGGGTAAAGTCGAGTCAAACTTTGAATTTAGCAAACAATAAAATATGGAGGTGTAAGACATGGGGAAGAAAAAGATCTTAGCCATGTCCGGTCTCGCTCTGTTGGGTGCAGTGACTCTTTTCATTGCTGCTCCCACGGTAGCTATGGCCGGTGAAGACATCGGACCCCTGCCGAAAAGGAAAGCCCCTAAGGCGTCCATGGTTGAAATGGGCAAGCGGCTTTTCTATGACGCGAGGATTTCCGGTGATGGCGCTATCAGCTGTGCTACGTGCCACGATCCGAGAAAGGGTTTCGGTGATGGACAGCCACTGTCAAAGGCATATCCCGGTTCCGATTATTTCAGGAATTCGGCAACGCTTTTAAATGTCGTTTATAAGAGTGGCTTCTCGGATGTGGGATGGGGATGGGACGGCCGCATGGGTTCCAGCCTGAACGATGTGATGAGGGACCAGATCACTGAAACGACTATCCTGAACCTGGACATGAGAATACTTCATGAGCGGATGAAACAGGATCCTACTTACGTGAAAATGTGTAAGGAAAACTTCAACGGTGAGTGCTCTTCCGGTAAGGCAAGGAAAGCATTGATCGCCTATGTGGAAACGCTTGTTTCCACCGGTGACGCACCTTTCGACAAAGGTAATATGTCAAAAGATGCCAAGGCCGGTATGAAGCTCTTCAAAGGTAAGGCAGGCTGCATCAAGTGCCACAACGGCTCCTACTTTTCAGATGGCAAACCGCATAATACGGGTGTTGCCGAGAACCTCGAAGTGTTCAAAAATGCCGTCAGGCATGCCACCTACCGTGCGGTTCTGACCACATACGGTGTTCCCAAAGGGGGACAGTGGAGAAGAGACGTGGGTTATTTCTTTACCAGCAAAAAATATGCTGACGTAGGAAAGTTCATTACCCCTACGCTGAGGGAACTCAAGTACACCGCTCCTTACATGCATAACGGCACCATTAAGTCATTGAAGGATGTTGTTGAATTCTACAATAACGGTGGCGGGCATGATGATCCTCTAGCAAGGGAACTTAAGAAGTTAGGACTCAGCTCCGGCGAGAAAAAGCAACTCGTTGCCTTCCTGGAGAGTTTAAGCAGTCCTAAACAACCTGGAAAAATTGATCCACCCAAGATCCCGCAGGAATATCCTGTGATCGAAGACTGGCTCAATAAAAAGAATTAGACGGGAGGTTTAATCATGAATAAAAGAATTTATAAAGTGGCCCTCCCTCTGATGGTGGTGACATGCCTTGCTTTTTTAATGGCTGCTTCGTCCACCTTTGCAAAGGGAGATCCTGATTTTGATCCGCCACTCGCCCCTCTGGGCCCTGTGCCGGATCCCATGGATAACTCTATGACGCCTGAAAAGATCGAGCTGGGAAAAATGCTCTATTTCGATCCTAAAATTTCAGGTGACGCAAGTCTGGCTTGCGTAGACTGTCACCATCCCGAACAGGGTTGGGGATTTAACGAACCGATCTGCCGTGGTTATCCCGGTACGGTCCACTGGAGAAACTGCCAGACCGTTGTCAATACAGGGTACCTGAACAAGGTTTTCTGGGCCGGATCGACAACGAGTCTCGAAAAGCAGGCTAAATCTGCCGCACAGGGTGGTGTTGCCGGTAATGGTGAACTGGACGTGATGGATGAGCGTCTTCGTCAAACACCTGAGTATGTAGAGCTTTTCAGAAAGGTCTACGGTGCAGAGCAGCCTAATGTTCGTCCACTGGCTTATATGGCAATTGCTGCTTTTGAGCGTGGTGCGCTTTCGCAGGTCGGCAAGTGGGAGTCTCCACTTGATAAGTATCTGAAAGGTAAGAAGAGCGCCCTTTCCAAGAAGGCCGTTAAAGGGATGAAGCTTTTCGAAGGTAAGGCCAACTGTATTGAGTGTCACAATGGTCCTATGCTGACTGACGAGAAGTTTTATAATATCGGTGTACCGAGGCCTGAAGAGTGGGAGACGATAGGTCTTAATCAGATCACTTTCAGGTTTGAGCTTTATGCCAAGGGTGTCTATGAGGACAAATACAGGAACTACAAAGACGACCTGGGCCTCTATTTCCAAACCAAGCAAAAAAAGGATCTCGGTAAATTCAGGACAGCACCGCTTCGTTATCTCAAGTATACGGCGCCTTATATGCATGCCGGTCAGTTCTTTACCCTCGAAGAAGTCATTGATTTCTACAACGATGGTGGTGGTGAGAACGACTTTACCAAAAAGTACGGTACCAAGACGAAGATCCTCAAACCTCTCGGCTTGACTGATGGTGAGAAGGAAGCTCTCGTTGCTTTCCTCGAAGAGATCAGTGGTAAGGAAATCAAGATCGGTTCCGTCAAGGTTCCCAAAATGAAGCCCTTCCCTGATGTAAAGCGCCTGACCCAGAAGAAGGCCAAAATCACTGGAATCGAGTTCTACCTCGATGCCCAGGGCATCAAATATTAAGGAGGTTTAAGCTATGGAAAATAGTAAAAATGATGACCGTTGCATAAGCCGAAGGGCCTTTCTTATCGGGAGCGGTGCTGCCGTAGCAACTACGGTACTTCTCAACAATATTCCCGGTCTGGAAGGAAAGGCCATAGCGGCTGAAGTGACTACCTATCCGAAAAAGAAGATCGGAAGGCTCAGTAAGCTGAAGGCCAACAAGCCTTTGACTTTCAAATATCCCGATGACGGCAAAAATTCCCAGAGCATACTTGTTAAGCTCGGGACGCCTGCCGGAGGCGGGATAGGAAGAAAGAAAGATGTTGTGGCTTTTAATACGCTCTGTACACATATGGGTGGCCCCATGGGAAGGTTCTATCAGTCCGCAGACAAAGCTCTCGGACCCTGTCCTTTCCATCAGTCTACCTTTGACCTGACGAGGCACGGTATGATCGTCACCGGTCATGCAACGCAGAGCCTTCCACAGGTTCTCCTCGAAGTCGAGGGAGACGACATTTATGCCGTCGGACTTATCGGTCTTATTTATGGCCGGTACGATAACTTGAAAGGATAGGAGGTATATACTATGTCAACACCACATTATCAGCCAGAAGACAGAGTGCCTCTTCCGCCTAAAAACGCAGAGGTGCTCACTACATGTTGCGATTACTGTATCGTTGCATGCGGCTACAAGGTCTACCGCTGGCCTGCAAATGCAAAGCCCGGTGGACCCAAGAAGAGCCAGAATGCTCTAAACAGGGATTTTGTTCTGCCCGGTTCTACGAGCATTCCGGGAAGATCCGGTAACTGGGTAAGTCCAACCCAGGTAACACAGGCTGCCTATAAAGGTAAGCTTTACAATATTGCCGTTGTACCTGATGGTGACTCAAAGGTCGTTAACGTCGGCGGAGACGCCAGTATACGTGGCGGATGTATTGCCCAGAAAGTATACAATCCTAAGAGCCCTACCCAGGACAGGCTCAAATATCCTATGGTAAGGGTTCATGATACGCTCATGCCTGTTACCTGGGACTTTGCCCTGGACATTATGGCCGATGTTTCGAGGCATGTTCTTAAAAATCACGGTGAGAATGCATGGGGTCTCAAGTACTTTAGTTACCAATACTATGAGAACACTTTTGCACTTACCAAGCTTGCTTTCAGGAATATCGGGACGCCGGCTGTGGCACATCATGACCACCCGGCAATCGTTAACTCCGTTCCGGGTTGGGTAGATATCGGTTATGACATCTTTCCCGCAGCCTACGAGGACTTCTCTCTTGCAGACACAATTTTCCTTTCAGGGACCGATCCCTATGAAGCGAAAACAATCGTCTGGAATGAGTGGATTCTCAAAGGAATCCAGAAAAACAAGACCAAGGTTATCATGGTCAACCCCAGAAGAACTGCCGGTGTTGCCCATATAGAAAAGAATGGCGGCCTCTGGATCGATATTACGCCTGGAACCGATCAGGCCCTGCACAACGCCATTGCAAGGGTCATCCTTGAAAAAGGATGGGAAGACAAGGAATTCATCAAGCGCTTTGTTAACAATAAGTGGGAGACGGACTCCGGATTCGGCCAGGGAACGCGTAATACACCATGGCAGTGGAGAACCACATGGGGTAAGATCGGCGTCGTTAACGGCATCGAAGCTTATAAAAAGTGGAACCTCGGTGAAAAGTCAGCCGATCCGAAGGTTGCTGCCAAGATTTGCGGAATTGATGTAAAGAAGATCTACAAAGCAGCTGAATTAATGGCTAAGCCGAAAAGAGGCAAGCGCCGTAAGCTTACAATCGGTATCGAGAAAGGTAATTACTGGTCAAACAACTGGGGTAACACTGCCTCAGTTGGAGTACTTGGAATTATCTGCGGTGCAGGTGGAAAGCCCGGAAGTGCTGTAACCCGTCTCGGTGGACATCAGCGTGGCGGCAGGGGCGGTGGCCCTTACCCCGGTATCAGGTCACCTTACAAGTTCCCCGGCAGAAGGCGTCATAGACTGGATCTTGACCGCTGGGTTGAAGCGGGCCACCTGCGATTTGCCTATGTAGTTGGAACGACCTGGATGCAGGCCATGGCCGGTTCTGCAGCTATGCAGGATAGCTTTAAGAGACAGGTCAAGCTCAATCCGAACCAGGTAAAGAGCTTCGATAAGAAAGAAATTATCGAAACACTCAAGAAGAGGGTAGACAGTGGTGGTATGGTTGTCGTCAATCAGGACATCTACCTCATCGATCCCGTTGGCAGCCAGTATGCCGACATTATTCTTCCTGCCGCAACATGGGGTGAAGACAGCTTTACCAGGGAGAACGGTGAAAGGCGTATCCGTCTTTATTCTAAGTTCTACGATGCACCGGGTGACGCCAAACCAGACTGGAAGATCGTCTCTATGTTTGCCAAGAAGATGGGCTTTGACGGTTACGACTGGAAAGACTCCAACGATGTATTCGAGGAGGCTTGCAGGTTCAGCCGTGGTCACAGGTCTGACTTCAACGCAATTAAGGTTGCCGCAAGGAAGGCCGGTATGAAAGCTCATGACTTCCTGGCCAAGAGAGGTACGCAGGGTTATCAGGCGCCGCTTCTCTGGGTTGACGGCAAGATCATGGAAACACCGAGGCAGCACTGGTATGACCGTAATAAAAATAAGAAGTTCGCCATACCGGAAACCGGTCCCGAGGGTCCTACGGTTATCAAGAAGAACATTATGGCCTTTAAATCACAGACAGGTAAGCTGAACCTGATGAAAACGCCATGGAATTTCTATTGGAACCAGTACCATGACTATCTCAAGCCGAGGGACGGTGAACTCTGGGTAACTGCCGGTCGTATCAACGAGATATGGCAATCCGGATTCGATGATACGGAAAGACGTGCCTATATCCAACAGAGATGGCCCATGAACTTCATCGAGATTCACCCTGCTGATGCTAAGAAGAGGGGTATCGAGTCCGGTGATATGGTGACCGTAACCAACGACAGGGTTGCAATCCAGAAGGACTTCAACCTTGGTGTGAAAGGTGACGACATGTACTTCAACGGTCTCAAAAAGCGTGGACACCTCAAGTTTGAATCAGGTGAGTTCTCTGCCGTGGCAATCGTAACACCTGCCATTAAGAAGGGGGTAACCTTTACCAACTTCCTTGATAAAAAGCAGGCATTCAATTCGATTGCACCAAGAGTACCTGATCCTATGACAATGAACTACAACTATAAGATTGCCATGGGTAAGGTTAAGAAGATCGGTGAATCGCCTTTCAAGAAGAGCTTCTCCCAGATGAGCTTCATCCGGAGGGATATCGCCTAGAGTCTGTTTTCTTTCAGGGGCATCCTTATGTGGGGGTGCCCCTGATTTTTCTAACAAATGTGATGAAATGGTCTTAATTATGATAACTGAAATGACGGAACCTATGAACAGTATAAAAAAAGCAAACCGTGAAACAGTGATAGAAAATCTTCAGGAAGTATTGAGCAGAGATAATTCTCTTTCAAGGTGTTGTGCTGTAAGGGCTCTTGAAAAAATGAAGGCTATTGATAAAGAATCCATAAATAAGCTTATAGATGCCTTGCACGATAGTGATCCTGATGTGAGTATGGATGCGGCGCAAGCGCTCGGTAATTTGAATATGGAAGATGCCGTCGATCCTTTGATCGATACCTTAAAGAATGACCCCGATGGAGAGGTGCGTATCCAGGCCGTTATCGCGCTGGGTAAAATGAGGTCGAAAAAGGCCCTTAACGTCTTGATGGAATGTATCAAAGAGGATGGCTACCTCGATATCTATGACGGTGAAGGGGATGATATGGAATTTGCTCCTGCATGGGAAGTGCAGAGCCAGGCCCTCGATGCTCTCGGTGAATTGGGTGATGAAAATGCCGCCGATGGTGTAATAGAACTTCTTCTCAATGAGGAATATGAAGACCTCCAGGAAAAAGGATTCAGGGTGCTTGCCAAATTGAGCAGTACCAGGGCTACGAACTTCCTCCTTGAGCAACTTGAAAAGGGTGGAAGGTTAGCCAGAAGAAGGGCGGCCAAGGCCTTTATAGAACTTGACTTTATAACTAACGAAAACGGTGAAATAGATAACCGGCTTCTTGAATCATTGAGTAACGCGCTACTGGATGAAGATCCGGACGTGCGCATATATGCGGCGAGGGCACTGGGCGCCACAAAGAGTCCCCAGATCATTGTTCCTCTTACCATGCTTTTGTCTGATAACAACAGTAATGTCTGTGAGGAAGCAGCAGAAATTCTTGGAAAAATGCGTGGTAAGGCTGTTGCCGAAAAACTAATCAAGTTGATGAGTGACTCCCCAAGCCCTTATCTCATCACTAAAGTTCTGAAAATACTGGGTGAAATCGGCAGTCCTGAATATGTAGATCTAATCAGCATGTATCTTTCCGTCGATGATAGAGACCTTAATTATGCCGCTGTTTTAGCATTGGGAAAAATAGCTAAAGAGGGCCCTGAGGAAAAGATTGCCTCCATGCTCGATGACGAAAAGATGGATAATAATGTGAGAGTTCAGGCTGCAATAGCTCTAGGCAGGATGTTGAAGGGCAAGGGAATGGAGTCCCGGGAGGTGGATGAGACTGTTGGGGAAGAAGAGCTTTTAGATGCCTCAGACGAAGAGGGTGAGGCAGTGGAAAGTGTGGAAGAAGTCATTGATCCTGTAGAGGTGCTGAAGAGGACTGTTTTTGATAAGAAGGATAACGTTTCCATCGCTTCCATGACGGCACTTGCCGAGATAGACCCTGAGGGATCAGTGGAAACACTTGCAGATATCTTACTAGAAGGTTTTGTGACTGAAACAGTTGACCAATGTGAAGTGTCTCATATATCGGAAGATATGAACTCCATTGAGGAAGAGAGTGAAGAAGATAAACCCTCTGTAGAAGAATTGTTGGGCGATGGAGAGGTGGCTATCGGTAAGGAGGATGTTTCCACTCTTGCTTCCATCATGGCTTCGCAGGTTTCCCCTGAAGCTCAGGAGAATAGAGAGATAAAGCGCAAACTTGAAGAGGAAGCCAGGTCTTTTGAGATGGAACAGAGAGAGATAAGAGTGAAGCTTATTGCTGCAAGGCTCCTTGGAGAGAGGAAGTGCGAAAAGGCGCTTGAGACTTTAACTGAGGCTGTGGATATTGATAATCCTGATATCTGTAAGGAGGTTATTACTTCTCTTGGCAGGATAGGTGATGAAAAGTCACTTCCTTTAGTACTGGAAGGGCTTGAATCTGATAGCAGAGATGTAAGACTTGCTTCAATAGATGCCCTTAAGGGTTTCGGTGCTCAGAGTGTTATCGAAGAAAAGCTCCATATACTAATAGGTGACCCTGACTACTTTGTACGTGAGAGAGCCTTGAATGTGGCCGCTTCTATGGAGGGTTCGACAGCAGTGGATTTGTTATCCAGGGCTCTTGATGATGAAGAGATGGTGGTAAAGAGGGCGGCCCTCAATGTTGTAACAGAAGATGAAGAAGAAGGGGAGCTTAGCGGAAAAGTACTGAATGTCATATTTGATCATGGCGGGGAGTTGCGACGTGAGGCTGCAAGGACATTGAGACGGCTGGAAGATCCACATTGTACACAAATACTCCTGGACCGTCTTAACGATGCCGACTATGAGGAGTATCACTGGATGTGCATAGATGCACTGGCGGAATTTTATTCGGCTCTTTCCGGTACATTACACTAATGAGGAGAAAAGATGAATAGAGTAATTATCATTCTGGCATTGTTATTAGCAGCTGCTTTTACAGGTTCGGCCTTTGCCGCTGAAGATGCAAAGTGGGTAGAGAAACTTGAAATAATAAAAAAGGCTAGAGCCATCTATGAAGAAAACTGTGCAGCCTGTCATGGCTTTGACGGTAATTCAGTTCTTCCTGAAGCCCCTAACTTTGCAAAGGGTGAACGGCTCGATAAAAAGGAGGAGGAACTTTTAAAGACGATCAAGGAGGGAAAGGGAGAGCTAATGCCTCCCTGGAAGGACGTTATTAACGAGGATGAAATGAAGAGCATGATCCTCTATGCCAGGGCCGTTACAGGTGACAAGCTCTTTGAAGAAATTTGCCTGGAATGCCATAGTCAATCCATTCCTCCTTTGAATAGCAAGACTCCTTCTAACGATAAACTGAAGGATTTGACGGAACCCATCAATATCTGCAGTAAAACGAATATCGACGATGAAGAGATGGAGGTGGAAGAGATTGCCGGTGTGGTGAGGTTTGTAAGGGCGCTTAAAAGAGAGAAATAGCTATTTAATTTGTCCGTAGGGGCAGCCCCCCGTGCCTGCCCTTGTTTTAAAATAAATAAAAAAAGGCAATTTAGATCCCCGCCTTTGCCCTTTATTTAAAAAGGGTAAACACAGGGGTTTGCCCCTGCAAATTTCTTTCTATGTGAGATTTTTATGGAGGTGTTACAGATATGACTTTGTTATCTAATAAGATTGTTAAAGGGGGCGTTGCGGCCCTGTTGATGGCGCTTGTACTATCATCAACGGCATATGCCCTTGAAGAGAATGTATACCGGCAGGTGTTGGGCCTCGACTCCAGGAAGGTTGTCTGGTTTATAGCCCAGATGCACCTATTTTTCGGGGCTTTTGTTCTTGGTGTTCCGCTATTTGCGGTGATAATCGAGATCGTAGGCTGGAAGGGTGGAGATAAGAAGTTCGACAAGCTGTCATACGAGTTTACATCTCTTTTGAGTGTTGCCTATGCGACAACGGCTGCATTCGGCGGGCTTCTCGCCTTTGCCCTTTTTACACTTTATCCCACATTCATGGGGTATATGGCGGGCAACTTCAAGGACGTCATGTTCATTTATGCCCTCCTTTTCTTCGGCGAAACCTTCTGCCTCTATCTATACTATTACGGCTGGGGCTGGCTCAGTGGCGGAGAAGAGTACAGCAAACCTGTGCAGTGGTTCATGAAAGGTCTCGGTGCCGTTGTCATTTTGATCGGCATAGCTTTCTTCTTTGGAGCATTCGGTCCCCAAATGAGGACTGATACGAGAACCTTTATGGCTTTTCTCTACATTTTACCTGTTGGTATCGGTTTAATGATGGTGAAGGACAGGAAGAGTACCCACATACTGATAGGTATTTTGCTAAACGTCGTTGGTACGGCTATCATGCAGATGGCTAATTCCTGGGTCGGCTTTATGATGAGCCCCGGAGGTGTTGACCAGAAGGGAGTACTGACGGGTACGCTCTGGCAGGTATTCGAAAACACCCTTGCAACACCGGTGGCCATTCACAGAATGCTTGGGAACCTTGCTTTTGGAGGATTGGTTGCAGGTTCCTATGCGGCAGTCAAATTTCTCGGATCAAAAACTGATGAAGAGAAAGCTCATTATGACTGGATGGGCTATATTGCGAACTTCGTCGCTATAGCAGCCCTTATTCCTCTTCCCTTCGCTGGATACTATCTCGGACGTGAGGTCTATTCAACGAGTGCCGTTATGGGGAACAACATGATGGGCGGTGACTTCTCATGGACTTTTATCATCCAGGCTATGCTCGTAGGGTCGCTTTTCCTTATAAGTAACTACTATCTATGGAGCGGCATGACGAGGATACCCGGGGCGGAGAGGTATTATAAATATATAAAGTTCATTCTCGGTGCTATTATCATCTCCTTTGCCGTGTGGCTGACGCCTCACAATCTGCCCCTTACCGGTCAAGAGGTATCCCAGATGGGTGGTAGCCAGTATCACCCCACCTTGAAATATTTAGGACTGATGCCGGCAAAGAATGCGGTTGTTAACCTGATCATCCTGGCTACTTTTTTCAGCTTTCTCCTATACAGAAGAGGGAATAAAGGTGATACTCTGCCAATCAGCCGGCAAGGAAAAGCGCCTAAAATTGTGATCCCTATGGCAGGCCTGTTGGCCATATTGATTGTTGGTCAGTATGCCGTCTCCATGATCACCCTCGATCCAGGTAGCCTCGATCTACCGGCGGACCGGACCGAGTATTTTAAAACAACGGGCTACCTTCTTCTAGCTAACTGTGCAGTAGCTGTTGTTGCTGTTCTCCTTGCCTTAAAGGATAAAGGGGTTTTAGGTCAATATCTCTATCTCGGTTTTACGGCTTTAAGCGTCACAGGTTTCCTGGGTGTTTATGGCTTTGTTGTGATGGAAAAAGCATCGCCCTTCCTCAGGAATATTGCTGTTAGCCAGTTTCTACAGCTAATCAGCGCTTTGATCCTTGTCAGTGCCATTGATGCCTTCCTTTTCAGAAATGCCAAGGAGATCGGACCGCTGAAGTGGGGAAAGATGACAGTAAGAAGTCAGTACGCGCTCCTTCTTTTGACCATAGTTATTACCATGAATATGGGGCTTATGGGTTTCATCCGTTCAGGACTCAGGACTGACTGGCATATCTTTGGCGTAATGAGGGATACATCGGAGTGGGCCTATACGCCCAGTAACTACACTATGACGCAGATGGTAGGACTTTCCGTTCTGGTCTTCCTCGTTGGAGTGGCCTTTATGTTCTGGCTTGGCGGTATTGCTTCGCAGAAAAAGAAGGATTGATTAATAAAGTTATTTGAAAATCCCCTTAATCCCCCTTTTTCTAAGGGGGAAAGAGCAATGTTCCCCTCTTAGAAAAAGAGGGGTTAGGGGAGATTACAAGTCATTTTCAGAACTATTCTTTGGAGGTTATCAATGAAAGCTGTTCTTAATGTTTTTATATTTCTGCTGTTGGTTCTGGCCACCTTTCTTTATGTAGGAAAGGCCATAACCGACCTTACGGGTGGTGAAAAAAAGGGTGGAGGCGGTGCAGTAGAGGTCACTCCCGAAGGGGGTGAAGCCATCTTCTGGGGTAAAGGTCGTTGCTTTACCTGCCACAGCCTTGGGGACAGGGGAAGCGCCGTCAGGTGTCCCAATTTGGGTCAGTTCGGAGAAAAGTTTGCATTGCCCATCGGTGCGAGAGCGGTTGAGAGGGCCAAAGAGCGCAGTGAGCAGACGGGAAAAAATTATTCACCTACCGATTATCTTGTAGAGAGTCTGGCCGATCCGGGAGCTTTCGTGGTAGATGGCTATAAAAATGAGATGGCAATCGTCTTTGCTCCGCCAATATCGCTAAGCCTCGACGAGATCAAGGCCGTTGTTGTTTATCTTCAGAGTCAGGGTGGAGATCTCGACATGGATGCTCTCAATAATCCAAGTGAGGTAACAAAAAAATATTACGACAAAATCGCAGCAGCTTCAGCAGCCGGAGGCGGTGACCCCGGTAACGGGAAGATTGTTTTTGAGGACAACTGCAGTGAGTGTCATATGATAGGTGACGAGGGAGGAGAAATAGGCCCCCAACTTTCCGCAATAGGCAAGAAGGGTCTTAAGTATATTTCCGAATCTATCGTTCAGCCCGGTACTGTTATTGTTGAAGGTTTTGAGACCCACGTCGTTGTTAATAAAGAAGGGCGACAGTTCAAAGGGATTAAAACCCGTGATGAAGCGACGGAAATCGACATCACCAAGGCAGATGGAGACGTTGTCACTATCAGCAAGAGTGATATTAAAGAATCAAAGATAGATGAGAGTACAAGCGTAATGCCTGATGACCTTTCCGAATCTCTTACGGTAAAGGATTATCAGGATGTGCTTTCCTACCTGATTATGCAAAAAGCTCAAAAATAAAGAATTGATACGATAAGGGAGATATAAATGGGTAAATCAAAGTTAAATTTCTTCTGGACAATCGTTTTGACCCTGCTAGTCATATACGGTCTTATAAAGTGGCTCATCCCCTTCATCTCAAGGCAGGCAACGGGGATGCCTTTCCCCCTTCCTGTGCCGGGAACGTTGGTGCTCTTCTATATGGTACTCACGCTTGTTGCTCTTTTTCTCTACGTCACATTTTCCGATGAGGGAATGAATGAGTTCCTGAGGCCAATCCTTAGGCTGCTAAAAGGTGAATTTGGCAGTTTACAGCGCAGTGTGGTCTTAGCCGTCGTTCCTCTTGTTGTGGGATGGCAGGTTTACGATTTTACGGTTCCAAAAGTGAACCCTCCTGTGGCCCTCAGGATACAGCACCCCTCATCGAACTTTCCTAAAAAGTTTGAGTCCATGAAAAATCCCATGGAGAATCCGACAGATGCGGAAATTGATGCCTTTGTAGAACAGGCAAAGGCCGGTGAGGTAGATTTTATTCCCCAGGTAAGTGCCGATATTGAAAGTTGGCTTGAAATGAGGCCTGATCCCGATGGCCATCCTTTGTCTTTCATCCCTACTGGGCCATGGAAGAAATTTATAAAGGAAGTGGAATCAGGTAAGGTGGACAGGGAGACAGCCAGAGGTGCATTGCATGAAAAGAATCTCTTTGAGGGACGCGCTCTTTATGCAATGAACTGTCGACCCTGTCATGGTGACTCTGTTGCCGGTGACGGGCCTATGGCTGACGGCTTCAAGCTGAGGCCTATCAACTTTACTGATAACGGTACAATTGAGGTTATTGTCGAGGGATATACCTTCTGGAGGGTTGCAAACGGCGGCCCGGGTCTGCCCACAGAGGCGACTCCCTGGGACTCAGCAATGCCTGAGTGGAAAGTCAACCTCACTGACGATGAGAGATGGAAGATCATTATGGGTGAGTATGATCTGGCTGAGAAGACAGCCCGCATCCCCGAATCTCACGGTGAGGGCGAGGAACACTAGGATTGAAGATTGACGATTGATGGTTGAAAAATCATTCAACAATCGTCAATAAACAATTGAAAATTTTAAGAGAGGGTTGACATGCAGAGAAGAGCAATCATTCTGGCAATAACGATATTGATGACTATGTTTGGGACTAGTGCCCTGGCCGGCATAAAACCGACTAAGGCGAAGCCGCCTGTGACGCCTGAGAACGTTGAAAAAGGGAGAGAGATATACTACAAAAGGTGCAGCTTCTGCCACGGGCTTTTAGGGGACGGTAATGGCCCGGCTGCCGATTATATGGATCCCAGACCGAGAGATTTTACCCTTGGTGTATTCAAGTTCAGGACGACGGGAAGTGGTGAGTTGCCTACCGATGAAGATCTTTTCAGGACTGTCAGCCGTGGTCTGCAGGGAACTCCCATGCAGGCCTTTGATAATGACATTATTAAGAACGGTCTTACAGAAGAGGAACGGTGGCAGGTTATCTATTACATCAAAACCTTTGCCATGGAATTTGAAGATCCCGAGCTTGATCCAAGTAAAAAAGTAATAAGTCTTCCCGCGAATAAAGCACCCTACAATGCAGATACCATTGCAAAAGGCAAGGAACTCTTTATGAGGGCAAAATGCTTTGAATGTCATGGGAAAGGCGGTAAGGGTGATGGTCAGAAGGATATAAAAGAAGATGACTGGGGCTTTCCCATTCGTATCAGGAATATTACCCAGCCATGGAAAATTAAAGCAGGGTCAGAAGTTGAAGATATTTATATGCGCTTTTCAACGGGTATTATGGGTACTCCCATGCCTTCCTTTGCAAAATCTTTTAATGATGAGGAAAGGTGGTACCTGGCTAACTACATCAAGTCGCTCCAGTATACCCCTACAGAGCACTCGGTAATGAAGGCAAAGAAGATCGATGGAGAACTTCCTCAGGATCCCGAGGCACCGCAGTGGCAAAATGCCGAGCCTATGGATGTAAGGCTGGCAGGACAGGTTATTGCTGCGCCAAGATGGCAGAATCCAAGTATCGAACTTGCCAGTGTAAGGGCTCTCTATAACGATAAAGAGATAGCCATCCTTGTCGAGTGGGATGATCCTTTCCAGGATCTTACACACGATGAATCGCAGGAGTTTAATGCCAGGGAAATAAGTAAAATAGGGGCATATAATTCATATGTAGCGGCAAATGATATGATCCCGCGACACTTTGATAACTTCAGAGATTCCATCGCCTTACAGTTCCCCGTCAAAATGGCTGAAGGGACGAAGAAGCCTCACTTCTTCAGAGGTGATGCAGGAAACCCGGTGAACCTCTGGCTATGGAAGGCCGACAAGGATGCAGCCGGCGAACCGGCTGTAGAGGATTCTATTGCAAGGGGTTACAAACAGCCCATAAAGTCACAGCCGGCCGACCAGCAGCAGGTGACGTCAAAGGCGATTTGGAAGGGAGCTACATACAAAGTGGTTATGAAGCGCCCCCTTAAAACAGAGGACAAGAATGACGTCCAGTTCGAAGAGGGCAAATTTATCCCTCTCGCTTTAAATGCATGGGATGGATCAAATGGTGAGCATGGACTTATTATGAGTCTCTCCTCCTGGCACTATCTCTTTATGGAGGCCCCCACGCCGATGAACGTTTATATCTATGCACTGCTCGGTGTCGTTTTGACGGGCCTCGGTGAGTTCTGGCTAGTAAGAAGAGTCAGAAGGGAAGAGGAGTAATGGATGATTGATGATAGTTTCCTTTCAATCATTTTATATACATTTTTTATACATATTTCCTTCGGCCTCATTGGTGGAAGGTACGAGAGATACTCAAAACCCTGGGCAAGGTGCCTCTATATTCCCATTGTTATTACTATCATATTGAGGCGTGTTGTCGGACTGGGATATTGGAGTGTTCCTTATTTTATTGTAGTAGCCCTGGCGGGCCAGGTTTTAGGAAGGCGTATCTGTAAGGAAACCATGAACCATACAGGCAATCAATGATCACTACAAAATGAGGTGTGATGAGATGAAGCTTAATAAAGTTGCAGATTACGCCATCCGGTCTGTTGTTAACCTGGCAATGAAGAATAACAAGGAGCTTGTTACCATAAAGGAGATTGCGCAGGAGGAGGAAATTCCCCGTTATTTCCTGGCAAAGGTTATACCTCCTCTGGTTAATGCCGGAATTGTAAAGGGGTACAGGGGAAGGGACGGAGGGGTTTCTCTTTCAAAAGATGCCCGGCTTATTACCTTGAAGGATGTTATTGAGGCGGTGAATGGTCCCATTATTATGACACGTTGTACAGAAAGAGGCGATACCTGTCATAAGGGGGGCTATTGTGCTGTCCATCTGTCTCTGGAAGAAACACAACGAACGTTAATCTCCAAGCTGGAGAGCTACACTATAGGTGATCTGGCTCAAAAATATATTACAGGGGAAGAGGATCGTGGGGCCTTGTTATTGAGTGGAAAAGGTGAGGCCCTGAATGCAAAGGCGGCTTAAAAATATGCTGAAAAATTGCTCTGTTCTTGTTTCTATTGGCTCTATCTGGCCGGAAAATCATAAATAGTTTTCATCGGTCAAGGGTGCTTTTTCGCAATCTCTGCGTCAATCTTCGGTTTTGCTTGTGCGATGTACAGTAGTACAACTCGGCGAAACCCTTGATTTCCTTGACCTTGCAAAAAAATCCCTCCTTTCCGAATTGAAAACAAAGTTTCATTTATTATAGTTTCTGGATGGAAACTAAATAATTATTTTTTTATTTGTTTTGGGAATAAAAGGACTTTCTCTTGTCTCTTATTCTATATATATCTTATTAGAGAAAGGGGGGAGTGGGGTAAATAAGTAACTTTTTTGGAAGACGAAAATAATAATAAAAAAATAAAGGAGTCAATTGATGTTTAGAAAAGGAGCTATTGCGGTAACAGTATTATTGTTGACGGCTACGCTGGCCGTTGCTGGTGGTTGGGACAAAAAGAAAGGTTTAGACAAAATTACGCTTAAAGGTACTTTACTTTGCGTAGGCTGCAGCCTGAAAAAGCTTGACGGCGCAAATGCGCAATGCAGCCTCTATTCACAGCACGGTATCGGCTTTAAAACAGCTGACGGAACCATCTGGAATATTGTCGAAAATGCAAAAGGACACGAAGTGATCAGGACCCATAAACTGATCGGGAAAAAGGGGAAGGAAGCTACCATCACCGGCTACATTTATCCCGTGGCAAATATGATCGAAATTGATGATATCAAGGTCGAGGGTATTACATGGGCCCAGATTCAGAAAGCGGCCTACGAGGAAGACATGCTTATGGCCAAGAGACTTGCGAGCAGGAAGCTTGGTGAAGCACCTTCTATGGCACACGATCATTGATATAGAATTGTGACTGAACTTATAAACGGTATGGAGGCCTATCTGCAGGCCTCCATACTTATGTCTTTTATCGCAGCTTTTTTAGGTGGCCTTTTGACAAGCTTTACACCTTGTGTATATCCCATGATTCCTATTACGGCAGGATATGTAGGCTCAAGGAACCTGGGAGGTTCAAAGGTGAGGGGCTTTATTCTTTCCCTCTCTTATGTGCTCGGTGTGGCGCTCACATACTCCTTTCTCGGTGTCTTTGCTGCTGCAACGGGGCGTTTTTTCGGGCAGGTAAGTACCAATCCCTATGCTTACCTCATTGTGGCCAATATTATAATACTGCTGGGATTGAGCATGCTTGACGTTTTTACCATACCTTCATTTGTTCCCAAGTCCGCTTCATCGGAACGTGGAGGAATTGGAGGTGCTATAATTATAGGGATGGCTTCAGGTTTCGTGGCAGCGCCCTGTACGGCCCCCGTACTCGGGGTTATGCTGGCCTACGTTGCCTCCACAGGTAATATCCTCCTTGGATGGAGCCTGCTCTTTGTTTTTTCATTAGGCATGGGCGTGCTGCTGGTCCTGGTAGGGACCTTTTCAGGTCTTGTTGCTGCGCTTCCAAGGTCGGGAGAGTGGATGGTAAAAGTCAAAAAGGGGATAGGTTTTCTTATGATCGGCCTGGGAGAGTACTTCCTTATTAAAATGGGAGAGTTGCTGCTATGAAGAATGAATTTAAATTGAACTTAAATATCCGCTTTGAACTGATAGCTTTAATTACTATCGTCTTTCTCTTTCTTTTTTCCGTCAGGGTTTTTGCTGTCACAGTAGAAGATATGGCCCCGTCATTTGAAATAAAAACGATGAAGGGGAATCTCTTTAAGGTGGATGATAAAAAAGGAAAAGCACCCCTTTTCCTGATATTTTGGGCCACATGGTGTCCCGTATGTAAGGAGGAGATACCTAAACTTAAAGAGTTCTATTCCACCTTTAATCCAAAAGGAATGGAATTTCTGGCCATCAACGTGGGTATCAATGATTCCGAAAAAAAGATGAAGCGATACAGTAAAAAATACGGTATGGATTATCCTCTTGCTTTTGATGAGGGGAGCAAAATTACAAAGTCTTTCAACGTTATGGGGACACCGACCATCATTATCGTTGATCGGAGTGGAAAAGTACGTTACAGGGATGCCGCTCTCCCCAAAGATTTGGGTGCTCACTTCCAGAGCCTCATGGAGTAGGATTTGTTTTCATCAAAGAATAGAAAAAAGAGGCGTTTTCAGGAGGTGGCCTATCCTCATGCAGAGTTCATTTATAATATGGCGCTCTATTATACGGGAAACGGCAGCGATGCCGAGGATATTACACAGGAAACCTTTTACAGAGCATTTAAGAATTTTGATCAGCTAAAAGATGAAAAAAAGTGCAAGTACTGGCTCCTTTCCATTATGAGAAACCTCTTTTTCAGGGAAAGTGCAAGGAATACCAGGAAAGGGGAGTTTATTACCGAGCATGAGGAAAAATATGTGGAAATGCTGGCAAGGACAGGCGATGAATCCCGTAATCCGGAGGCGTTGATCTCAGAAAAAAATGAGAGATACAGGATGAGCGAGCGTGTTTCCAAAATACCGGAAAAGTATAGAACACCGCTTCTTCTCTTCTATGTGGAAGGGATGGCTTACCAGGAGATTTCCAATGCACTGGAAATACCGATAGGTACGGTCATGTCGCGTATATCAAGGGGGAAGAACCATCTCAAAAAGGAACTGCTAAGTGCATCATCCGGTTTTGATTATGGTAACAACATACTGAAAGTTGATTTTAACCGTCCTGACAGGAGGTTAAGACAATGATGAAATGTGATGATTTTAAAAAATATTTATCCGGCAAAGGAGCAGTGGAAGGGCCGCCTCAGGAAGTGGAAGACCATCTCTCGCAGTGTGAATACTGCTCAGCCATGATGAATGCGGACAGGAAGCTTGAGGAGATCATAGCGGATGGTCTTAAAAAATCGCCCCTTCCGGAAGGATTATTAAATCGTATTGATCAGGATATTAGTGCCCTGGAAGCAAAAGAGAAAGATGAAAAACCATTCTTTCCATGGAAAATTGCTATGCCTGCCCTGGCTATGGCTGTGCTACTTCTGGTGATGCTAAATCCTTTTATCGGTGATATTGGGAGTCCCGAAAAGCTGGTCCATTTTGCCATGGAAAACCACTATAAGAACTACGCTATGACTTTTGAGGCAGGACAGGTAAGTGATATCCCCGGCTGGTTTGTAGGAAAGCTAGCTTTTGAAGTTTCAGTACCCGGGCTCTTTGATGAAGGGCTGCAACTGCTTGGCGGAAGGAAGTGCAGCCTGGGGCGCGAGGACGTTGCATATCTCTTTTATGAAGAGGAGGGAAAGAGGGCATCACTTTTTATCCTCGATCCCCATAGTATTACTTTTGACATGAAGAAAAACACGGCATATAAAATGCCCGTTTATGGTGATGACGTTACATTCTGGAGTGATGATTCTCTCCTGTATGTACTGGTAAAAAGCGGCCATTAATTTTCAAATCATTACAGAGAGGAGGTCTATGATAATGTTGAAAAGACGGTGCATGACACTGGTAGTATCGATATTTCTCTTTATGCCTGCCATGATCCAGGCGGAAGATAATGTTCCCAGGGTGACCGTTGAAGCACTTAAGGCCAGGATAGACAAAGGTGGTTCCACTGTCATCCTCGATGTAAGAACGACGGGCTCGTGGATGGCGTCAAATGACAAGATCAAAGGAGCCCTAAGGATACCGATAGGTGCTTTAGAGTCGAGATGGGGCGAGCTTTCAAAAGAAAGTGAGATAGTTGCTTATTGCACCTGAGCTAATGAGTATACCAGCGCCCGTGCGGCGGTGATACTAAAAGAAAAGGGATTCAAGGATGTTAAGGTCCTTAAGGGAGGATTCGATGCCTGGGTTCAGGCAGGCTTCCCTGTAGAACCTAAACATCGATAAAAGTATAAAGGGTACCTCTAAAAATTCATGACCGGCATCTAAAGGTTCAAAAAAGCCACCTTCTGCGTTAAAAATTTGACCTATAGACTCACTATAGACTGCAATTTTTGCCTTGAATCTGACTTTTTTGATTCCTTTATATTCTCGCCCGGAATATTTAGAGATTCCCTAAATAAATAATCAGGAGGTTGAATGTGGTGACTTGGAAGAGAACAGTATCAGTAGTGTCGGTATTTGCTTTCATTCTGGCGGCAAACGGGATGAGCTGGGCCGATGCGGCGGCAGGAAAGAAGGTTTTTAAGGCAAAGAAATGCGGTGGAAGTTGTCATTATACGAAAGGCCCTGCCCGTGAGAAGACAATAGCCGATCAGAAAAAGAAAAAAGGGCCTGAACTCTGGTATGCGGGAAGCAAATTTCAGAAGGAGTGGATGGCCAAATGGCTTCAGGATCCCAAGCCCATCAGACCATTAGCCTTTAATTCCCTGACAAAGAAGAATCCAGGAAATCATCCTAAACTCTCAGGGGGGGATGCGGCAAATGTGACAGATTACCTTATGACACTCACTTCTAAGGATGTCAAAGCAGGGGTTATCAAGCCTAAGAAAAATCCAAAGGGTAAGCTTATATTTATGAAAAAAATGCCCTGTTCAGGTTGTCATCAATATCCCTTCAAGAAAAAAATATCCGGTGGTATGACCGGTCCGTCACTTGTCGGAGCCGGCAAACGACTCAATCCTGACTGGATCTATGCCTATATGGTAAATCCAAAGGTTTTCAAGCCTGTCAAGATTATGCCTGTATTTAAGGGTCTTCTGAAGGATAAAGACATGAAAAATGTATCGGCCTTTGTTGCCAGCTTCAAATAAGATAGTTGAATAAGGAGAGATTGATATGATGAGAATTACTGTATGTTTATTAGCGGTTTTTTCTTTCCTTCTGGCAGCAACGCCTCAGGCTGATGCAGCTGGTGGAAAGGAGCTTTATAGTTTTTACTGCGCCCAGTGTCATGGTGTGGGAGGTAAGGGTGACGGGCCCAATGTTACAAAGGATATGCCTGTTACACCGAGGAACTTTACTAATGCAGCGGAGATGAATAAACTCTCCAATGCTGATCTTAAGAATGTTATTATTGATGGCGGTCCTGCACTTAGCAAGTCACCCATGATGCCTCCCTGGTCGAAGACCCTGACTGATAAAGAGGTAGATGCCTTGATCAAGCATTTGCGGGTGCTTTGTAAGTGCAAAGGAAAGTAATTGTTTCAGAGTTAAGCGCTTTTGAGAGGCGGCAGGGTGTTCCTGCCGCCTTTTTTAATAAGAATTGAAAGGAATAACAAGATGGACAAGAAAATAGCGAAAGATGGTGATATGGTAAAGGTCCTCTACAAAGGGACCTTCGAAGACGGCTCTCTTTTTGACGCTTCAGATGAATCGAAGCCTTTTGAGTTTACCATCGGCAAAGAAATGGTACTCCCTGCTTTCGAAAAGGCTGTTGTTGGTCTCGAAGTGGGAAAGGAGAAAAACATAAGCATACCGCCGGAGGAGGCCTATGGAGAACCCAATGCGGAGATGTTCACTCTTATCGGCCGGGACCAACTGCCGGAAGGTTTAGAGCCTAAGATCGGAATGACACTCAGGGCCAATGCCGATGAAAATACCGTTATCAATGTGAGGATTACCGAAATAAAGGATGACACTATAACCGTTGATGCCAATCATCCGCTGGCAGGGAAAGAGCTTAACTTTGAGATTAAGCTGGTGGAGATAGTCTCTCAGGGGGCTTGATCTGATGATCTCAGCCTTGTGATTATTATCTTTTTAAGCAATACTGACTCAAAGTCAGCAATATACGGTTAGGAAATTGCACTGACCTGTCACTTCGAGTGCGCACGGACAAAGTGAAAAGTGCCCTTGGTATTAAGTGAGGATGCAGGTGAGGGGGGAGCTTAATCATTATATGGCAGAAATTTTTTCCATTAGAGAAAAAAATCCCTCCACTGATACTTAACTTCTTATGTTAAGGTATAATTAATAGATGACGGACTCTGATCGCATAGTTGTAGAACGTTTTAAAAATGGTGATGCTTCTGCATTTGATGAACTGCTGAGCCGATATGAGGACAGGATATATGGCTTTCTCTATCGTATGTGCCGATGTCCGGAAGGGGCCGCTGATGTAACCCAGGAAACCTTTCTCAATGCCTTCAGGTATCTTGCCGAATTCCGGGGAGATGCGAGCTTCAAGAACTGGCTTTACAAGGTTGCTGCCAATTCCTGTTATAAATATAAGAGAAAGGGAGTAAATGAACCGAATTTCGAGCTTTCCCTGGAGCAGTTTTTGCCGCAGGAAGGGGGCACCGCTCTGGAGATACCTGATGAAGCGCTAGTGCCCGAAGGTCAGGCGCTTAATGCCGAACTGGCAGGCCAAATAGAGGAAGCAATAGGCAAGCTTCCCAAGAAATACCGTCTCGTCATCGTCCTTCGTGATGCAGAAGGCCTGAGCGGAGAGGAGACGGCCCGCGTACTTGATATCTCCACGGCTGCTGTAAAGTCACGTCTTCACAGGGCGAGGCTCTTTGTTAGAGATGAGTTGAAGGACTATTTTGGAAGCGAAAAGGCAAAGAGGTAAAATATGGTAAAGTGTAAGGATCTCTTCGGTAAAATGTCGGAATATCTTGACGGTGAGATGGACCTGGCCATGATTGAAGAGGCGGAGCGCCATATCGGCCACTGTACGGAGTGCAAAGAGACACTGGATACCTTTCGAAAGAGTGTCGCTCTCATCAAGAGAACAAAAACAAAAAAATTACCACATGATGACAGGAAGCGACTTAAGGAACTCATACAGAGGGAGATGGAGAAAATGTAGCTTTCTTGTCCTGTCCTCCCTTCCTTTTTTCCTCTTAATTGAAGTTTGTGTACCCCTTTTTTAATTAATCTTTGAAATCCCCGTCCTTTGTGCGGGGTTAGAGTTAAAAGGGTATGCCATAATAATTTTACTTTTCTTTTGCGGACAAAGAAAAGTAACAAAAGAAAGGCCGCCCTAAAACTTGGTCCCGCCAAGGCGGGACTCCCCTCCTTTCACCGTTGCCTTCGGCGGGCACAAAAACTCGCTTCGCTCAGACAGTTTGTGCCCTTCATCCTCAGTCAACGGCTACACTCGGCTGCCTTTTAACGGGAAGGAAAAGCAAGCCCTTTTAGGGCTCAAGCAAGGCCACGTCCTCCGGGCGTGTATTCTTTACACATATTTTTTACAGATTTATTTTTGAATCCTTTTTAGCAAATCCGGTTCTTCATATTTAGAAGGACAAAACTAAAGGAGGAAGGAAAGATGAAAATCAATGAAAATAGTACTGAGAGAGTCATCCGTGTAGTTGCCGGGCTTGTTCTGCTATCCCTTGTCGTTGTTGGTCCAAAGACGCTCTGGGGACTGGTGGGACTAGTTCCGCTCTTGACGGGTCTTGTAGGGAATTGCCCACTTTATACGATTTTTGGGATTTCTACATGCAAGAAATGTGAAGTCTAATTAGTTTTCATCCGGAAAGGGTGCTTTTCGCAATCTCTGCGTCAATTTTCAGATTTGCTTGTGCGACGTACAGTAGTACGACTCGGCGAAACCCTTGATTTCCTTGACCTTGCAAAAAATCCCTCCTTTCCAAATTGAAAATAAAGTTAGAACTACTACAGGCTGTTGCCCAAATCGGATAAGTGCTTCGACAGGCTCAGCACGACAGGATTGTTGTTATATTTGTTTTAAAAAACGGTCACCCTGAGCTTGTCGAAGGGCTTCTTTTGATTTGGGCAACAGCCCGTACCATAGTTGACCCATGTATACTAACTTCTCACTTTGAAGTAGTACTGGTAGAGGCAGTTTTTTTTGATGAAAATTAAGGGAAAAAGGAGAGATTATGAAGGTATCAAGGATTAGTGTGTTCGTTTCGGTTCTCTTATTAATGGCCGGCAGTTTTGCATTTGCAGAGGAGGAAGCGAAGGGGGTTGATTCTAAAGAGGCCTACAAGATGGTTATGGATAGTCCCAGGGACACTTTTATTGTCGATGTGAGGACTAAAGCTGAATATGAGTTTGTCGGTCACCCTGATTTGCCAAATGGTGTGCCCAATATTCCCCTTCGTTTCTACCCCAAGTGGAACGAAAATTCTGAATTTGTCGAAATGGTTGAAAAGAGATATTCCAAAGATAAGACACTCATTATGATCTGCCGAAGTGGGGGCAGGGCGGAACAGGCGGCCACAAAGCTTATGGAAGCCGGTTTCAAAAAGGTCTATTATATGTCGGACAGCTTTGAGGGATCGAAGGATAAAAAAGGCCATCGTACAGTCAACGGCTGGAAGGTAAATGGGCTTCCCTACACTCATACTGTAGAGCCGGAGTTGGAGTTCAAGGGGTGCACCAGCAATTAGAGCTTAATCGTGTGAAACCAACAATATATGTTTTTGCGAGGAATGAAATGACGAAGCAATCTCTAGTGCAAGATTGCACACCAGGGGGATTTCCTCGCTAACGCTCAGGGCACCGAGCTTCGCTCGCAATGACAATCTATGATAATCAGTGTCAAATACAGTAGGTTTAAATAAAAAAAGACCTATTTAAAGTTTTTTTATTTTTTGGGAATAATTTTGGCGGCAGTTGCATCTTATATATTCAAATACATCTACTTTGAGAAAATAGGAAAAAGGAGTACAAAGAATGACCAGAGTTATAGCATCTATTGCCGTTGCAGCTATTGTATCAACCAGTGCAGGTACTGCTCTTGCAAAAAAGGTAGACGGTGAGCACATTTTTAAAAGAAAATGCATGTCTTGTCACAACAAGACTGAGAAAAAGAAGGTAGGTCCTGGCCTGAAAGGTGTTTACGGCCGAAGCGGAATTTATGTGGACAAGCTTGATGAAGAAGGTCTCTTCACCTGGATCAAAAATCCGAAAGCCGTAACGGCCAGGGCAAAAATGCCTAACAGGTTTCTAAACGACGATCAGGTTAAGGCGGTAGTTGAGTATCTGAAAACACTTTAAAATTTTTCACCCCCCCCTCCTACAGGGCCTGGCCGATTTGGCCGGGCCCCTATTTTTTTATTGACCAAGGTTTCTGTGCTTATTTTCAAAAGACTTTTAAGAAAGGCGCATTCCCAATGCAGGAAAAAAGTGGTGAATCCTCAAGATAAGCTTCCACCTGGAAAGCTTCTTTTTCGCACTAGATTTACCCTAAGTCCGACAGACTCATAGCCACCGAAGTCCAGCTGTATAATTTCCGTTAAGCTGCCTCAACCATACAATCTCCGCCGCTTTGCTGGAAATATTCAAGGTATCAATATATACGAAAAACCTATTACCGATTGAGAGTTTTTCACCATCGTAAATAATGCCCAGCCCGCCTTTAGAGTGATCTAATGTTTCGACAAAAATAGCCTCACTCCCCTCTGAATTGAGAGAGGCGACTCTCAAGATACATTTCTTTTTTTCCTTTATTCGAACATGCTGCCTTTTAGGGTTATACTCTCCTTCACTTGTAGCCATTGCAGAACCTATAAATCATACATTAGATAAACTGCATCATCTCTTCATCTTATTATCTTTTCTACGCGCTAAATAAAGTATTCTTTTAATATGAAATTTCAACAAATTATTCAAATATAGATTCAAAGTGATGTAAATTTTAAATCGACTTCCCATAGGCTCCTAGAGAGTGTATTTTTGATGACTTCAGGAAGAAATGTTGAAATAGCTAATAAAGAGACTATAGGAAAGCCTCCTTTATTGATCTTCCTCCTTAATACTTTTTGGCTTCCTTTTTTCTTTTGAAGTTGAACTCTTATAAGTTTTAGGTGCGCCTTTGGGCCAGGGTGAGAAAGGGTAAGGTTTTTCTTCGCTGTTAAACATGAAAAACAACATTGTCTGGTAAATGAATGTACTCAGACTCCCGCTGAAATTAAGAAGACGTTCATTTACTTTACCTGTAAACAGGGTCAGTACAAACTGGAAAACCGCAATAAATAGGACGACTATTTCAGCTATACTGTAGATCAATGCAAAGAGGAGCATATAAAGTCCCCTCATCCATGTGCTTTGACTTTTAATATTTTCCTTCAGCTTTTCATCCACTTTTTCCCCCTCTGAGGTTGGGAAGATTTTCAATGCTCTATTATGATAGTAGCATGGATTGAAGTATATGCAAGGGAAAGGCCCTTTGCTATTAAGGTAAGTTTATGGATCAGCACACATATTCCTGTTAGATTGCCTTCTTTAACCGATATCCCGGACTTAAATCCCGACCTAAAAAATATATGACTGTTAACTATTGTCCACCGCTGAATTGGTAGACCATAAGGGCAAGCTTTTTAATCTGAATTTCGCTCAGCTTTCTATTGAAGGCGGGCATTTTTGCCTTTCTTGTTGGAGGTCCTCCGTAATTGACTCCATGTACGATGGTATGTTTGATACCTGCTTCGCTGCCGTCAAAGCGCCAGATGGCATCGGTCAGGTCTGGTGCGCCTTTGCTCTGTTTTCCTTTACCGTCCCTGCCATGACATGTGTAGCACCTGGCCTCACGATTTTCCGACTTCCCCATGTAGACGGCCTTGCCCGCTTCGTGTACTTGTCCTGTAGAGAGGCCTGCTACGTATTTGACAACATCGTTGATTTCCTGCTCCGTCAGCATTTCACTGTGACCCGGCATATCACCTATTCTACCGTTAGTAATACTCTTCGTTATTGCTTCCAGTGAACCGCCGTAAAGCCAATCGTCATCGGCGAGGACAGGGTAGTTTTTCCCTCCTTGTCCGCCCGCTCCGTGGCAGGGGGCGCAAAAGTCTCCAAAGACGACCCTGGATGAAATTTGAGCAAAGTTGAGGAGTTCTGCATCTTTTAATACTTCTTCCGCCGTCATTGCCGCTATCTTATCATTATAAGGTTTTCTGATGGCCTCCACCTCAGCCACCTTTGATTTAAATTCTTTAATCTGCGTCCATCCAAGGATGCCTTTGGTTGAGTCGTTAATTAAGGGTATGCTTGGATAAAGGATGCAGTATACAAGTATGCTGATCCAGCTAAGGTGAATCCCCAATATCCACCATCTGGGTGGGGGGTTATCAAGCTCTCTTATGTCATCATCCCATACATGCCCCGTATCTTTTGCTTTGTAGGGGTCGTGTTTATCAGTCATCTGCACCATCCTTGTCTGAGGAATCTTCCTTCATTATGATATTTCTGCGGGCTTCCAGTTTTTCGCGGTTATTTGGTTTAAGTACATAGATGTAAGCAACTATCATGAAGATAAATATAACTGCCGTTACAGCAAGCCCGATCCAATCGTTTAGAGTCATAGCCTCCCACTTTGATTCAAAAATTTTATTCATGGAAATTCCCGCCTTCCATGAATTCGACTATCATGCCCGGTTGCCGGAGATAGGAGATGTGGCTGGAAAACGTTTAACTCAATAGGAGAAGGGCGCTAGTGACGTCTTTATATGGGGATATTAATAATAAGCTTACTGCTGCTTTTAGGATAAGGGTTGTGTTGATCAGTGCAGGAAAGAGCGCTTAGAGCTATAATAAGGCTGCTTTATATATTATACCTGTCATGAAGTTCTCGCCTTGTGGGACATGCACAAATAGGTCTTTCATACAAGGCAGTTCTATAATTGCAATTTTCGGTAGATGAACATTTGATATAGCAAATTACTTTAACATGGAAATGATCAACTTGGCAGATATCTTTTCCTAAACCTGACAGGCATGAAAAATCTTTCTTACACTTTGTCGTTTTTTGTCGTGTTTCTTCACTTATTTCAAATTTCATGGGTTACATGTTACTTCAACTTGATAGAATTATCAATTATTTTCTCAACAAGAAATCAGGCATAAGAATCCCTGGCGGGTGCATTCCTCTCTGCTTGCGGTGGGATTATTGATGTATTACATTGAAGGCGTACTTCTTAGCCCGCTATTGTCGTTTTCGTACCGGAATATTGATTGTAAGTGTACTGCTGTCGCTGAAGGTAAATGTCAGGGGAACAATGTCACCTTTGTAGAGGCTTTCTTTGAGCCCTGCCAGCATGATATGGAGGCTGCCGACTTTGAAGTTTAGTGACTCACCGCTATTTATTGCTACTTTGTCGAGTTTTTCCATCATCATGAGACCATTTTTGTGGATATGGTCATGAAATGAGGCTGAAGCCGATGCAGGGCTTGAAACTGCGATGAGAGATACATCCCTGTTGCCTTTGTTTAGCAACTCCATGTATGCAGCGCTGTTTTTTGAAACAGGCGGAAGCTCCAGGATGTATGGATTGGATACCTTGATTAGGGAGGCCTCTTCAGGCGCAGGGATTGCCATTTTGGATGTGCAGGCTGCAAGGGAAAGAAGGACCGTTATAATTATTATGCGTATCATAGAGATTACAATTTCCCTTTTTCGAGCAGACTCCGGATAGCTGCCGTCACTTCCGATGGTGGTGAGTTTTCATTGAATATATATTCCAGTTTGCCTTCCGGGCTTATGAGGTAGATGTTGGCTGAGTGAAGAAAGTGATAGTCTCCGGGCGATCCGCCTTTCTCAATTTTATAGTAAAGCGCACCATATTGCTCCGCTACCTTTTCAACTTCTTCTACTGAACCGCTGAGGCCTGCTATATTTGGGTGAAAGTATGCCGAATATTCCTTGAGTTTTTCAAGAGAGTCCCGCTGCGGATCGAAGCTGATAAAAAAGCCCCTTACCTTTTTAACGTCATCTTCGCTGAGCCCTGCAAAGGCCCTGGACATTACCGTCAGGAAGCCGGGACAAATCTCAGGGCACTCTGTGTAGCCGAAGAGGAGGGCGACTACCTTGCCTTTATATCTGTTTAAGGATATTGCTCCGTCGGCAGAGTTTAGTGTGAAATTGCCACCGGGGGGCATTTCAGGTGAAACATTTTCCTCTGCATGAGATTCACTCGCTCTTAAATGGGAAAAAGGTAAAAGCGTTAAACTGAAGCTTAGTGCCAAGATAATGAGACTTATATTTAAAAAGCACGTTTTTTTTTCAGGCATCCTCGATCATGTCCCTTTCATGTTGTTTATCACTTTGAATGAGTCCTAGAGGTAGAAGTAGAGGATTGCCACAATGACGATAACATTTACTACCAGGCCGGACATGATAACAATATTGGGCAGGTGTTCTTTTTTAATCATTCATATTCTCCTTTTAAATCTTTTATACCTTCATTTCGTGAGCAAAAAAAGTACCAACTTGTCTCTTTATGTGCCTGTCTTGCTGTAGACCTTAAAGATACTATATTCTTGCCGGATTTTAAAATACTTTACCACTCTAACTACACTTTTTACTGGTAAGAATGTTACCACTTTACTGTTCGCTTTTTATCCGAAAAAAAGATGCCCTATTAGCAAAACTCGCCTTGATTGTCGACTTTTAGCGGGTTTAGACGAATGGCATGGCAGTTGCAAATTTGTCCACACCTGAAAGGGTCGGAAGCATAAACAGGTCAAAAGCCGCAGAGTACGTGGGGATCACAGAGATGGCAGCAAAGGAATGGTAATTCCCCTGATAATGTGATCGTTTCATCAATTGAATTTAAATCTCAGCATCCTCTGCGTCCTCTGCGGTAAAAACATAATGATACGAGGTTCTTTATGAGTTCAGAAAAAGCAGGATTGGCAGGGCCGGCTCTGTTTATTGTCGTGCTTATTGCCATTACAGCATTTTTTATCTGGTTTTTATGATTATATATTGAGGAGGCATTATGAAGTCATTTATGGGCCCATTTATCGTTTCTCTGGCCGTATCAGCAGTTATTTACTTTGCCCTTGATTTTGGTTTGATGAAAGCGCAGGGGCTCTCTCTCTTTTTTCATCACTAAATAATACACTAAGGAGTTAAAATGAGCTTGCTTTCTTTTATTAAGAAGTGGAGAGCGTTACTGTTATTTCTTCTCATTGCATCTGCCCTGGTGCAGATAGTCGATTTAGGCGCTTTTGACAGATCACTTTCCGGTATTGCAGAGGCTCTTGCAAGTTCGCAGGAAGAGGCGGCTCCTCCTGCCGAACCCGCTGCCGGTGAAGAAGCGGTTGCTGCGAAAGTTTATCCCCCGGCGCCGGTACTGACAGCGGATGATTATCCGCAAATTCCCGGAATTAACGGCAGGGTCTTTGTCTGGCTTGCCGCCCAGCTTCACTTATGGTTTGCCGCCTTTGTTCTTGCCGTTCCCATCTTTGTCTTCATCATTGAATCTATCGGCATGGCGACAAAGGACAAAAAATTTGATGATATGGCCTATGAGTTCATTAAGGTTAGTCTCACGGCTTATTCCATAACAGCTATCCTGGGCGGGCTTACTGCTTTCGGACTTCTCGTTTTTTATCCTGATTTCTTTAAATATCTTTCATCCATATTTAGCAAGACCATGCTGGCCTATGCTTTCCTCTTCTTTGCCGAATCCGCCTGCCTTTACATCTATTATTATGGCTGGCAGTGGCTGCAGGGAGGTTTTAGAAAATGGGTTCATCTCACCATAGGGCTTATGCTTAATGCCGTCGGTACCACTTTGATGCTCCTGGCCAATGCCTGGGTCACCTTTATGATGAGTCCGGCAGGTGTCGATATTAAGGGGGCATTCCTCGGTTCCGAATGGGATGTGATTCATAATTTTTTATGGAATCCCATCAACCTGCACAGGGTGATTGCCAACGTTGCCTATGGCGGTTCCATTGTCGGCGCCTATGCGGCCTATAAATTCCTCTGTGCAACAAAGGCCGAGGAAAGAGCACATTATGACTGGATGGGCTATAATGCCAACTTCATCGCCATATCGGCACTGCTTCCATTGCCCTTTGCAGGCTATTATCTGACAGCCGAGATTTATGCCTATAGCCAACAGATGGGAATTACTCTCATGGGAGGTGTTTTTGCCTGGCTCTTTATTATTCAGGCCGTCCTCATTGGGGCTCTTTTTCTCTCTGCAAACTATTATCTCTGGTGCTGTATGGGGAGAAGTGAAGGCGCTGTCAGATATACCAGGTATATCAAGTATATTGCCATTGCAGTCATCGGTGCATTTTTGGTCTGGTTTACACCTCATACACTTATCCTGACAAATGCAGAACTTAAATCGCTGGGTGGTCCCTACAATAAATACCTCGGGCCTCTCGGTATTATGCCTGCCAAGAATACAGCTGTAAATATTATGATCTCCTTTACCTTCTTAAGCTTCATGCTTTACCGGCGGTGCAATAAAGTGGCTGTTGTAAGCTGGGAAAAGGCGGGTAATGCCGCTCAGTCGGCCATCTTTACAGCGGGTATCATCAATATTCTCATCCTTGGTGTTTATTACGGTTACTTTACCAATACCGTTTACAAAGTGGCAGCCTCCATTCCACAGGTCTGTACGACGCTGGTGATCATTGTCTTATGCACTGTTATCGACACCTTTATGTATAAGGGGGCAAAGGAAGTGGCGCCTCTTAACTGGGGAAAGGTGCCGGACCGGTCGCAGTATGCCCTTTTTCTTTTGGCCGTTTCCTTTACCTGGCTTATGGGCCTTATGGGATACATTCGCTCCGGAATCAGGCAGCATTGGCATGTGAAGGACATTATGAGAGATGCCTCTCCCGATGCATTTACGCCGACCCTCGGTTATGCGGCTAACGTGGTTTCGACGGGGGCGCTCATCTTTATGGCCCTCGTTATATTTATCTTCTGGCTTGCCCAGATAAGCACGAAGAAAACGGCCACGACCTGAGCCGTTCAAGTAAGGAGTATTTAGATGAAGACTTTTTTAAAGGTAGTGATCTTCAGTGTCTTGGCTATAGAAGCTTTTTCGCTCTATGCCAACTATGGAATTCCCAACGTCAAGCCTGCTCCGCCGCCGGTGGAGGAAAAACTCGATCTGGGTGCCATGACGATGGACACCTTCATTGCACTTGGTGAAAAGATATATAAAGGAAAGGGAACCTGTACGCTTTGTCATAATGAACTGGGGCGGGCGCCAATGATAAATAAGGTTGCCGCCATTGCTGAAGAGCGGATGAAGGATGCCCGCTACAAAGGGGAGGCAAAGAGTTCGGAAGCCTATGTTATGGAATCTCTCATTAAACCCTCCGCCTTTGTGGTAGCCGGATTCGGTAAGGCCGGGACGAATGATACGGTTAGTCCCATGCCCGATGTTTCATCAGGGAGCATCGGACTTTCAGATGCTGAGGTAAAAGCCGTTATTGCCTACTTACAGGATTCGGCCGGTGTCGATGTAACGGTAGAGATCCCCACTGATGCACCTGCAGAGGAAGAAGGGGAGGAAGAGACTGTACGTGTTGCCTTAAAAACACCGGAAGAGATTGTTGAAAAATTTGGCTGCGGCATGTGCCATAAAATTGCAGGTCACCTTGGGGACATCGCTCCGGACCTGACTAAAATAGGTGCCAGTGTTGATAGTAATTATCTGAGAAGGGCCATACTTGATCCCAATGCCGACATAGCAAAGGGCTTTGAGCCTGATATGATGCCGCCGGACCTCGGTGAGCAGATGGCTGCAAGTGAGTTGGAGATTCTCGTTAAGTATATGGCAAGTCAGAAATAAGGAGAGCTTAAGAAATGAAAATACCCAAGTTATTACAGGCCGTCTTAGTTGTTGTAGGAATATACGCCGCATTCAAGATTATATTTGGTGTCATTCTTGGCCAGCTCATACCATCAAGCCTGCTTACCATGTATATGTTCTTCGTTATCGTAGGCGTTCTAATGGTCTATACGGCGACGGAAGAGAGTACCAGGGAGCTTGCCGCACCGATCAAGGCGCTCGTTGAGGACCCTTCACAAAAGATGGTTCGAAATATTGTCTTTGCTCTTATTCCTTTATTGATAGGAGGCTATACCTTTCAAAAAATGCTTCCAAGTTTTGAAGCCCCCGTCGAACTAAGAACGATTCATCCTGCGCCACCATCGACTTTAAAAGCCTTTGGAAAGCGTTTTGATCTGTCGACCCTTGAAAATCCCTACAGGAAGTTTGAAAAAGAAGATCCCGAAAAGTTTAAAGAGTTTGTCAAGGAAGGTGGAGATGTTTATATCCAGAACTGTCAGTATTGTCATGGAGATAAGCTAGATGGCAGGGGACCTTATGCGGAGAGACTCAATCCACTTCCCATCAACTTTCAGGATGTAGGGACCATTGCCCAGTTACAGGAATCTTTTCTTTTTTGGAGAATAGCAACGGGAGGTCCGGGGCTGCCTAAAGAGGCTGCCCCCTGGATATCGTCCATGCCCATCTGGGAGGATTTTCTGACAGAAGACGAAATTTGGAAGGTTATTCTTTTTCTCTATGATTATACAGGCCAGGCGCCGAGGTCATGGGGAGAGGGTCATTAAATAATGATTAACTAAGCGCAGATTGTAATGGGATTAGTCTGAGAAAGATATGTGGACTCTCCCCCTTTGGTAAAGGGGAATTAAGGGGGATTTAAGTAAGGTATAGCTATTCAAATCTCCCCATCGCCCCCCTTTGCTAAAGAGGGGAAGTAAGGATTAAATGAGTAGTTTCAATTTTTCTTCAATAATGATTTAGGACGGTAACTATGAAAAAGCATGTTCTTATTGCGTTAATTATTTCAGCTTTGTTGGTCTGTAACGCCATAGCCAAACCGGGCAATGTAGAGAATGGGACAAAGGTCTATAACAAACGCTGTGTCTGGTGTCATGGTGAAGAGGGAGAGGGAGATGGTCCTGCCGCTGAACGGCTCAATCCTCCGCCCAGGGACTTTAGTTCGGGCATGTACAAGATCAAAACAACCGGCTTTGATGATCCCGTACCCAATGATGAAGATATTTATAGAATGATTGCCGAGGGTATGCCGGGAACGGCAATGCCCGGCTGGGACGATATTATCTCTGAACAGGACATGTGGGATCTTGTGGCCTATATCAAAACCTTTGCCGGTTATGAAGAGGAAAAACCGACGGACCAGGTTGATTATGGCAAGCAGATTCAATCATCTGAAGATAGTATAAAAAAAGGAAAAGAACTCTTTATTGACCGCTGCTCCGAATGCCATGGTGAAGAAGGGAAGGGGAACGCCATTAAGAAACTGAAAGATGATCTCGGTTTCAGGACCTGGCCCAGAAACCTGACAAAGCCATGGACTTTCAGGGGCAGCAATGACCCCAGGGATATTTATTCCCGTATTTCAGTGGGTATTCATGGCACGCAGATGCCTTCTTTTGCCGACCCGGCAAGTAAAAAGAAGCTTTCTATCGAAGAGCGGTGGCATGTGGCCAATTATGCCGCTTCTCTTGCCAAGACAGAGAAGGTCGTTAAAGGTGAAAATACAGTAGTTAAGGCGGAAAAACTCGAAGGGGATCTTCCCCATTCACCGACAGATGAAAAATGGGCAAGCAGTGAGCCGACAACCTTCTATCTGCTTCCTCAAATTATTGCCAAGGATCGTTTCTTTACACCATCCAATGACACGATTACACTCCGGGCATTCTACAATGATAAGGAAATTTCCATGCTTCTTGAGTGGGATGACAGGACCAAAAGTATTCCCGGTGATAGTGTAGCGGCCAATATTGCCGATGAAAACCTCTTTGAGGACGGAGTGGCGGTTCAGCTCCCCCTGGCCATATCCGATGATCCCAGTGATATGGAAAAACCCTATTTCGGGATGGGCGATGCTTCTAACCCCGTCAATGTATGGCACTGGAAGAGTGGCACTACGGAAAAGCCCGAGATGATCCAACTCCTTAATAGTAAAGGTTTTGGGGCCATAGAAAAAAGAGATGCCGCAACAGTCGGACTTGAGGCTAAGTCGCACTATGAAAAGGGGGCATGGCGTGTTGTTATGAAAAGACCCTTAACGACGGCTGATGGTTCGACTGATCTTCAGATTCCTACAGGCAGATTTGTTCCCATTGCCTTTGCCGCCTGGGATGGCAGCAATAGCGAGAAAGGCTCCAAACATACCATGTCAACCTGGTATTGGCTCTTCCTAAAACCAGCGGCCGGGGCCGATGTTTACTACATTCCCCTTTTGGTGATCGCTGTCATTATAGGGGGCGAGTTCTGGTGGTTTACCACTGCCAGGAGGAAGAACGGTAAAAGTGCCTAAAATGCCTAAAGTTTAAAGTGCCTAAATTTAAGAAGTAGAAATTACATTTCAGGCACTTTAGTTCACTTTAGTTCACTTTAGGCACTTCAAATGAGGCACTATCAAAAAAACTATGGCAGTTGATCTTAACAAAAAAAGAGTGATCATCATCGGTGGAGGTATTTCAGGCCTTTCGGCTGCCTTCTGGCTGAAGCAAAAGGGCTTTCATGCTGTTGTCCTTGAAAGAAATGCCAGAGCCGGGGGGCTCATCAAGAGTGAAAGAGTTGGTGGCGCTCTAATTGATCATGCGGCCAATTGTGTTTTTAATTTCCTCCCTGAAGTTAACTTTATGGTTAATACCCTCGGTTTAGGCCCTGAAAAAATTGCCCGGCAGGAAGCGGCAAAGCGACGATATCTCGTTAAAAATGGTAAGCCCAAAGTTGTTCCCATGAAGATAGGGGAACTTATCTTTAGTGACCTCTGGAGTTTAAAGGCAAAGCTGCGGCTCATGGTGGAGCCTCTAATTCCTAAAAGTGCACCTGAGCAGGAAGAGACGGTGGCCCAGTTTATTACCCGTCGGCTGGGGCGTGAGGTTTTTGATCGTTCCATTGAACCCTATGTAACAGGAACGCTTGCCGGTGATGCTGAAAAAGCTTGCCTGAAAAGCACTTTTAAACAATTTGCGGCCCTCGAACAAGATCACGGAAGTATTCTTAAGGGAGTTGTTGCAAGGAAGATGAAAGGAATCAGGACGGCCTGTGCCGCTGAAGTCTTTTCCTTTAAAGACGGTATGGAAAGTCTCATTAAAGGTCTTGGCAATTATCTTGGCGATAAGCTGGTTACCGATTGTCCCATTGAAAAAATCGAGCGTGTCGGTAAAGAATGGTATGTTCATACCGGTTCTGCCGGGAACTCAATTATAAAGGGGGATGCCGTCGTTATGGCCACTCCTGCCGGTATTGCTGCCGGGCTTGTTGATCAACTATCGGTCAACCTGTCCATGATGCTAAAAGGTATCGAGTATTCCTCAATGAATATAATCTATATCACTTTCAAAAGAGAAGATGTAGAACATAAACTGGATGGTATTGGTTGTTTGATTCCTGCAAGGGAAAAAGGATTTTCCAGCCTTGGCTCTCTCTGGTCTTCAACCCTTTTTCCGGGACGGACGAAGGGTGATGAGGTGCTCTTTACCTCCTATTTGGGGGGGATGAGAAATAAGGATTTGGTGGATCTTCCTGATGAGGAACTCATCGATCGATGCCTTAAAGATTTACGCCAGCTTGTGGGAGTAAAAGGTTTCCCCTCTTTGACTCGTGTTGTTCGCCATAAAAAGGCGCTCCCTCAATATAACCTGGGGCATCAAATGTTTCTGAAAAAACTGGATGAAGAACTGGCTCTTATTCCCGGACTCCATGTAACGGGTAATTATTTGCAGGGTGTTTCTGTAAGGGCCTGTATTTCACAGGGAAAGACGGTTGCTGAAACTATTGGGCGTCAATTTGATGCAGAGCATGTGAAGTTTAAAAAAAGTCAAAGGGAAAGCCCTGTACTACATGCAACGGAAAGGACATTATCATGACCAGAAGCGCAGTCCCCTTTTTAATCTCATGGAACCTGACCAAGCGTTGTAATTTGAAATGTGAGCACTGCTACCTCGATGCTGCCGAGCTGGAAGGAGGGGAGGGCGATTTAACGACCGCTGAGGCTCTTGGTATAGTCGATGAGATAGCTGAACTTTGTCCCGGCGCCATGCTGATTCTAACAGGGGGAGAACCTCTGGCCAGGCCTGATCTGATTGATATTGTACAGTATGCTTCAGATAAGGGTCTTAATGTCGTACTTGGAACCAATGGAACTCTGCTCAATGAGGCAGTTATTCTTCGTATGAAACTGGCCGGTCTTCAGGGTGTGGGCTTGAGCCTCGATTCTATTAATCCCGTAAGTCATGACGACTTTAGAGGAAGTCCCGGATGTTGGCAAAAGACGGTTGACGCTATCGACTTATTGAAAAAAAATGACCTTGAATTTCAGCTGCAATTTACCGTGACCCGAAACAATTATGATGAAATCCCCGAATTGATCGAATTTGCCTCTCAAAAAGGGGCCAAAGTTGCAAATGTCTTTTTTCTTGTTTGCACAGGTCGGGGGCAGGAAATGACGGACATTACGCCCCCGCAGTATGAAAAGATGCTTACCTGGCTCGCTAAAGCAGAAGAAGAATATGCCGGTAAAACTATGGTGAGGGCGCGCTGTGCACCGCATTTTTTGAGGGTAGTGCAGCAGAATTCACCGGACTCATCCATTATGAAAGGCGCTACCAGCGGCTGCATTGCCGGTAGTGGTTATTTCAGGATCTCTCCTGAGGCGGATGTGACACCATGTCCCTATATGACCACATCCGGTGGTAACCTTAAAAAAGAGTCACTAGTGGAAATCTGGGACAGGTCGCCCATATTCAAGCAGATGAGGGCCCCTCAATATAATGGAAAATGCGGTGATTGCCGCTACAATGATGTTTGCGGTGGCTGCCGTGCCAGGGCCCTTTCTGCCACAGGGGATGTAATGGGTGAAGATCCCTGGTGTGATTATGAACCGGACAAGGCCGAAAGTGGCATAGCACTCCCTCATAAGGGAGAACTTGGCTGGACGCCGGAAGCAAAGGAACGTCTCGAAAAAGTACCCATATTTTTACGCAAGATGGTAAAAAAGGGGCTGGAACGCTATGCGCGAACCAAAGGTTACCAGGTAATTACTCCTGATATTATGGAAGCCATGAGGAGCAAGGTCGGTGGAAGACGTTGAATTAAAAAAAGGCGTTAAAACACGCATCCTTGGCGCTGTTCTTACCTTCCTGGGAAGCTTGAATTTATTACTTTCCTGGCGTGGTGGTCTTCATCTCATTGAAACTTCAACACTTTTTCTATTTTCAGGCATCATTCTTTTTATTGTCGGATCCATCAGAAATAATCGTTAATACAGCTTGTTAAATAATGTTCCTATGGTAAATATTATTTCGTTAATTGGTAGCTTATTAACCGCCTGGCAGTCATTTATGCTGGTTATATTAATACCATTAATGAATAGTGTTCCTTTGATTTTAAAACTTTTTGCAGTAAGAAAGAAAAACATTTAATAAATCAATGACTTAGTGCCTTGGTTGTTTATTTCACAACTTTATTTCAGTTCGCACGTTATTTGGCACGGTAGTTGTTTTTATAAAATGAAACGAAGGTGATTCTTCTTACGAATCCTTTCTCCTATTTTAAATCCCCTCTTAACCCAGGAGGGGATCTTTTTTTCTCACAGAAGAAAACAGTTATCTTTGATGAAAGACAATTAATGCATCTTCTAATAGATTGTGAAAAGGTTGATATGGATGAAAAGAGAGATGGGTGCTGTTAGGGGGAAATCCGGGTTTAAAGGAGGTTAAATGGTGCCCCCGACACGACTCGAACGTGTGACCTACGGTTTAGGAAACCGGCGCTCTATCCACCTGAGCTACGGGGGCTAAAAGAGTAAGCAATTGTATAAAATTTACCCCATTTAGTCAATCCAAATATAGGGGACAGGATTAATTATCCCGTCTTCTTCTCACTCTTTTTGCAGATTCGAATTTATATTATAGAGACATATTTTTCCGGTTAATCTTTACTTTTTATCTTATCGTTATTATAATTCGTAAAGAGATATTAAGTCGTAAACGTAAAAAAATAATTAACCTTTATCGGAGGAATTAAAAGTGGAAGTACAAGAAACTAGTTACAGGGATACAAAAACAGTCAGTGATGTACAGTCGGAACAGGCCAGATTTCTTTTAAGGGTCTATAACTGGATGGCGGGAGGTTTGCTCCTTACAGGTGTTGTGGCCTATGCAGCGGCCAATGTTTCAGCGATTAACAGCCTTATTTTTTCAAACAGGATGGTATTTTTCGGACTTATCATTGTTGAACTTCTTATGGTTGGTGCTCTTGCCGGCTGGGTAATGAAGATGAAGGCCTCTACAGCAGCCGCTGTTTTCTGGGGTTATTCAATTTTGAATGGTCTTACTTTATCATTCATCTTTATGGTGTATACGCAGTCCTCTATTGCTACTGCCTTTATTGTTTCAGCAGGAACTTTCGGCGCCATGTCTCTCTATGGCGCTACAACGAAGAAAGACCTCACATCCTGGGGCAGTTTCTTTTTTATGGGTCTTATAGGGATAATTATTGCGTCGGTAGTCAATATTTTTCTGCAAAGCCCTGCCATTTACTGGGCCACTACTTACCTGGGAGTTCTCGTCTTTGTGGGTCTTACTGCATATGATACGCAGAAAATCCTCAAGATGAATATTCTTGGTAATGAAGGAACGGAAGAGGATACGAAGGAGGCTATACGCGGCGCGCTTACCTTGTATCTGGATTTTATAAATCTCTTCCTTATGCTTTTAAGAATTATAGGTGATAGACGATAATCGTACTATTAATCAAAAAAAGGGGCGCCCTTAACAGGCGCCCCTTTTTTTTGTCATAAAGTCTCCCTATAAATCAGGGTAGATCGGTCCAGACCTTCTTCTTCCTGTATTCCAGTTTATTAAGGGCATTTATGTAGGCCTTGGCGCTTGCAACAATAATGTCCGTATGAGCCCCCTGGCCAATAACAGTCTTGCCCCCTTCTTCCACTCTGACTGTCACCTCGCCTTGCGCATCCATTCCTCTCGTAACAGAACTGACTGAATACCTGATAAGTTTGCTTTTTGTCTTTGTAATTTTAGCGATGGTTTCATAAACAGCATCAACAGGTCCGACGCCAAAACCTGCTTCCTGTATTTTATCACCGTTCATCTCCATCTGCACCGTTGCTGTCGGTACGGTGACGGTGCCGCTGCTTACGTTAAGATAGGCAAGCTTGTACTTTTCATCAATCCTGATGACTTCATCAGCAATAATGGCATCAAGGTCTTCATCAAAAATCTCTTTTTTCTTGTCGGCAAGATTTTTAAACCTTGAGAAGGCCTTGTCGAGATTTTCATCGTCCAGTTCATAACCAAGGTCTTTAATTCTTTCCCTGAATGCATGCCTGCCTGAATGTTTGCCAAGTACAAGCAGGTTTTGAGAAACACCGACAGATTCGGGTGTCATAATTTCGTAAGTACTTTTTTCCTTAAGTACGCCATCCTGGTGGATACCAGCTTCGTGGGCAAAGGCATTAGCGCCTACTATGGCTTTGTTAGGCTGTACTACCATACCTGTAATATGGGTAATGAGCCTGCTGGCGGGATAGAGGTTGGAGGTATCGATACCCGTTTCAAAACCGAGAAGGTCACTCCTTGTACGAATAGCCATGACGATTTCTTCGAGGGATGCATTGCCGGCCCTTTCACCAATGCCGTTAATGGTACACTCTACCTGACCAGCGCCGTTTTCTATGGCTGCCAGAGAGTTGGCAACGGCAAGTCCTAAATCATTATGGCAGTGGACGCTGATAACGGCTTTGTCCACATTAGGAACTCGTTCATGGAGTGTTTTGATAAGTTTGCCGAACTCGGTAGGTATGGCATATCCTACGGTATCGGGAATGTTAACAGTCGTTGCCCCTGCATCGATTACAGCCTCAACGACTTTGCAAAGATAATCGACATCACTCCTTACAGCGTCTTCGGCTGAAAATTCCACGTTATCAGTATAACTTTTGGCATGCTTTACAGCAGCAACTGCCGCTTCAAGGACTTGGTCCCTGCTTTTTTTGAGTTTATATTTGAGGTGAATATCGGAAGTGGCAATGAAGGTATGGATTCTCGGATGCTTTGCACCTTTAAGTGCCTCCCAGGCCCTGTCTATGTCCTTATTATTTGCTCTCGCAAGCCCTGCAACGTGACAACTTTTTATTGTCTCTGCTACCTTTTTAACCGCCTCAAAATCACCTTCAGAAGCAATAGGGAAGCCTGCTTCGATAATATCAACATTCAACTTTTCAAGCTGGTGGGCGACACGAACTTTTTCGTCTATATTCATACTGGCGCCGGGAGATTGCTCGCCGTCTCTCAGTGTGGTGTCAAATATTTTAATTCTTTTTTTCATTGTGGATTTCCAAAAAATAGAGAATTATATTGTTGGAATTTTCTGAACAGACTGCGGTCAGATTCCGGTGTCTTTTTTCTTGGTTTCAGACAGCTTGGAATCTCTGGCTTTACGTTTTGCAAGGTTAAGCATGAGTTCTACTGGGCCGGATATGAGGTAGATTACACCGATGGTAAAAAGCATGACCTGCGGTTCGGCAATGATGAGTATCAAAAGAAGCACTGCAACGACGAGGAGACTGAAAGGCTGCCGTTTGGAAAACTCCAGTTCTTTAAAGCTCCTGTAAGTAACGTTAGATACCATCAAAAAGGCGAGGAAGTAAACCATAAGCAATATGGTGAAATGCTTTGTACTTCCTATACCTCCAAGGTGGTAGGAAAGCAGCACTGTAATGGCGATCATGCCTGCCGCGGCAGGTGAAGGAACACCTTTAAAACGTGTTTTCTCTACCGTTTCTACCTGAACGTTAAAACGTGCCAGTCTGAGCGCTGCACATGTCAGATAGAGGAAGGCCGCAAGCCATCCGTATCTTCCAAAGGGGATAAGAGCCCAGGTATAGGCAAGAAAGGCAGGCGCCATGCCGAAGGAGATAAGGTCAGCAAGTGAGTCGTATTCAACACCAAACTTGCTTGTTGTTCCCGTCAATCGGGCTACTTTCCCATCGAGTGTATCGAATATAGCTGATATGACGATGGAAATGGCTGCCCATTTATAATCACCATTATAGGAAGAGACGACGGAATAAAATCCGAAAAAAAGAGCTCCCGTCGTAAAGAGGTTGGGAAGGATATAAATTCCCTTCTTCATGTTGTCTCTTGAAAGCTTATGGCCCATGATTAATCAATATAGCCAAGTATCGTCTCCCCTGCAACAACTTTATCGCCCAGGTTGACTTCAATTTTAGAATCAGGAGGAAAATATACATCTACCCTGGAACCAAAACGGATGAGTCCGAAGCGTTCGCCCTTTTCCAGTTTATCCCCTTCTGAAACATAGCATACAATCCTTCTTGCAACAAGGCCGGCAATCTGAACAAAGAGAAGCTTCTTCCCATTGTCTGTCTCCATAAGCACACCGTTTCTTTCGTTATGCTCGGAGGCTTTGTCAAGGCTGGCATTAAGAAACTTGCCATGGTGATAGACGACTTTTTTTACTGTTCCCTTGTAAGGCGACCTGTTGACATGAACATTAAATACGTTCATGAAAACACTTACCTTAATTGCTTCGCCGCCAATAAATTCATCTTCCTGCACATGCCTTCTCTGGACTATTCTACCGTCTGCCGGTGCGATGACGGCGCCCTCGTCAGCAGGGATGGTCCTTTCAGGATTTCTGAAAAAGTACATGACAAAGGCCGTCAGTCCGCCCAGCAATAGTGTCCACCATGCGCACTGGCCAATGGCAACGATAACGGTAACAGCAATAAGCGTCCCGTAAAAGGGACGTCCTTCAACGGCGAAGATGGTAGATCGGTTCTTTTCCCTGCTATCCATAGAGTATTAGTTCTTATCTTTATCTACGATTTTTTGTATCCAGGGCATCATACTTCTCAGCTTTGCTCCCACTTCTTCGATGGGGTGAGCCGCGTTAAGCCTTCTCCTTGCCGTCATTTCAGGATAGTTCGTTTGTCCTTCGAGAATGAAACGCTTGGCATATTCGCCAGTCTGGATGTTGTGGAGCGCCTCTTCCATGGCATAGCGGCTTTCATCGTTGATGACTTTCGGGCCTGTAACATATTCGCCGTACTCGGCATTGTTGGAGATAGAGTAGTTCATATTAGCAATACCGCCCTCATACATGAGGTCAACGATAAGCTTGAGTTCATGGAGGCACTCAAAGTAGGCCATTTCAGGGGCATAACCTGCATCGACAAGCGTTTCAAAACCGGCCTTGACAAGCTCGACTGCGCCACCACAGAGAACGGCCTGCTCACCGAAGAGATCCGTTTCAGTTTCATCCTTAAAGGTAGTTTCAATAATGCCGGTACGTCCGCCGCCAATGGCTGAGGCATAGGAAAGGGCGATGTTTTTTGCTTTGCCTGAAGCATCCTGATGGATAGCGATGAGGTCGGGGATTCCGCCGCCCCTTACAAACTCGCTTCTTACGGTATGTCCGGGTGCTTTTGGAGCAACCATGATGACGTCAAGATCTTCCCTTGGTACAACCTGGTTGTAAAGGATGCTGAATCCATGAGCAAAGGCGAGTACGCTCCCTTTTTTAAGGTTTGGCTCGATCTGCTCACCATACATGGATGCATGAAATTCATCGGGCGTAAGGATCATAACAAGATCGGCCCATCCTGCGGCTTCAGTAGTGGTCATTACTTTAAGCCCCGAGTTCTCGGCCTTTTTCTTGGATGGGCTGCCTTCTTTAAGTCCAACGACTACATCGACGCCGCTATCTTTCAGGTTGTTTGCATGGGCATGACCCTGGCTTCCATAACCGATAATGGCAACCTTTTTCGATCTGATAATTTCAAGGTCGGCGTCCTTGTCGTAATAAATGTTCATTCTTTATAAATCCTCCTGATAGAAATTTGGTAAAAAGAAACGGCTAAAATAACAGTAATATTAAGAAATTGTCAAGAGAAATGAGAAGTTAGCTGGATGATTGGCGTATATAAATTCCCCTTCGACAAGCTCAGGGTGACATTTTATAAATGCTGTTTCAAACTTTGTCATGCTGAGCTTGTCGAAGCATGAGCCCGCTGACCCATCTCAAAAGATTTTCTTGTGTCTAATTTTGTTTGATTATGTTATAATTCCCTTTTTTAGTAGTGTTTTAAAGAAGGATTCAAGGCGGTATTTTCTTTCGAAGAGATTTATTCCTCCCCATCTGCAAAACCTTACAGTTCATTTTCTCAAATTAAAATACTTAAATTCAGGAATGTTTATGATACGCGAAGATCTTAGAAATATAGCGATTGTAGCCCATGTTGACCATGGTAAAACAACTCTTGTCGATGCCATGCTTAAGCAGGCCGGCACCTTCAGGGCCAACGAAAAAGTCGATGAAAGGGTGATGGATAATATTGATCTTGAAAAAGAACGTGGTATTACTATCGCTGCCAAGAGTACGGCCATTGATTATGAAGGTACTACTATCAACATCGTTGATACGCCGGGCCATGCTGACTTCGGTGGTGAGGTAGAGAGAACCCTCAAAATGGTCGATGGCGTGCTGCTCCTCGTCGATGCTTCAGAGGGCCCCTTGCCGCAGACACGTTTTGTACTCAAAAAGGCGCTCGAACTGAAATTGGTACCCATCCTCGTTGTTAACAAGATTGACAGGCCTGATTCGAGGATACAGGAAGTACTCAACGAAGTTTATGATATGTTTATCGACCTCGATGCAGATGAGGATCAGCTTGAGTTTCCCATCATTTATACCATTGCCAGGGATGGTATTGCCAAAAACGAACTTGAAGAAGAGTCTGCCGATTTAAGGCCCCTCTTTGATCTTATACTTAAAACTATTCCGGGACCTACGGGCGAGGTGGACGGAATAGCTCAACTTCTTATTACGAACATTGATTACGATGACTTTCTAGGGAGACTTGCTATTGGAAGGATATTCTCCGGTACTGTTTCCGTTGGAGATAATGTGGCTCTTATAGGGAGTGGTGGTGAACCGGAGAGAAAAAAGATCACCTCACTCTACAAATTCCATGGTCTTGGCCGTAAGGAAGTGAAGAAAGCGTCGGCCGGTGATATTGTTCTTCTTGCAGGTATCGAGGGAATTAATATCGGTGATACCGTTACGGATATTGAAAAGCCTTTACCTTTGCCTCGGATCCAGGTTGATGAGCCGACGATTTCCATGGTTTTTTCCATTAATACATCCCCCTTATCAGGCAGGGACGGAAAACTGGTCACGTCGAGAAACTTAAGGGACAGACTGGAGAAGGAACTTCTCTACAATGTTTCCATTAAAGTTGATTTCGACGGTACCGATTCTTTTAAAGTCATGGGGAGGGGAGAACTGCAACTTGCCATTCTCATCGAGATGATGAGGAGAGAGGGTTATGAACTCTCTGTTGCTATGCCTGAGACCATTACCAAAGAGATTAACGGTACTCTTCATGAGCCCATGGAATTGCTGGTTATTGATGTTCCCGAAGAGTACGTAGGCGCCGTAACACAGCTTGCCGGTGAGAGAAAGGGTAAGATGCGCAATATGCAAAACGGTGGTCATGGCAGGGTGAGCCTCGAATTCAGCATCCCTTCACGGGGGCTCATCGCTTTCAGATCCCAGTTTCTGACAGATACAAGAGGAACAGGACTCATGAATCATCTTTTTGACGGCTATAAACCGTGGCATGGACCTATGACAAAAAGAAATACCGGTACTCTCGTTGCAGACCGTCCCGGTAAAACGACCATGTATGCTCTTTTTCACCTCCAGCCGAGAGGTATCCTTTTCGTCAAAGAAGGGACCGAGGTTTATGAGGGAATGATTATTGGTGAAAATTCCAGGGATAATGATCTTGACGTTAATGTTATTAAGGAAAAGAAACTCACCAATATGCGAGCATCCGGTTCTGACGAGTCACTGCAACTCATTCCTCCAAAACTTCTTAGCCTTGAGGAGGCCATCGATTTTATTAAGGAAGATGAACTTCTGGAGATAACACCCAATTCGATGAGGCTAAGAAAGAAAGTCCTTCAGGCCAATAAGAGGCCTCGTAACAAGGAGTGATGTTCGAGTGATTTCCCTGCCTGCAATGCAGGCAGGGCGTAGTTTTATATAGAGACAAAGTGGTTTAAACTTTCCTTCATTTCTGCAATCAATTTCTGCTCAATCTGAAAGAAGTTTCTTCAGGCCTTTTCCGGGAAAAAATGCCACTTCGTCCATAAATCTGGAAACCATGTTCAACAGCTGTTTCCAGGTTAAAAGAAAAGTGGTTACCCATTCAATATGGGGTCGTTATATGGTTGGGATTTGTCCCTGTGGCAGATTCTTTTCCCTTGCGGCATTCTATAAAAATTAATTTAAATACAGAGGAATAATGACAACTGATAATAATGATGTACAGGTGAATTTTGATACATTCGGTTTTAAAAAGGATATAGCCAAAGGAGTGAGGGAGGCCGGTTTCAGGATGCCAAGCCCTATTCAGGAGCAGGCTATTCCTATTGTTATGAAGGGGAGTGATGTCATTGCCCGGGCCCAGACAGGAACGGGCAAAACAGCGGCCTTTGGTCTTCCTTCTATGAACAATATTAAGGGAGGGCGCGGTGTTGAGATTCTCATTATTGCACCTACAAGAGAGCTCGCTTCTCAGGTGAGTGAAGAGATGTTCAGGCTGGGCCGCTATGCAGGGGTGAAGACCGTTGCCGTATATGGTGGGCAATCCATATCGAGACAGGTGGAAATGATCCAGAGGGGGGCAAATGTCGTAACGGCTACACCGGGAAGATTGCTCGATCACTTAAGGTCAAAGAGATTCAGAAATTTTGCACCTTCCGTCGTCGTTCTCGATGAAGCCGATGAAATGCTCGATATGGGGTTTTTGGAAGATATCGAGGCAATATTCAAGTTTCTCCCCGAAGAGAGGCAGACCCTTCTTTTCTCGGCAACCATGCCGCCGGCCATTAGAAAGCTGGCCAATAAGATTCTCAAAACTCCTGTTTCTATCGATGTAACGCCTAAAGAGGTAACGACAAACGTCGATATTGCCCAGCATTATTACGTTATTGAAGAGCGTGAGCGTGAAGAGGCCATGGTTCGTCTTATTGATACGGAGTCACCGGGCAAGTCCATTGTATTTTGCCGGACCAAGAGGGAGGCTGACAATCTTTCCACCGTTCTCGTTTCCCGCGGCTATTCAGCCCGTGCCCTGCACGGTGATATGGAGCAGCGCCAGCGTAACGAAACGATAGCCAGTTTCAAGAAAGGTCAGTCCGATATGCTTGTTGCCACAGACGTTGCCGCCAGGGGACTTGACATTACTGACGTTACTCATGTCTTTAACTATCACATACCCTTTAATCCTGAGAGCTACATTCATCGCATAGGACGTACTGGGCGTGCAGGTAAAAAAGGGGTGGCCATAACGCTTGTGACGCCGCTGGAATTTAAGGAACTTAGTCGCATCATGAAGGTTTCCGGCGCCCCTATCAAGTACAGGGAGGTTCCCTCTATTCATGAAGTCAAACAGAATTATATGGATGATCTCTTTGCCAGGCTTAAAGACAGGGATTTTGATGATGAGATTCTGGATATGGTTCAAGGCCTCTCTGGAGAGATGGATGTAACCAGTCTCGCTTGCAAGGCCCTTTCCCTGCTTCTTGATGACCAGAAGGTGGCGGGGCCCAACAGGATAGGTTTCAGCAGTGGCGCCGTTGAGAAAATGATGCACAGGTTTAAATCACAGTATGGCGGCCGGAAGCAATACGGGGGTCAGAAGAGATATGGTGGAAACAAAAGGCCCGGAGGAGGTGGCTACGGCAAGGGAGGCTACCGGGGACGCGGCGGCAGTGGTGGGCGGAGGAAATAATTATTAATCTCTATCAATATAGACATTTTTCCCTTTAAATTGCTGTAAAAAATGATAATTTTCCTTGACAGAATCGCGGGTTGTGTTACAATCAGCCATTGCCTGAATCACTTTTGCCTTGCTTTGGTTTATGAAGGTGAAAGCGTTTGAGGCTTTTCGTTTATTTGACAAAGGTAAATAGAAGAAAATAAAGGATTTGAAGGCGCGTAGCTCAGGGGGAGAGCGCTACCCTGACACGGTAGAGGTCGGCGGTTCGAAACCGCCCGCGCCTACCATGAATCTGGTGTCGTATCAACCGTCAATTTAAGATTTATACGACACAAAGGGGCATCGTGCAAATGCCATGCGATGCCTCTTTTTTACATTCTCTTTTTGGAGTTTTTAGTTAAGTTTTGGAAGTAAAAGTTTTGGAATCAGTAAATCTTACATTACCCGATGGTTCATCGAGAGAAGCCGCAAAAGGCTCTACTGTTGGTGAATTTGCTTACTCAATAGGGAACAGGCTGGGTAAAGATGCTATAGCGGGAAAGCTTAACGGTGATCTCGTCGATCTTTCGACGGCCATCGAAGAAGATGCTTCCATTGAGATTATTACCGTCAAGAGTGAGGAAGGCCTTGAAATATACCGTCATTCTTCTTCTCACATTATGGCCCAGGCCGTTCAGGAGCTCTATGGCGATGCTCATGTGACTATAGGACCGGTTATCGATAACGGGTTTTATTACGATTTTGATTTTGACGGTCAGTTTACGCCGGAAGATTTTGAAAAGATCGAAGCGAAAATGGCTCAGATCGTTAAAAGAGATCTTCCCATAGAGAGGGAAATTGTCTCAAAGGATGAGGCGGTCAGGCTCTTTGAGAAAATGGGAGAATCCTATAAGGTTGAACTCATTAATTCCGTTGCCGATGATAAGGTTTCTCTCTACAGGCAGGGTGAGTGGGTTGATCTTTGCAGGGGGCCGCACCTTCCGTCGACAGGAAAGGCGGGCGTATTTAAACTTCTCAGCGTGGCAGGCGCCTACTGGAGGGGTGATGAAAGCAAACCCATGCTTCAGAGGATTTATGCCACGGCTTTCTCTACGGAAAAAGAGCTTAAAGCCTACCTGAACAGGCTGGAAGAGGCAAAAAAGAGAGACCACAGACGTGTCGGCAAAGACCTGGATCTCTTTGAAATAAACGAAGAAGCAGGCGCCGGAATGGTTATTTATCATCCCAAGGGGGCCATGCTTAAATATCTGCTTGAAGAGTTTGAGCGCAAAGAACATATCAAACGTGGCTATCATATTGTTCAGGGGCCGCAGTTACTAAGAACAGATCTCTGGAAGAAGTCGGGCCACTATGAAAACTATCGGGAAAATATGTATTTTACCGATGTTGAGGGTATAGGTTACGGCGTAAAGCCCATGAATTGCCTGGCTCATATGATTATTTATGCCTCCAGGGTGAGGAGTTACAGGGATCTTCCTCTCAGGTATTTTGAACTCGGTACCGTACATCGCCACGAAAAGTCAGGTGTGCTGCACGGTCTTTTGAGGGTTCGGGGTTTTACCCAGGATGACGCCCATCTTCTCTGTACACCCGAACAGCTCAATGATGAGATCAGAGGTGTTATCGAATTTATAAGCCATATCATGGATATTTTCGGCTTTCCATACAAGATGGAGGTAAGTACACGGCCTGAAAAATCGATCGGTTCAGATGAAGACTGGGAGAGGGCCACAGGGGCGCTCATGAAAACCCTCGACGATCTGGGCCTCGAATATGATCTTAATGAAGGTGACGGCGCTTTTTACGGCCCCAAGATAGATGTTAAGCTTCGGGATTGTCTTGAAAGAGAATGGCAATGTGCAACAATCCAGTGTGATTTTACCCTCCCCGAGAGATTTGATCTCTCCTATATCGGTAAGGATGGTGAGAAGCACAGGCCTGTTATGATCCACAGGGTCATTCTCGGATCTATTGAAAGATTTATCGGTATATTGACGGAGCACTTTGCCGGCGCTTTTCCAACCTGGCTTGCACCTGTTCAGGCAGTGATAATTAATATTACGGACAAGCAAATGGATTATGCCAAAGAGGTTGAGGAAAAACTGAGAAGCGAAGGCATGAGGGTGGAAGGTGATTACAGGAATGAAAAGCTCGGCTTCAAGATCAGGGAAGCCCAACTGCAGAAGATTCCATATATGATCGTTATCGGCGATAAAGAGGTTGAAGGGGGCACTATTTCGCCAAGATCGAGGTCAGGTGAGTCGCTAAGTGCTATGACTCCCCAATCTTTTGTTGATTTGCTGAAAAAAGAATGCAATATTAGTATTTAAAACATTAATTTAAAACAGGAGGCAGGCCATAATTAAACGAGGAAGAGCAGCAGACAATAAGGACAAGGTAAGAGTTAACGAAGACATCAGGGCCAGGGAGGTCAGAGCAATTGATGATGAAGGTAACCAGCTTGGCATAATTTCTGTTGATAAGGCGCTTGAACAAGCCAAAGACCGGGGACTTGATCTGGTTGAGATTGCGCCGGGGGCCGACCCGCCTGTCTGTAAGATAATGGACTACGGCAAGTACAAGTATGAAATGAGCAAAAAAGCTCATGAAGCGAAGAAAAAACAAGCCGTTGTTATATTGAAAGAAATAAAAATCAGACCAAAGATTGATGAACACGATTACAAATTTAAGTTAAAACATGCCAAGCAGTTTCTGGCTGAAGGTAATAAGGTCAAAATAAGTGTCATCTTCAGGGGGAGAGAGATGGCCTATATGGATAAGGGGAGACAGATACTGAGCAGGGTTTCCGAAGAGGTGAAAGAGGATGCCGTTGTGGAATTCCTTCCCAAGGTTGAAGGACGTAACATGTTCATGATCCTTGCGCCCAAAAAGACGAGTAATAACAAGTAATTTAACGCTGGAGGAAAGAAGCAATGCCGAAAATGAAGACGAACAGAGGAACAGCCAAGAGATTCAAAGTGACCGGTACAGGCAAGATCAAAAGACAAAAGGCCAATACCAATCACATTCTTACCAAAAAGGCACAAAAAAGGAAAAGACAGCTTGGACATGATGGACTTGTTGCAGAGAGCGATAAAAAATCCATTTCCAGGTTGATACCTTACGCGTAAGAAATTTTTACGATTTGTTTAATAAAAAAAGTCTAATCGCCGGAACAATATCAATTAGTAAAGAAGGAGCACGTTAAAAAATGGCAAGAACTAAAAGAGGTGTTAAGGCCAGAAGAAGAAGAAACAAGGTACTTAAACTCGCCAAGGGTTACAGGGGGGCAAGGAGCAAGCTTTTCAGGACAGCAACAGAAGCTGTTGACAAGGCGCTCTCCTATGCATATACAGGAAGAAAACTTAAGAAAAGGGACTTCAGAAAGCTCTGGATTGCCAGGATTAATGCGGCAGCCAGGATGAATGGTATTTCATACAGCAGGCTTATAAATGGACTGAAAAAAGCGGCCGTATCTCTCGATAGGAAAATTCTGGCAGAGATGGCTGTTTCAGATCCCAAAGGCTTTACGGCTGTTTCAGACGTAGCCAAAGGTGCTCTCAAAGCCTGATTCCCTATGCTTGGTGAGCTCCTAGACAGTCTTGATGCTTTTAAAGCAGAGGCGGAAGAAGCAATCGAAGGTTCCCGTTCGGAAGAGGGCCTGGAAAAAATCAGGGTTGGCTATCTCGGTAAAAAAGGGAAAATCAGCCATATCCTGAAAAAGGTAGGCTCACTGGACGCCAAAGAGCGTCCTCAACTCGGAAAACGGGCAAACGAGATAAAAGCAGAAATTGAAGAAGTTTTATCTCAAAAGTTTGCCCACATTTCCCGGGCTGCAACAGAGAAAAAGATTCAGTCGGAAGGTGTTGACCTGACACTTCCGGGCAGGAGAGTTTCCGTCGGTTCTCTTCATCCTGTAACGACCATACTGGAAGAGATCTGTGCCGCTCTTATTCCTCTGGGTTTTACTGTAGAGGAAGGTCCCGACATAGAGACGGATTACTACAATTTCGAAGCCCTTAATATTCCCAAAGACCACCCCGCAAGAGAAATGCAGGATACTTTTTATGTTTCGGAAGACCTGCTTTTAAGGACCCATACATCACCCGTACAGATAAGGACCATGGAGAAATATGAGCCTCCCATGAGGATTATTGCTCCCGGCACGGTCTACCGGTGTGACTCAGACGTTACTCATACGCCCATGTTTCACCAGGTTGAGGGTTTTGTTGTCGATAAAAACGTGTCCTTTGCTCAATTGAAGGGACTGCTAACGGCCTTCGTTCATAAAATGTTCGGCAGCCATGTCAACCTGAGATTTCGGCCCAGTTTCTTTCCTTTTACCGAACCCAGCGCTGAGGTCGACATTGAGTGTGTTATTTGTCGTGGCGACGGTTGCAGGGTTTGCAAGGAGACGGGCTGGCTCGAAATTCTGGGTGCTGGAATGATCGATCCGGAGGTGTTTAAAGCCGTTGGTTATGATCCTGATCTATATACAGGGTTTGCTTTTGGTATGGGTGTGGAACGTATTGCCATGCTTAAATACGGCATCAAGGATTTAAGAATGTTTTTTGAAAATGACGTTCGTTTCCTGAATCAATTCTAGTCAATAATAATTTCAATATAGAAATAATATGAAAATCAGTCTTGAATGGTTGAATGATTACATCGAAGTAGACCTCGACCCTGTGCAGGTAGCTGAATTGCTCACCGGGGCCGGACTTGAGGTCGAGGGTATCGATTATCAGTCTATCAATGTAAAGGGTGTTGTTGCTGCCAGGGTCGGTAAGATTAAGAAGCACCCTGACAGTGAAAAGCTGCTTACCTGTACGGCTGAAACAGGCAAGGAGGAGTACGCCATTGTTTGTGGTGATCCTTCTGTCAGGGAAGGAGACATGGTTCCTCTTGCACTGCCCGGATGTAAACTTCCTGATGGCAGGGTAATAAGGGAAGCAAAGGTGCGGGGGCTCAACTCTTCAGGCATGTTTTGTTCTGAAAAGGAGTTGGGACTTTCCGAGGACGGCTCTGCCGTTATGATTCTCCCCGATGATACCAAGCCAGGCAGAGATATGGAAGAGGTTATTTCTAAGCTTAATCCAAAGGTGAATATCAATGCCGGTGGAGGTCCAAAAGGAGAGGGTCATTCTCTTTGCAATAATTCCATCTTTGAAATCGGCCTTACACCGAACCGTTCAGATTGTCTCAGCCTCATTGGATTTGCCAGAGAGCTTTCAGCCCTGACAGGCAGGAAGGCTCACTTACCGGAAATTTCCTTTAGAGAATCAAAAGAAAAGTGCAGCTCTCATGTGTCGGTAAGGATTGAAGCGCCCGATCTTTGCAGCCGCTATTCAGCCAGGGTATTAAAAGGTGTGAAAATCGGCAAATCACCGTTATGGCTTAGAAAAAGGTTGGAAGAGGCCGGTGTGAGGCCTATTAACAACGCAGTCGATGTAACAAACTTTGTTATGCTGGAACTGGGCCAGCCGCTTCATGCCTTTGATCTTGCCAGGGTAGAGGAGGGGGAGATCATTGTAAGAAAGGCCAAAAAAGGGGAAAAACTGGTTACACTCGATGAAGTAGAGAGAATTCTTGATAATGAAGAACTTCTAATTTGTGACGGTAAAAAACCGCTTGCTCTGGCAGGCGTTATGGGAGGACTGGGATCTTCCGTCAGCGATAGCTCGACGACAATATTATTGGAAAGCGCCCATTTTCATACCTCGGCAGTAAGAAAAAGTGTTCGTAAAACAGGGTTGCACAGTGAGTCATCGCATCGCTTTGAAAGAGGGACTGATGTGGAGGGCGTTCTTAATGCCATTGACAGGGCAGCTATGCTCATGGCCGAACTCTCGGGAGGTGAAATTTTAAGTGGCGCTATCGACAATTATCCCCGTCCCTATGAAAAGAAAGAGATTCTCTTCAGGCCGGGCCGTTGCAGTAAGCTTCTCGGCATGGATATTTCTGCCGAAGAATCGCTCGCCTGCTTAAAGGCCCTTAATATGGATGTTTCCGGTAACGGTGACAGTTACAGGATTGTTCCTCCCTCGTACAGGGTAGATATTGAGAGAGAGATCGACCTTGTTGAGGAGGTGGCCAGGCTCAAGGGATATGCCGCCATTCCTGTGGAACCGCTCTCAGGTTCCATCCCGGAAAGATCAGCAGGCAGCTGGAGGTCAGGTATTTATCCTGTAAAGCGCTTCATGGCTGATTCCGGTTTTAATGAAGTTGTCAACTATTCATTTGAAGCGCCAATGGAGATGGATAAGCTGGCCCTGGCAGAAAAGGATCCCTTAAGAAAGCGAATTAAACTTCTCAATCCCATCTCTGAAGATTTATCACTTATGAAATCGACGCTTATTGCAGGATTGCTAAAGAGGCTCGCTTTCAATATAAAAAAGCAAAACAGGGATCTTCAGCTTTTTGAATCAGGCAAAGTGTTTCTGGATGAAGAAAAAGGGCCGGAGGAAGGTTACAGATTGACGGCCCTCATTACGGGTTCGAAAGAGCCTTTATTGTGGAAAGAGGAAAAAGATATCTTTTATCTTAAAGGTATTGTGGAAAATCTTCTTGATTTACTCAATATCAAGGAATATACTTTTAACAACTGTTCTCATATTAGCTACTTACATCCGGGAAAGGGCGCAGAGATTTCTTCCGGCGGCACAGAAATAGGATTTATTGGCGAGGTTCATCCGGATGTGAGAGAAGGCTATGAAATTACGCAGCCTGTCTATCTGTTTGATGTGGATCTTGAACAACTGTTAAGCCCCGGTATATCAAATAAAATAGCATTTGCTGATATTGCGACCTATCCTTTTGTCGAGAGGGATATGGCCCTCCTCGTAGGAAAAGGGATTACGCTTCATGAAATATTGGGGCATATTAATGCCCTCAAGACGCCCTTCGTTGAAAAGGTAGAGGCATTTGACCGGTATGAAGGCAAGGGTATAGAAGAGGGAAAGAAGAGTCTCGGTATCCGCATTAGATACCGCTCCCTTGAAGGGACGCTTACCGATGAAGAGGTAAACGGACTTCATCAATCAATCCTTTCTGCAGTGGTGGAAAAGGTTGGAGCGACGGTCAGGTAGTTTGATTTGAAACTTATTCAGGAGTTTAGATGTTTTGTCATAATCAATTAACCTTAGTTAAATGTAAAAGGAGGTATTTAAATGACAAAGGCTGACATCATTGAGAATACATATGAAAAAGTAGGTATCTCGAAAAAAGAGACGGCAAAGGTAGTTCAATCCATTTTTGATATCATAAAAGAAACACTGGAAGAGGGTGAAAACGTAAAGGTTTCCGGTTTCGGAAACTTTATGGTAAGGCAGAAAAAGACGCGCAGAGGCAGAAATCCTCAGACAGGTGAAGAGATTGAAATTTCTGCCAGGAAGGTTATTACTTTTAAGCCGAGCAACGTTCTCAAGGACCTCATTAATTCCTGACTTTTTTTAAGGAATTACTTTAACTCAGCCGCCGCAATAGGTGTTTTTCAGCGATTGAAGCCTGTTTTGTATAGCAAGGCGCTGTGTGATTAATTCTAAATTCGTTGGTACGGGAAAGCATTGCAGATTACTTTACCCATTCCGGAAAAGAAATACTTTAAAATTGGCGAGGTAAGCAAAATTACAGGCCTTGAGCCTCATGTGCTGCGGTTTTGGGAATCTGAGTTCAGGGCCCTTTCTCCCCGTAAAGACAGTGGAAATCAGAGACTTTATACGAGAAACGACATAGAGACTATCATATACATCAAAAAACTTCTTTACCAGGAAAACTACACCATTGCCGGGGCAAAGAAGAAGGTTGACAGCAGAGACAATGAAGAGACTGTAAAAAGTAAGCAAAATTTTGAGGAAGAACTTTTTGCAGTCAAAAAAGGGCTTCAGGAAATAAGGGAACTTCTCGACTGAGAAGTGTCCCTTTTTTTACATAAATTAATGAGAGGGCACAGTAATTTTTTATGAGCGACGACAGTATGAGAACTGGTTTGACTTTTGATGACGTTCTTCTCCAGCCGGCTAAATCGGACGTGCTGCCAAAGGATGCCGATACATCTACTTTTCTTACCAAAAAAATAAAACTTAACATTCCCATTATCAGCGCCGCAATGGATTCCGTTACTGAGGCATCGGCTGCTATTGCCGTTGCCCAGGAGGGGGGACTGGGTATCATTCATAAAAACCTGAGCATTGAAGAACATGCCCAGGAAGTGGATAAGGTAAAGAAATCGGAAAGCGGCATGATTGTCGATCCTATTACCATAGGGCCTTCGCAGCATATTTATGAAGCGCTCGATATTATGAAGAAGTACAAAATATCGGGGATTCCCGTTACTGATAAGGGAAAGCTCGTCGGTATTTTGACTAACAGGGATTTAAGGTTCGAGAAAAACCTCTACCAGAAAGTATCCGATGTAATGACCAAAGAGGGGCTCGTAACGGTTCCCGAGGGAACGACCCTTGAAGAATCCAAAGCCATTCTCCATAAGCACAGGATTGAAAAGCTGCTTGTTGTCGATGACGGCTACCGCTTAAGAGGTCTTATCACCATTAAAGACATAGAAAAAAGCATTAAGTATCCTAATGCCTGCAAGGATTCCTTTGGCAGGCTGAGAGTGGGGGCTGCCGTTGGTGTTGGTGACGACAGGGATGAAAGGGTAGAGGCGCTCCTAAAAGCGGGGGCTGACGTAATAGCCGTCGATACGGCCCATGGACATTCGAAGGGCGTCATTGAGTCTGTAAAGGAGATTAAGCTTAATTTCCCTGATTGCAACCTGATTGCAGGCAATATTGCGACTGCTGAAGCGGCTATGGACCTCATTAAGGCAGGCGCCGACGCTATCAAGGTTGGAATCGGGCCGGGCTCCATCTGTACAACAAGAATTGTGGCCGGTGTTGGCGTACCCCAGTTAACGGCCATTATGGATTGTGTCAGCGTTGCTGAAAAGGAAGGTATCCCTGTTATTGCCGATGGTGGTATCAAATTTTCAGGTGATATTGCCAAGGCCATTGCAGGTGGGGCCAATCTTGTTATGATAGGCAGTCTTTTTGCCGGAACGGATGAAAGTCCCGGTGAAACGGTGTTACTGCAGGGGAGAAGTTACAAAGTTTACCGGGGAATGGGGTCTGTAGGCGCCATGAAAGCGGGAAGCAAAGACCGTTATTTCCAGGATGAAGTCGATAGCGATATCAAGCTTGTTCCCGAAGGGATTGAAGGAAGAGTGCCCTACAGAGGGCCTATGTCTTCAACTATCCACCAGCTAATCGGTGGACTCAGAGCCGGAATGGGTTATACAGGATGCAAGGATATTGAAGCGTTGAGGAAAAAGGCTTCCTTTGTCCGAATTTCGCAGGCGGGATTGAAAGAGAGCCATGTTCATGACGTGACCATTACAAAAGAAGCGCCCAATTACAGGCTCGACTGAGTTGAGAAACACTTAATTCGATAAGATAGAGGCCACTGGAAAGTGGCCTTTTTATTTGGAAATCATAAAAGAGATATTGGACGCATAATAATGCCTCCCCCTTTGAAAAAGGGGGAATGAGGGGGATTTTAACGTTAAGAATTGAATATTATCAAATCCCCCTACAAATAATCACATCTCCCCTCCTTGATAAGGAGGGGATTAAGGGGTGGTTGTTTAACGTTTTTTTAAAATTCAGGGTTTTAAACCCTGGCAGCTCAATATTTATAAAAAGAACAAATAAAATGCCTATATTTATAGCATTAGGCCTTAGCCTGACAGCTATGCCCCTTGCCCCCCTTTTCTAAAGCGGGGGAAATAGGGTTGCTGAATAGTTACAATATTGCTTAATCATTTTAAATCATAATCAATCTGTGAAAATTTATCCCGTCCCTTGTGATACGGGATCAGTGTCTAATTAAAATATTGAAAATTTAGGAGCTTAATCTATGACGGAAGAATTCAAAGGCTTTGAGGGCCTTGTTAAAATTATGAAACGGTTAAGAGGTCCCGATGGTTGCCCCTGGGACAGGGAACAGAGTAAGGAAAGCCTTAAGCCATACGTTATTGAAGAGGCCTACGAAGTGGTTGAGGCAATCGATGAAGGTGATATTTCAGAGCTTAAGGAAGAGTTGGGTGACCTCTTATTACAGGTCGTTTTTCTGTCGGAGCTTTCTGACGAGGCGGGGGATTTCAAGATTGATGATGTAATTGCCGCCATTTCGGAAAAGCTGGTGAGACGTCATCCTCATGTTTTCGGAGAGGAGACGAGTAATACGTCGGAAGAGGTCGTTAAAAGCTGGGCCTCCATCAAGATCGATGAAAAGAAAGAGAAGGGCAAAAAATCTGTTTTAGAAGGCGTTCCCTGTCATATGCCTGCCTTGCTAAGGGCCCACAGGATTGCGGAAAAGGCGGCCAGGGTGGGTTTTGACTGGAGCCACATTGATGAGGTTTTCAAAAAACTGGAAGAGGAACTGGGAGAGTTTGAGGAAGCCCTTGCATCCAAAGATATTGCCAAAGTGGAAGACGAACTGGGTGATGTCATTTTTGCCCTCGTCAACATTTCCAGATTCCTTGAAGTTAATCCCGAGGAGGCCCTTAAAAAGACGGTGAGGAAGTTTGTGAGCCGCTTTAACTATATTGAAGAAGGACTCGAAAGAGGAGGCCTCGATATTCGTGATGCAAGCCTGGAGGAGATGGAGAGGCTCTGGGAAGAGGCGAAGGAAGCTGAAGGCAGGTAACTTTTTTTCGCGCAAAGATGCAAAGGTGTGCAAAGAAACAAGTAGAATCAAGGATAACATATTTACAGATCACCCCCCCCATTTCCCCCCCTTGGCAAGGGGGGGATTAAGGGGGGGTAGCCACGAAGCAAGCTGCGAAACTTGGGTATTTAAGAAATCATCACCTTTGCGCTCTCTGCACCCAAAGGGCATAAACGTCTTTGCGCGAAAAGAATGAATATAATGTAAAATGAGGTATTGACTATGAACCGTATCTGCGCCGTCGACGTAGAGACGACAGGCCTTTCAGTCAGGAAAGGGCACAGGGTAATCGAAGTGGGAGCCGTTATTATTGAAGAGGGCAGGCTCAGTCGAACCTTTCATAGCCTTGTCAGCGCCGGTAAGCCTGTCAGCGCTTCTGCCCTGGCTGTTCATGGAATTACTGAAGAGATGCTGGCAGGGGAGCCGTCTCCTGAAGAAGTCTATCCTGAACTGGCCCGATTTATGGAAGGCTGCAGGCTGGTGGCTCATAATGCGCGCTTTGATATGGATTTTCTAAGAAGTGAGTTTGACAGGCAGGATATTCCTTTCAATCCTTCCTGCGACTGCACTCTTATCCTGAGCAGAAAAGGACTTCCTCATCTTCCTGATCACAGGCTAATGACCGTCTATAAACACTTTTTCGGTAAAATACCGGATAATGTGCAACTTCACAGAGCGCTCGCTGATGCAAGGCTTGCGGCAGAGGTCTGGCTAAAGCTTCAAAAATAAACATTGAATGAAGCATAGAGCGGCAGTGACATTTTTTTATTATTCATCTGTGACAATGGCTATCAAAATGGCCGCAGTCCTTCCTCATAGTAACTTACCTGATACACTATTCACTCGAAAGTAGCCCCTTAATTGGCAAAAGGCAATTAAGGGTATCATTAAATAGTTGATATGTGCTACAATAATCAAATCAGTGTCTAAAATGCGTTCCTGAAGGAGCTATGATGATGGGAGAGAAAAGGGAAATAATAAAACAAGTCTTTATTTTTCTGTTTTTACTTATACTGTCTGCTTGTGGGTCAGGGTCCGATGACAGGTATTCCACGACGCCTGTAACTTTGTTCGATGAGGGAACCTACTCCGAGTCGGATACTATTTGGTTGAACTGGACTGAAGGCAGCGACCCTGTATATGGGATCACTGCTTATCGATTGGAAGTAAGGGATGAAAATGATGTAATTATATTCGATGAAGTCCTTGGAAAGGTTTTGAACTATAAAGTAAGCGGTACCCAGGGGCAAACTTTAACTGCAAGGGTGGCGGCTATTAATGGCGCCGGACAGCAGGGGCCCTGGTCGGACTTTTCCGACGGTATTCTTTTGTGTGGGAAATACCTGAGTTGCCTTGCCGGAACAATTTTTGTTTCTACTTTAGGCAGTGACGACAATGACGGTCTTAGTCCGGATTTGCCATTTTTAACGATAAAGAAGGCGGTAGAAGAAGCCGGGCCGGGCGATGTTATTGATGTGGCTGCCGGGACCTACAGGGAGCAGGTCAAGATTATGAAGTTTAATGGTCGTGGAGGTAATGAAAAAGCGCCTTTAGTGTTGCGAGGTAATGGGGAAGCCATTATAGATGGTTCTGAACCGCTTTCAAACTGGACGAGTTATGGGTTTCAGAAAAAAGGAACTGACAATGAATGCAGACTCTGGTTGACCTATTTTAATCCCGATTTCCACCCTGATCTTATATTCCGGGATGGGATCAAAAGAGCGCCCACACAACTCTTTATTGATGGAACGACAAGGCTGGATTTATTGCCCAGGCGTGCCAGATACTATAATGGAAATGCCTTTTCAGAAGAAGATACGCAGACTTTGGCCAACATTACCAGCAACCTGCGCCCCAATATATGGGCCTGGATTAATAATAGCGAGATAAAAAATACTGTTTATGTCTGCCTTGCTGCTGGTGAATTAATTGAAAACCGTATAGAAATGCCTGTGCGCAATGCCGCCATCGTATCGGATACGGGGTATCTGCATATTTCGGGCTTTGTGACAAAACGCCAGGCTTCTTACGGCATTATCGTCAAGGGTGATTCAACAATGAAGGAGGTCGTCATCGCCAATAATGACATCAGTTTGCTTAGTGGTTCGAGACAATATTTAGATTCAGACCTTGGGCCCCATATCAAGGAATGGGGGATTGGACTCGGAATTTCAGCAAGCGTTGATTCCCGGGCGACGATCATGTCTAACCGCGTGTCAGATGTTTCTTATACCGGTATTAGAGTTTCCAGGTCTCCCAATGGATTGTCGCCCTCCACCTATATACGGGTATCGGACAACGTAATAGAGCGGATTACTCCTCATCCCTACGGCTCCAGCCGGTCCCATGAGTTAGGTGAAGCGCTCAGTGGACTCAATGGTTCCCACCACGACCTCTTTGAAAATAACATTATTTCAGATTCAAAATTTGGAATCTGGTTTGATTCGCACATTAATAGCCTTGATGGAGGGACGTCATATGCAACAGTCACTGAAAACATCGTTTCTAATACAAGTAGAGCTATTTTTTTTGAAAGGGCCACTTACCGCAGTATTGCAAAGAGAAATCTTATTATAAATGCAGACATCGGTATCAAGCTCGGCACTTCAACGCAGTATGGGCAGGAAAAGGATAAAAGTAATCCCCGTTTCCACGCCAAAGAAAGCAGGATCATAAATAATACGATTATAAATGCCCAAACAGGTATTGCGCTGGAATATGCATCGCATTCGGAAGTTTTAAACAATATCATCTATAGCGATAAGGCAGATGCAATCGGGACTTCCATCAATACAGGCACCATTATCATCAATGATGCTATGGGAAATTCTTATGGAACGGTAAATAACAATCTTTATCATCTCATCGCATCAAGCAGTCTCGGCTGCTATACAAGCGCCTGCTTCCTTGATTTTCCATCATGGTATGCTCAAACCGGTTTTGATGCCGATTCCGTCCATACTGATCCCCTGTTCAGCAATTATACAGACTATTCTCTGACAATGGGCTCTCCCGCCATAGATAGCGGTATCAATGGCGGGCTTGCAGATTACTGTAACGGGCCTGATTTGGGGTATGTTGAACTTCTGACGGGAAGTTGTCTTTAATGAGTACCTTGGGCCGGAAAGCATGATCCCCCTGTTCTTTCCAGGTTAACAAAGGGAATTGCCGCGTCTTCTTTTCCACCCTCCTTTTCCTGCTTTTTTCTGAATGAACATAACCTTTCTTTAGCACTATGACTCTGAAAGGGGCAACTCTTAATGATTAAAATATCAATAAAAAGTGATAAAAAGCAGAATATGTTAAAAAAATAGTCAAATAGGACAAACAAATTGTCTATTGCTGTGATATAAATGTCATCTGAATAATATAGATGAATATATCAAGTATATGCGCATATATCTTTAACAGGGAGTAATAAACAAAAATGGTGGGGAAAGAAATTTTAAAACTTTATGGGGCAATTTTCTTAACATCAATGGATGGTGTTGTCTTTCTGTTGCCGGCTCCAGCTCTGATTACCTCTCTGCGAGGTAAATTATGAGCGAGAATCTTTCCAAAAATAAATATGCATTTGCAGACAGGGCCGAGTTAATTCTCATTGCTATTCTCGGCGAGAAAAAGGGGAAAGAAGCGTTTAGAAAGATTATTTATCCCTTTGGCGGTTCTCTTGTCTACATTCCATCGGAAACAAAGCTCTCCAAAGAAGAACGAAATAAAAGAATCAGATCAGCCTTCAATGGTGAAAATTATAATGAACTGGCCCGAAAACATGGTATTTCCGCAAGGTGGGTCAGAAAGATCATTCACAAGCGCTGATTACTGCATTATAAAAGCATCTTTTCCAATCTTTTGAAACATCCCCTTCAATTATCTAAAGGCCTTAGAAATTCAAAAAATTTGATTTGAAATCCTGAGGAATCAGTAAGCAAATTAAAATGCCTTTCATCATATTTTTTTTCGTAAATAAAAATTTTGAACTTTTCTATATGGTTTGTTCAAAATTTTACTGCTAATGTCATCCCACATCCAATCAAAGTGATCCTTATTCAACCTTTTTGGAAAGGAAAAGTAATATGTCCAAAGCAAGCGCAAATGATGTGAAGAAACTCGGTTTTTCACATTTAATGTTCAATGCCATTTCAGAAATAGTCGACTTCGATCTCTACCTTCAGGAAATTCTCGATGAGAATGCAGGTGAGGTGAAGGCAAAGCTTACAGTCGCTGTTTATGATAGTGCAGACCCTGATATACAGCTTGATGTAAAACGTACCGAGAAATATCTGGCTGCAGCCGAGCTTTGGGAAAGGCGGGCCAATATTGTTCAGTCTATGGCCTTGCCTGAAGACCCTGAAAGTACAATCCCTGCAGGGCAAAGCGAGCAGGCAAGGGCAGATGCCTATAAAACGAGAGCGCAGGAAGTCATTGATCGCCTTAATCCGCCTGCACCATAAAAAAAGGAATAACCCCCCTCACATAAGGAGGACAACAAGTGGCCTGGACCAGTTTTAATGACAACCTGAATGAGATTGCAGCGGCGCTTTCCGCAGATGCAGACCTGAAGAACTACTGTGTCCAGAGTTGGGGAAAGGAGTTAACAGGTTGTCCGAGAATAGTTTGCCGTAATCTTTTAACAGCAAGTGCACCTTTTTGCCAAGCCTCTGTTTTCATGGATAAAAAATAGATACTGCCAAAACGTACTGCCGTTCCCTCGGCAATAGCT